>Ga0302314_10004873_pt1 | contig 24609 bp, 17 predicted proteins | sample III_Palsa_N2_3_FD_200533 | JGI IMG/M metagenome (GOLD analysis project Ga0302314, IMG submission 200533) | Peat permafrost microbial communities from Stordalen Mire near Abisko, Sweden - III_Palsa_N2_3 | ecosystem: Environmental > Terrestrial > Soil > Palsa > Peat permafrost | place: Sweden... | reverse complement strand
TCGGCCCGACCGGCAGTTGCGTCCCCGGCAGCCGGGGCTGCCGACTGGTTCCGGCCCTCGCCCTCGGCCCGGCCCGGGCGTTCCTGCTGGACACCGAATTCGGCCACCTGCACCCGGTCTACGACGGCAGTCTGCACCTGAGGCTGCCGTCCCCGCTGGCCGGGCGCGCCGTCGCCGCCGGCTGGGCGGTGGCCGCCGAACCCGCCGGCTCGCTGCTCGTCTACGGCCCCAGGGACGAGAGCGAACTCGACGTCGCCTGGCAACTCCTGCTCGCCGCCTACCGGCAGGCCGCACCGGGTCGGGCGCCGGCCGCTCCAGAAGGGGACCCGTCACCGTGATGCAGACTCGGACCGCCGCCGCAGCACCCGGCTTCAGCTTCCACCTGGTGCACCGCCCCGACACCCTGGAGGGCATCATGAGCGGCTCGACCGCCGCCGTGCCCCAGGAGTTCGGGCTCTCGGCCGAACTGCCCGAGAGCCATCCGCTCTACACCGACGGCTCCGGACGCCACCACGACCTCCACGTCCCCGTCGAGGCGCTGCGGCGCAGCGCGCTCTTCGTGGCCCACCGCTACTTCCGGGTCCCGGAGGAGCGTCCGGTGGTCTTCTCGACCATCGCCCTCGACACCGCCGGCATCGACGCCTGGCGGCGCTCGGCCGGACCGGCCGAGGCCCGGATGGACCTGTCGCTGGAGCCGGCCGACGTGGTCAACGGCGTGCCCAGAGGCCTGGAGTGCCGGGCCGGGCTGCGCCTGGCCGGGCTGCCCTGCGGCAGCGTCAGCGCCCGGCTGGTGTTCCTGATGCCGAAGGTCTACCAGAACCACCGCGCCCGGGGACGCGCCGCGAGCCGCGCCGGCTCCGAGCCCGGCCGGCCGGGCCTGACGGCCGGGCAGAAGGTCCCGCCGCTCGCGGTCGGTCGCACCGACCCGGCCAATGTCGTCATCGGGCTGTGCGAGCACAGCGAGGACGACACCCTCACGGTCCAGGTCGCCGCCGACCCCGACCACCCGGTGTTCGCGGGCGGCGATGCCGACCACGTCCCCTCGTCGGTACTGCTGGAGGCCAGTCGGCAGACCGCGGTCCTCCAGGCGGCCCAGCTCCGGGGCTTCGCCCCGGCGGACTGCGTGCTGACCCGCTGGAGCGCGGACTTCCAGGGCTTCGCCGAGCCCGACCTGCCGCTGCTCTGCAGCGCCTCCGGCGGACTGGCGGCCAGGGACCCCGAGGGCAGGCCGCTGCTGGCGCTGAGCCTGCGCTTCACCCAGGGCTCCCGGCAGATAGGGCTGGTGGAGACCACCGTGCTGCAGGACTGCTGAGTCCCCGCCGGGGGGCGAGACGGAGTCCGTGTCCGACCGAGCGGCCTGGTCCGACCAGGTGTCCGGGTATGAGCAGGCGTCAGGGGGAACGATGCGATACCAAGTCCTGGGCCCAGTGGCCCTCAGTCCGCGCACACCCACCGCAGCGAAGGTACGGGTGCTGCTGGCGACCTTTCTGATCCGGGCCGACCAGGTGGTCTCCAGCCAGGCCCTGATCGACGAGATCTGGGGCGACGAGCCGCCCCGGACGGTGACCACCACCCTGCAGGTCTACGTCTCGCAGCTGCGGACGCTGCTCGCCGAGGGCACCGACAACCGGCGCGACCGGGACGGGCTGCTCCAGACCCAGCCGCCCGGCTACCGGCTCCGGGTCGGCCCGGACGAGCTGGACCTCGCCCGTTTCGAACGGCTCCGCGACTCCGGCCGCCGCGCCTACGAACGGGGCGCCTACGAGGAGACCGGGGCCCGGCTGCGGGAGGCCCTCGGGCTGTGGACCGGGGCGGCGCTCTCCGGCGTCCCGCACGGGCCGCTGCTGTCCGCCGCCGCCGTGCACCTGGAGGAGTCCCGGCTCGCCGTGCTGGAACAGCGGGTGGCGGCCGACCTCCGGCTGGGACGCCACGCCGGGCTCATCGCCGAACTGCTGGCCCTCGCCGCCGAGCACCCGTACCGGGAGGTCCTGCACGCCCATCTGATGGTGGCTCTGTACCGCTCCGAGCGGCAGAGCGACGCGCTGCTGGCCTTCCGCAACATCCGCCGCGCGCTCGTCGACGAGCTGGGCGTGGAGCCGGGCCCCGCGCTGGCCCGGCTGCACGCGCGCGTCCTGCGCTCGGACCCCGCCCTGCTCTGGCCGCAGGACGCCCCGAAGACGCAGGTCCGTACCGCCGCCCCGGTGTCCCTGCTGCCCCCGGCCGTCCCCGACCTGATCGGCCGGGACCGGCTGCTGACCCTGGCCGCCGGCCTGGCCGAGGGCGACGGCGAGCACGGGGCGGCGCGGCTGCTGGTCGTCTCCGGGGCGGCCGGGGTCGGCAAGACCGCCTTCGCCGTCGAACTGGCCCGGCAGCAGGCCGAGGCGTTCCCGGACGGGCAGCTGCTGGTGCCGCTGCGCGACCCCCGGGGCGCGGCGCTCGACCCCGCCGCCGCCGCTGCCGCGGTGCTGCGCCTGGTCGGCCCCGGCACGCCCCTGCCCGGCCTGCCCGCCGATGTCGACCGGGAGTTGGCGAGTGCGCTGCGCGGACGTCGGCTGCTGGTGGTGCTGGACGACGCGGTCTCCGAGGCACAGGTGCGGCCGGTGGCCGAAGGGCTGGACCGGGGGCTGCTGGTGGTCACCGGCCGGCGCAGCCTGGTCGGCCTGGAGAACGCCCGGCTGCTCACGCTGGAGCCGCTGACCGCCGCCGAGTCGCAGCGGCTGCTGCTGGCCGTGGCCGGGGCGCGGGTCAACGGCGACCCGGCCGCCGTCCGCGAGATCGCCTCGCTCTGCGGCGGGCTGCCGCTGGCGCTGCGGGTGGCCGGGGCCGCGCTCAACGCCCGCCCGCACTGGACCCCGGCCACGCTCGCCGGACGGCTGGCGGACCGTACCGCCGCGCTCGACCTGCTCAGCGCGGGCGACCTGGAGGTACGGGCCGCGCTGGCGGTCGGCTACGACGAGCTGGGGGTCGAGGAGCAACGGGCCTTCCGGCTGCTGTCGATCACCCCCGAGGCCGGCTTCTCGCTCTGGGGCGCCGCCGTCCTGCTGCGCACCACTCCGGCGAAGGCCGAACGGCTGTTGGAACTCCTGGTCGAAGTGCGGCTGCTGGAGATCCTGGGCACGGGCCGACCGGTCGGCCACCGGTACGGCTACCACCGGCTGCTCCGCGCGCTCGCCCAGGAGAAGCTGCACGGGGCCGAGAGCCCGGAGCTGCGCCGCGCCGCCGCCGACCGGCTCGGCCGCGCCTACCTGTCCCTGGCCCGCCATGCGGACCGGTCGCTGGCGCCGGGCCGGCCCCGGCCGCCCTCCGCCGACGGAGCCGCCAGGGCCGACAGGGCCGACAGGGCCGACAGGGCCGGCCGGGCCGAAGGACCCGAAGGCCCCCCGCTCCGGCTCGACTGGGCCGGGATCGTGGGCAGTTCCCCGGTCGGCTGGTTCCAGGCGGAGATCCAGGGCCTGCTGGAAGCGGTCCGGCACGCCAGCGAGGCCCGCGACTGGTCCCTGGTGCTGGAGTTGACCGATGCCGTGTCCGGCTACCTGGACGCCTGCGGGCGCTGGGACGAATGGGCCGTGCTGCTCGACCTGGCCCTTGAGGCGGCCGTGCTCGGCGGCAGCGACAGGGGCCGGGCCAATGTGCTGCGGATGCTCGGCGACCTCGCCTGGCAGCAGCGGCGCACCCGGTCGGCGACGGACCACTACACCGACGCGGGACGGCTGTTCGAGGAGCTGGACGACGTGTCGGGGGCGCTGCGCTGCCTGATCGGCGCGGGTGACGCCGCCCTCAGCGAGGGCGATCCGACGCGGGCGGAGGAGTGCTACCAGGCCGTCCTGCGGCGGGACGCGGACGGCCTGGACCGGCGTGCGGGAGTGGACGCCCGGCGCGGGCTGGCCCTGGTGCTGTTGGCGCGGGGCCGCGCCGAGGACGCCCTCCAGCGGTTCCAGGAGTTCACCGACGCCGCCGAGGCCATCGGCGACCAGCGCTGGGCCCGCTTCGGCCAGCGCAGCGTGGAGCGGGTCCTGGAGCACATGGTGGACTGGTCGAGCAGCCAGCACAGCTCGCCGCCGGCGGCCGTCGAGGCGCGCCCCGGCATCTGGCTGGTCCAGCTGACGGCCGGCGCGGCCGCCTGATGGACGGCCGGTCATCGTCCTTCGGCTCCGCCAGGACACGGGCGCACGAGGACATCGTGCGGGAGATCAAGAGCACCGCCTGGCGGCTGCTGGCCGAGGAGGGCCAGGTCGGCCTCTCGCTCCGGGCGGTCGCCCGGGAACTGGGGGTGGCGTCCTCCGCCCTGTACCGGTACTTCCCCAGCCGCGAACACCTGCTCCAGGCGCTGGCCGCCGAGGCCCAGGCAGCCCTGTCCCAGCGGCTCGGACCGCCGCTCCGCCGGGCGGACGCCGGGCCGAGGGCCCGCTGGCACGCCTGCTGCCGGGCGGCCAGGGACTGGGCCAGGGCCCACCCCCACCAGTTCGCCCTGCTCGACGCCCGGCCGCTGCCGCCCGCCGTCCCCGGACTCCCCGGCCCGCTCGCCGCGTCGGCCGGCGGCCCGCGAGCCCTGCTGGCCTGGACCCTGCTGCTGGGCCTGCTCCGCTTCGACCTGCTGACCTGCGCGGACGAGGCCCTGTTCGGGCTGGGCGCCGACGCCCTGGCCGCCCTCTGGTTCCCGGCCGAACCCGCCGACGGGCCCGTTCCCGCCGCGGACCCGGCCGGATAGCCCTCGGCGCCGTCAGGGCAGGTCGCTCCGACTCGGCTGCGACCGGGGCCCGGCCGCGCGCTCCCGGCGCGCGGTCCTGGCCCACCAGCGGACGGTGGGTGCGCCGATGCCGAGCTCGGTGGCGGCGGCGGCGCCGGTCATCCCCTGGTCCAGCACCATCGACACCGCCTTGCAGCGGATCTCGGGGTCGCGCTGCCGCAGCGCCGCCGTGGCCTCCCGGAGCCTGCGTTCCACCCTGACCCAGTAGCGGACGGTGGCCGGGCCGATGCCGAGCTGCTCGCCCGCGGCGGTGCCGGTCATCCCCTGGTCCAGCACCAGCACCACCGCCCGGCGGCGGGTCTCCTCGTCGTAGCGGTTCGACGGGGTGCCGTCGGCGTGCACGGCGCGGTGGACGGCGACCTTCGACATGCCGGTGACCGCCTCGACCCGGCCGCGCTCCCAGCCGAGCCGGTTGACCAGTTCGCGGGCGGCGGCGTTCCGGTAGGGCACGGCGGCCTTGCGCCGCGCCTGCTGCTCGGCGGCCCGGGCCGCCAGCTCCGGCAGGGCCCGCAGCGCGTCCGGGACCGGGGTGACCCCGGCGGCCCGCGCGGCGGCGATCCGTTCCCGCCCGGCCGGCGGGACCCGCTCCGCGGCGCCGAGGCCGAGTGCCTCGCGCGTCAGCTTGGCCAGCGTGGTGGGGGTCTGCCCCAGTGACCGGTGCAGGGCGGGCGGCGCCTGGTAGGCCCACAGGGAGAGGGCGGCCGCGTCGCGGACCGGCCGGAGGCCGTCCAGCGCCGCGGTCGTCGTCCCGATGATCCGACCGGCCCGGCGGGCCAGTTCGACCGGGTCGCCGATCGCGTCGAGCTCGGCCCTGACCTCGGCGGCGGCGGCCTTGCGGATCCCTTCGAAGTCAGGGCACTCGACGCGGACGGTGATCCGGTTGGCAGTGGCCACAGTCGCCCTCCATCAGCCGAAGCGGCCGTGGACGTAGTCGGCGGTGCGGGGGTCGACCGGGTGGTCGAAGATCTGCTCGGTGGGGCCCGACTCCACGATCCGGCCCGGCTGTTCCTCGCCGGCCAGGAAGAAGGCGCAGTGCTGGGAGACGCGGGCCGCCTGCTGCATGTTGTGCGTCACGATGACGATGGTGATCTGCCCGGACAGCTCGCCGATCGTCTCCTCGATCCGCCGGGTGGAGGTCGGGTCGAGGGCGGAGCAGGGCTCGTCCATCAGCAGCACGTCCGGGCTGACCGCGAGCGAGCGGGCGATGCACAGACGCTGCTGCTGGCCGCCGGAGAGCGCGCCGCCGGGCGTGCGCAGCCGGCGGTGCACCTCGTTCCACAGGCCCGCGCGCCGCAGCGAGTCCTCGACCACCGCGTCCTTGTCCACGCCCTTGATCCCGGCGAGCTTCAGCCCGCTGGCGACGTTCTCGTAGATGGTCATCGCCGGGAAGGGGTTGGGCTTCTGGAAGACCATCCCGATCCGCTTGCGGATCTCGGCCGGGCGCACCCCGGGGTCGTAGATGTCGGCCGCCCCGAGCAGGACCTTGCCCCCGAGACTGGCGCCGCGGACCATCTCGTGCATCCGGTTGAGGATCCTGAGGTAGGTGGACTTGCCGCAGCCGGAGGGGCCGATCAACGCGGTCACCCGACCTGGGTCCATCGTCAGCGAGACGCGCTCCAGCACCTTGTGGTCGCCGAACCACGCGGACACCGCCCGCGTCTCCAGGCCGGCCGGGTCGTGCAGGCGGTCGGGCGCGACCGGCCCCGGGTCGACCGATGCCGTCTCGTTCAGAGTGCTCATGTCAGTGTCTCTCGGTAGGAGTCCGGCGTCAGTAGAGGTTCGGCAGCAGCAGCGAGAGGTTCTCGTACAGCGCCCAGACCAGGGCGAGCACGACCGGGGCGGTGCACAGCAGCGCGGCCCAGCGCGACCAGCGGTGTGCGGCCAGCGAACCGGCGAAGGAGACCACCAGCAGTGCCTGGGTCCAGAGCATCAGCGGGAGCAGCGCGTCGGGATTGCCGGCCAGCGCCGTCTCCGCCGGGGCGACGGCGGGCCAGGCGGTCGGCGTCTGCACCGGAGCGCTCCACAGGTCGGCGCTGACCTGGGCCCAACCGGTCGGGTAGCCGGGACCGGCGCCGGTCTCCAGCAGCAGCCGGTTCCGGGTCGGGTCGGGCGCGGGGTCCGCGGTGGTGCCGAAGGACTCGACGATGTACGTCGCGGTTCCCTCGCCGGTGGTCGCGGTGATCCGGTCGCCGCGCCGCAGCTCCATCAGGTGGGCGAAGGGGCCGCCGTAGGTGGCATCGCGCCCGAAGACCGTACTCACGCCGTACTGCCCCGGCAGCACGGTGGCGCGGAGGTGTCCGGCGCCCTGGGTGAGCTGCTCGGCGCTGGTGCCCTCGACCACCACCAGGTCGTGGACGCCGATCGCGGGGATGTTCAGGATGGCCACCGGCGCGCCCTCGGCGGTGGGCCCGGTCGGCGCGGTCCCCACGGCGAGCCGCGCCGCGAAGGTCTTGTAGAGGGCCGACTGGGCCCGCTGCTCGCTGAGCCCGGACAGTCCGTAGAGGTAGACGAAGAAGCCCAGCACCAGCATGGCGAGCAGGGTGAAGGTCAGGCCGAGGGCCTGCAGCACGGGCCGTCGCCGGACCGGCCCGGACGGCCGGGCCGGGCGCAGCGGTTCGCGGTCGCGGCGGCGGGGCCGGCCGGGGCGGGAGTTCCCGGCCCCGTCCCCGGCCTCGGGCCGGGGCTCCGGCTCGGCCGGCGATTCGAGGAGCTCGGACTGGGCCACGGCTCAGCCCCGCTTCCGGCGCCGCTGGACCCAGGCCCCGACCAGCACCGGCGCGCTGAGCGCCGCCAGGATCTCGACCACGGTGAGCGCGGCGAGCAGCGACTCCTCGTTCGCCCGGCCCGCGACGTCCATCGGCTCGGCGGCGATGGACTGCGTGGAGCCGCTGCCGCTGCCGGTGCCGATCGGCTGCCCGGTGTTCGGATCCACTCCGGTGCTCGTCCCGGTACCGCCGCTGGTACCGCCGCCGGTGCCGGCGGCGGCGGGGTTGGCCGCGTCGCCGTTGCCCGAGCCGCCCGAGGTCCCGCCCGAGCCGGAGCCGGAGCCGGAACCCGAGCCGGAACCCGAGCCGGAGCCCGAGCCGCCGGTCGACGTGGGCACGGCCTTGCCGTCGGCGACCGTGCAGTCCAGCGGCGCGGTGTAGTAGTCGCACGGGCTCGGGTTCGGCGCGTTGGCGATCAGGTGGTTGACGCCGTTCGAGTAGGTCGGGTTGTTGCAGTTGTTCAGGTCGGTCAGGTCCGGCGTCGCGACGTGTCCGGGCAGGTGGTCGACCTGCTCGAACCCGCCGACGACCAGGTTCTTCGGCAGCGGCGAGTAGCCGAGGTTGCCGGCGCTCTGCTGGGCGCCGCAGAGCACGTAGTTGAGCCAGGTGCCCAGCGTCGCGCCCTTGGCCGTGTTCCAGGACGGCGGCGGCGCGTTGTTCTTCCCGCCGCCGACGTCGCGCGGGATGACCAGGTAGCTGTAGCTCGAAAGCGGGTAGGCGCGCGGGTCGTTGTAGGTGTAGACGTTGTCGAGGTCCTGCATCAGGAAGTCGACGTCGTTCGGGTTCTCGTCGATCACCGCCGCCTGCAGCGCGATGGCCACGTTGGACGGCGTCGGCAGGGTGTAGTAGCCGGCCGCGTTGAGCATCTTCACCGCGGGCAGGCCGTAGTCGAGCGCATAGGCGTACTCGTCGTAGCCGATCGCCCCGTTGCTGATCGGGGAGGACAGGAACGAGGCCATCTGGTCCGAGCCGTCCTTCTGCACCGAGTTCGCAAAGCCCGGGTAGAACTCGGTGGGCCCGCAGGAGCTGGGGCCGCCGTGCGCGGAGCAGAAGGAGTCCCACAGCGACGGGTACTCCTTGGACAGCCACCGGGTGAACATGTAGCTGGCGCCGGAGCCGTCGGAGCGGGTGACCACCGTGATCGGCTGGTTCGGCAGTTGGGTGCCGTAGTCGTGGGTGATCTTCGGGTCGTCCCAGTTGGTGATGGCGCCGGTGAAGATCCCCGCGATGGTCGGGCCGGACAGCCGCAGGTTCTTCACCTTCTGCCCGCCGACGGTGAGGTTGTAGATGAAGGTGGTGCCGCCGGCGACGATCGGGATGTACGAGTAGTTCCAGGTCGGCACCTCAAGACCGGCGCCGAAGGGGTCGCCCTGGGTGAGGAAGGCGATGTCGGAACCGGCGAAGTCGTTCTGGTCCTCGATGTACTTCTCCCGCCCCTGGGCGGAGCCGTCCCCGGTGTAGTTGATCTGGATGCCGTCGGGCGCCATGTCCCTGGCCCACTGCTGGATCGCCGGCTCGGCCCAGGAGGAGCCGTCCCCGTCCAGCGGGACGTAGCCGGTGGCCGAGGCCGGCGCCACCGGGACGGCGCACAGGGCGAGCGCCGCGGCGAAGGCGGCGATGAACAGGCGGAGCCGGAGTCTGAGCGGACTCATTGGTCTCCTCCTTCCGGATCGGCGGCGCGGCGGCCGGAGTGGTGGTCGGCGGCGCTGCGGCCGGCGTAGGAGGGGAGGCCGAGGATCGTCCTGCGGTACGCGAGCCGTTCCCGGTCGGCCCGTCGGCGCTGACGCCGGCTCAGCTCCCCCGGCCGCCGGCCGCCGAGCAGCCGCGCGATCGCGAACAGCACGAGGACCAGCGTGATCAGCACGACCGCGGCGCCGAAGGCCCGGACCCGCTGGACGTCGGCCGGCTCGCGCACGGTCTCGTAGATGTAGAGCGGCAGGCTGGTCTGCCAGCCGGAGAACGGGTTGGCGTTGACGTAGTCGGTGTAGCCGGAGGTGAGCAGGACCGGCGCGGTCTCACCGATCGCCCGCGCCATGCCCAGCACGACCGCCGTGGTCAGCCCGGAACGGGCGGTCGGCAGCACCACGCCGAGGACGGTGCGCCACTGGCTCGCGCCGAGCGCGTACGAGGCCTCGCGCAGCGTGCCGGGCACGAGCCGGAGCATCACCTCGGAGGAGCGGGCGACGAAGGGAATCATCATGATGGTGAGCGCGAGCGCCGCCGCGAAACCGCTCTGCCGCAGCCCGAAGGTGAGGATGAACAGCGCGAAGATGAAGAGACCGGCGATGATCTCGGGAAGCGAGGTCATCGCCTCGACCAGCGAGCGCACCGGGCGGGCCATCGGGCCGCCGATCTCCACCAGGAAGAGCGCGGCCAGGATGCCGAGCGGAACGGCGATGGCGGTCGCGATGCCCATCTGCTCCAGCGAGCCGACCAGGGCGTTGAGGATGCCGCCCTGGTCGAGGTGGGTGAGCCCGGTCGCGTTCAGCGAGTCCTGGGTGAAGAAGGTCAGGTGCCCGAGCGCGGAATGGCCCTCGTACCCCGTGTAGGCGATCTGGTCCGCCACCACGAACACGATCAGCATGCCGACGGCGAACATCAGCGCGCCGGCCATCCGGTCGGCCACCGCCCGGCGGCCCCACACCAGCGCCGTCACCCCGGCGTAGAACGCCAGGAACACCAGGAACACGGTGAGCCAGAAGCCGAGGGCGCCGGTGGTCGGCAGGATCCGCTCGTAGACCACCCAGGTCAGGCCGAGGGCGGCGGCTGCCGAACCGAGCAGCGCGCAGACCCCGTCGAGGGAGACGGCGCGCCGCCGGATGCGCTGCTCGGGCTCCGCCCCCGCCTCCGCCCCCGCCTCGGGCTCGGCGGCGACCGGCGGCAGCTGCAGCGTGGTCTCCACGCTCGGTTCCGTGATCGAACTCTTCGCCATGGTGCGGTTCCTCCTAGTCGGCCGTCTGGGCGCCGGAGCGCGTGCGGGTGATGATCACGCCGGCCGCCGAGTTGACGGCCAGGGTGAAGGCGAAGAGCACGAGCCCGGCGGCCATCAGCGCGGAGAGCATCTGCGGCGTGGACTCGGTGTAGCGCAGCGCGATCAGGGCGGGGATCGACATCCCGCCGGTCTGCAGCACGTGCCAGTTGAAGGTCCAGACCGGGGAGATGATCAGCGAGACGGCGATCGTCTCCCCCATCGCCCGCCCGAATCCGAGCATCACCGCGCCGATCGTGCCGCCGCGACCGTAGGGCAGCACGACGGCGCGGATCATCGCCCAGCGGCTGGCGCCGAGCGCGTAGGCGGCCTCGCGCTCGCCCTGCGGCGCCTGCGAGAACACCTCGCGGCAGAGGGAGGCGATGATCGGAATGACCATCAGCGAGACGACCAGTCCCGCGACGAAGGGCGAGGAGGAGAAGACGATCACCATCTCGTGGCCGACGATCCGGAACGGGGGGAAGACCGGTCCGACGTGGTCGGCCAGCCAGCGGGCGAAGCCGAGGGCCCTGGGCTGGAAGAAGAAGACGCCCCAGAGCGCGTAGACGATGCTGGGGATCGCGGCCATCAGGTCGATCACCGCGATCAGCTTGCGCTCGATCAGGGCCGGGGCGTACTCCGAGATGAACAGGGCCGTGACGATCGCACAGGGCACGGCTATCACCAGGGCGATCAGCGCGATCAGGATGCCGTTCGGCAGGATCGAGGCGATGCCGAAGTGGTTCTCGCCCACCAGCCAGGTACCGGTGCTGAAGAAGCTCCAACCGGCCTTCCGGTAGGCGCTCCAGGCCCGGATGACGAGGAACAGCCCGATCATGCCGGTGATCACGAAGACCGCGATCCCGCCGCTGCGCAGCAGCGCCCGGAAGGCCCGGTCCGCGCCGCTGAGCCGGGCCACGATGACCCGCCGCACGTCGTCCTGCAGCCCTTCCTCGGACCCCGGCGCCGATGGGTCGCCGGGGTCCGGGGCGCCGGGCAGCAGCGGCAGCCCGAACGCCTCGGTCGGCGTGGTGTCAGCCATTGCTGCCGCCCGCCCCGTTGCCGGCCCCGCGGCGGCGCGGCATCCTGAGCCGGATGCCGCCGGTGCCGAAGCCGAAGGCCAGGGGACCACCGACCGCCAGCAGCGCACCGAGCAGGAGCGCGCCGGGCAGTACGTAGTCGCCGACGCTGCTGCTGTCCGCGGCCTTGTCACCGAGGGCGACCGGGGTGGCCCGGCCGGTCGGGGTGGCGCTGCTCACCGGGTGGGCGGCGGCTGCGGCCGCCGCGGCCGTCGCGCCTCCGCTGCCGGTGGCGCCGCCCGACGCCAGGGTGCCGGAGCCGGTGCCGGTGCCGCCATCGGTGCCGGAGCCGGTGCCGGTCCCGGTGGCGGGCGGCGGCTTCTGCCCGGAGACCGTGCCGTCCGGCGGCGTGGTCGCGCAGGTCTGCCGCTGCACCGCCGCGGCCGCCTTCAGGTCCTGGGCCTGCTGGGCGGAGTTCAGCTTGAGGTAGCCGCCGAAGGGCGGGATCTGGCTGAGGCCGACGCCGTAGCTCTGCGAGCCGACCACGTCCTTCAGGAAGGTCGAGATCGCTCCGGCCTTGGCCGAGGAGAGCCCGCAGGTCGGCACCATCGCGTACTGGATCTCGGTCAGCGGGTAGGCCCCGGCGACGGTGTGGGAGAAGTCCTGGTACTGGGTGACGCCGTCCGGGTTGGTCCTCATCGCGGCCACGGCCGCCGCCATCGAGGTGGTGGAGGGGGCCACCGCTGCGCCGGCCGGGTTGACCAGCTGGGCGGTCGGGAAGCGGTAGGCGGAGGCGGTGCCGGAGTCCAGGACGGCGAACAGCGCACGCTGCGGGAACTGGTCGGCGGGGTCCTTGGCGTCGATGACGTTGCCGTTGCCCTGGCACTGGGTCCAGGCGTAGGTGGTGTTGCTGCACGAGGGGAAGAACTGGTCGCCGCTGGGGGTCCAGCCGGCCAGGTCGGAGGCGACGTTGTCCAGGCCGGTCACCGGGTTCCAGGCGACCTGCATGGTGGACAGGAAGGGATCGCTGGTGGAGCCCAGCCCGGTGGTGCCGGAGGTGAAGCCGGGGTCGAGCACCTGGAACTCGCTGACCGGGTAGGTCTGCGACTGCCCCTGCTCGTAGTACGCGTTGACGTGCATGCCCCAGGGGTCCGGCTTGCCTTCGAGGAAGGCGACCGCGCTCGCGTCGGACTCGATCCACCGGGTCAGCTCGTAGGTCATGTCGCTGTTGCCCGCCAGCACGATCGGCAGGAAGTCGCCGCTGTTGTCCAGGCCGTTGGTCTCGGTCTCGAAGTCGGCCTTCGAGTACTCCGGGTTGAGCTGGTAGAACTCCGGGTCGGCGAAGATGCTGACCGGATTGCCCACGATCTTGGGGTCGCACAGGTCCGACTGCGCGGTCTGACCGGTCGCGCACTGGCTGAACTGCAACGAGTACGACTGGGTGAGCAGCTTCGCCACCAGTCGCGCGTTCAGTTTCAGGTTGGTGATCGGTTCCTGGGTGACCTGGTTGTCCACGTAGTAGGCGACGGTGATCGACGTGGTCGCGACCGGCGCGTAGGTGAACTGCCGCGACGACGCCGAGGCCTCCGTGCTGGAGGCGGGGTCGGTGACCAGCGCCACGTCCGTACTCGCGCTCAGCGAGCTGCTGCCGTTGAGGAAGCCGTTCCGGGCCTCGTACTCGTTCACGCCGGAGTCGTAGTTGAAGTCGACCTTGCCCTGGGTGGCGGTGCACCAGCCCGGCTGCCACTGCCCCATGACCCGTTCGAGCATCGGCGAGCCCTGGGCCGAGAACGCGTAGTCGTTGGAGCTGCACAGCTGCTTGGCGGTCGGCGCGAAGGACAGCGGGACGACGATGCGGTCGTTCCACATGCACGAGGTGTAGTCGCCGTACTGGGTCGAGGCGTAGCCGCCGTTGGACGGCAGGTCCAGGCTGTGGTCCTCGCAGTCGGCCGGCTGGGCGTAGGTGTTGCCGCCCCACTCCGGCAGGACCGCGATCGAGCAGGGGTTGCTGCTGTCGCAGCCGAGGGTGTTGTTCTGCAGCTGGGTCTGGATCTGCAGGTCCGTGTACCCGGTGCCGCACACCGGGTCGTTCGGCACGTCCGAGCAGTCCGACGCCTGGGTGGTCGCGCCGCCCTGGGTGTACGACTCGATCGCGTTGCCCGGCGCGCCCGCGCTGGGCAGGCCCACCTGCAACTCGTTGCAGGCGTCGATGGTCTGCGGGTTCGCGCCCTTGCACTCGACCACGAAGACCGGGTAGTACTCGAGCGAGGCCTTGAAACCGTTGGAGAGACCGGTGGCCGGGTCGCCGTTGCCCTCGTAGCCGGAGGGGGTGAAGTTCGACCAGGTGATGTGGACCATCTGGTTGGTCAGGTTGACCGTCTGGTCCACGGTGACCTTCGGCTGGGCCGTGATCATGCCGCCGTTCTCGTCGTCCGCGTAGTTGTCCCAGGCGGTGTCACCGCCGTAGGTACCGGTGCAGCTGCTCCCGCTCCCGCCGCTCGACACGCAGGTGGTGTGCCCGGTCGCGGGAGCGGTCGGCGACGCGGTCGGGGCGGCCGCGCTCGCATCGGGCACCGGCCCGACCCCCAGCAGCGCAGCGGCCGTCACGGCCACCGCCGCGAGTAACGTGGCGGCGCTCCGCAGGCGTGCGCCGATCCGCCGATGTGCACCTGTCCGCAACCCTGTTGGCGTTCCGCTCATCATCTCCACCGGTCCTCTGCTCCACCACTGCTGTCACGCCCCACCGGGGCCGCCTGCGGGTGCCGGTCCGGCACGGACTCGCCGTGCCGGACCGGCACCGGGTCCTCCCCCGGCCCCGCGTGTTCGGGTGCCCGCGCTCAGATCACCCAGGTCGCGCTGAACGAGCCGACGCTCTCGCCGCTCACGAAGGCACTGGTGCCGAGGGCGCTGTTCAGGAAGGCCGCACCGGCCGGGTCCAGCGTCAGGCTGCTGGCCGAGTAGGTCTCGGTGGTGCCGTTGATGTTCCCGGCCTGGGTGCCGGCCAGGTCGACCAGCGGCACCTCGCCGCTGGTCGCGGTCGCACCGTCGAACTGGGTGTCGCCGAGGTCGAACAGCAGCGAGCTGAGCTCGACGTGCTTGCCGTTCAGGTCGAAGCCGCAGAGACCGCCGGAGTAGGAGATGGTCCCTGAGAAGGTGCTGATGTCCGCGTTGCCCTCGGTCGCCGCGTAGTCGACGGCCACCTGGCCGTTCGCGTAGCTGACGCTGCTGTAGCCGCTGGGCAGGAAGACGACGCCGTGCTCGGCGAGCGAGGCGAGGAACGAGGCGTTGACGGTCAGGGTGGCCGAACCGCTGGCGACGGTGGCCGCGTCGGCCGTCCCGGCGCCGAGCCCGGTCAGCATCGCGGCGCTGAGCGCGGCCACGGACAGGGCGATGGCGTTCCTGGCAGAGATGCGCATACGGCTCTTCTCCTTGACTGGGTACTTCGAGTGAGGGGTGGTTCTCGACTCAGGGGTGGTTCGGTCCCGCTGTCGCGGCCGTCGACGCCCTGGAACGGCTGCCGGGCCTGCGCGGGACACACACGCGACTGGCCCTCCGGCGTGCGCCGGTCCGCCGGGCCGGTGCGCCCGTGACCGGGCGCACCGGTGGATCGTGCCGGGACCCGAAGGGCCCCGGCACGATCGAGTTGCAGACTTACTGGCCGGTCAGAGCACCGCAGTTGGAGGCGGTGGCGAAGCCGAAGTGCTTGATGTCGGTCGCCGCGGTGGTGCCGCAGATCCAGCCGGTGGCGTTGCCCTGGCCCAGGAGAGCGGTCAGGTTGATCGGGCTGGTCGGAACCGCCGGGGCCGAGGCCGTGCCGGCGTTCAGCGTGACGTAGTACAGGCCACGGATGTAGGTGGCCGGGAAGGCGCTCAGGCCGGAGGTGTTGATCGTGTCCGTGGACGTCAGCGGCGCCTTGCCGTCGATGTCCTGCAGCACCAGGGTGCCGTGCTGGTCCGGGCTGTACTTCGTGTAGACCTGGGAGACGTAGCTGCCGCCGGAGAAGATACCCAGGACGTCCTTGTAGCCGGTCGGGTTGCCGGCCGCGGTGTACACCGCGTTGGTGCCCTCGTTCTCCTCGATCGCGGCACCGCTGTAGGCACCGTTCACCACGCAGGAGCCGGGGGTGGTCACGCCGATGTCGGAGAGCCACTGGGACCGGGTGCCGGAGCTGGACTGCGGCAGGACCGGGATGATCGCGTCGGTGCTGGTGCCACCGACCTCGTTCCACTTCACCGCGCCCGTGTACGAGGAGTTGATCAGCGAGGCGTTGCAGGAGAAGATCGCGGTCAGGTCGGTGTCGGTGAGGTTGCTGACGCCGTTGCCACCGCTGTTGGTCGCATAGGTGATCAGGTCCTTGGCGAACAGCACCGAGACGATGCCGGTGCCGTCGGTGGACTTGATGTTCCGCGAGGAACGGGCGATGTCGACACAGTAGTCGGTGCCGCTGGTGGTCTTGAGCTTCTGCTGGAGCTGCGTGATGCCGGCGCCGGAGCCGTTCGGCCGGGTGATCGAGCAGTTGGCGTCGTTCTTCGTCGAGATGGTGTCACCGGGCAGACCCGTGGTGGGGTTGACGGCGTCCCAGCTGTAGAACGGGTTCGTCGGCGTCGTCGAGTTGTAGTCGGTCGAGAACTGGTCGCTCAGGTACTGGGTGGTGTCCGAACCCACCGCGACGATAGCGGTGACGGCCGGGGTCGAGGACGGGTCGGCCAGGGCCGTACCCACGCCCGCCGCGAGGGTGGCGGTGGCCACCGTCGCAATCATGACAGTGCGAAGAGCGCGCACGCGACTTCTCCTTATACACAGCTTCCGTGCATGGCTGCCGGGACGCTCCGTTGCCGCGGGGCAGTCCCGAGCCGGCTTTTGCCGACGGCGGTGAGTCTTGCGAGGAGAGGCGACTTCGATCACCTACACAGATGATGCATTCATGAACATCACCCACTCTTTTCATATCCAACTCATTTGCATCACCCGATAGATGACGCTCCGTCAATTCGGGGGTCCGACACCCTTCGCGGCGCCCCCGCAGCGGCCGGAACAAGTCGGACGAAGGCCGCGTCCCGGTCCGTGGATCCGGCCGTGGGCACCCGCGCAGCACCGGCTATTATCGCAGGTGGTGCACGCACGCGACTTCTCCTTAATACAGTGTTCCGTGCGATGCACTGATTTGCCGGCCCGTCCTGTTGCCGCAGGGCGGGCCGGACCCTTTTCCTGACCCGCCCGGCGCACCGCTGCGGCCCTGCGGGACGCGCGTAGAGCGGTGCGGGGGAGGTTGTCATTGGGCGTTCACCGAGGCGCTCTTTCCAGCGCTCCCGGTCGGTGGTCTCCTTGGGACGCGTCCGGCCACGGGGCTGGACCCATCCTCAAGTCCCATGGGAGAGACGCATGATAGCCAGGTCTGCCGGTCGTGCCGGAATCGCCGCGCTCGTCTGCGCCGCTGCGGTGGTCGCGACCGCCGGCGCCGCGCCGGCGAGCGCCGCCCGGGCGTCCGGCTCGCACCAGGTCGGTGTCAGCTACAAGGCGTTCGCCTTCTCGCGCACCACGGGGACCAACGAGCCGGTCATCGACAAGTTCATCGCCTCGGCGCACCGGTCGCTCGACATGACGATGTACGAGCTCGACGACACCACCGCGATCAAGGAGCTGATCGCGCTGCACGACCGCGGCGTGGCGGTGCGGGTGATCCTGGACAACCGCAACGAGTCCTACAACGCCCCCGCCTTCGCCCAGCTGCAGGCGGCCGGTGTCGGCGTCGTCTACTCCAACCCCACGTACTACTTCACCCACCAGAAGACGATCACCGTCGACGGCGCGGTGTCGCTGATCATGACCGGCAACCTGACCTCCGAGTACTACACCACCAGCCGCGACTACGGGGTGTTCGACAACGACCACCGGGACGTGGCCGCGATCGAGACGGTGTTCAACGCCGACTTCACCCACACCGCGGTGACGCCCGGCGACGGCGACAACCTGCTGTGGTCGCCGACCGACTCCCGGGCCCGGATCCTCACCGTGATCAACGGCGCCAAGCGGACGCTGGACGTCGAGGAGCTGGAGTTCAGCGACTCGGCCGTGGTCGACGCGATCACCGCCGCCGCCAAGCGCGGGGTGAAGGTCCGGATCGTGCTGGAGAACCCCTCGTACTACACCTGGGAGATCGCCCAGGTCGAGGCGGCCGGCGCCACGGTCACCACCTACTCCTCGCAGACCGGCCTCTACATCCACGCCAAGGCCGTCGTCGCCGACGCCGGCACCCATGCGGAGCGGGTCGAGGTCGGCTCGATCAACATCACCGAGAACTCGCTGGACAACAACCGCGAGCTCGGGATCATCCTCACCGACCACTCCTCGGTGAACCTGATCGAGTCCTACTTCAAGAGCGACTTCGCGGGCGGCGCCCCGGCCGCCTGACCGTCGCCGAGTGCTCGACCGCTGCGGGGCGGGCCCGAACCGGGCCCGCCCCGCAGCGGTGTGCCAGCCGCGGTCAGTCGGAGAAGTCCTGGGTGAGCCAGACGGTCCCGGTGCTGCTGTCCCGGATCACGGCTATGCCGATGTGGGTGAAGGACGTGCTCAGGATGTTGAGCCGGTGGCCGTCGTCGGGCGGCTGCTCGTCGAGCATGGACTGGGTCAGGCCGACCGCCATCGACGCCACCGCCGAGTTGTCGTCGCTCACCGGCCCGCCGTCGCCGATGTTCTCCCCGGCCGAGGTCCACTGGACGCCCTGAGCGGTCTCCCGCTGGCCGAGCGCCGGTTCGCCCGGGCACTGGTGGGACAGGCCGCAGCCGTCCGCCATGGTCGTGTCGTGCTGGGCCGCGCTGGCGTCCAGGCCGGAGGTCAGGGTGAGCGGGGCCAGCCCGTTGGCGGCACGGGCCCGGTTGATCAGGGCCAGGACCTGCTCCGCCGGGCTGCTCGCCCCGGTGGTGCTGGTGCTGGTGCTGGTTCCGGTGCCCTTGTCCGGACCGGCGGCGGCGCTCTGCCGGGAGCCGGCGGACCTCGGCGCGGTGGACACCACGGCGGTCGGGCGGGGCCGGGCAGTGGTGGGCGCCGCGCCGCTGGGCGAGGCGCCGCTGCCGGCCGGGCCCGCGGTCGCCGGCGCCGGGGAGACCGTGACCGAGACCGTGACCGCCCGGGAGGACGGGGCCCCGGCCGCCTGCGACTGCTCCGGCGACTGGACCACGACGAACACGCCCGCCACGGCTGCGGCGGCCACTCCGGTCGCCGCCGCCAGCATCCGCCAGCGCGGCTGGGTCCGGCGGTGGCCGCCGCCCGCGTGCCGACGCGGCGTGGATCGGTGCGAACGGTGCGAGCCGCGAGCGGGTCGGGCCCCTGCGGGAGCCGTTCCGAGCCCGGCGGGTCCCCCCGGCCCGGTCGGCCCGTAGCCGGCGGGGACGGGGACCATGGCCAGGCCGGCCAGCAGCCCCTCGGCCGGGACCAGGCCCTCCCGCTGACGGGAGCAGGCTTCGCACTCGCGGGCGTGGCGGCCTATTCGCTTGCGCCAGAGCGCGCTGGGCGCCTCGTCCCAGTCCGAGGTGAGCGCCGACAGCGCCGGACAGCCCGCCCGGTTGCGCAGCGCGCGCACCACCACCCGGGCGGTCTCCAGCTGTCCCTTCATCCGCTGGACCTTCACCGCGACGTGCTGCGGTGGCAGCTCCAGGGCCGCGGCCAGGTCGGCACGGGACAGCTCGCCGGCCGCCTCCAGCCACCAGAGCGCCAGCAGCTCGCGGTCGTCCGGGTCGAGCCAGCGGGTCGCCTCGACCGTCTCCCGGCGCTGGTCGGAGAGGCCGAGCCGGACGATGGCCAGCTCGGCGAAGTCCGCTCCGGGGTCGCTCAGCGGCCATGCGTCCGCCAGCTCCCGGGTGGACGGCGCGCCGCGCCACCGGCGCCGGACCTGGTTCATGGCGATGGCCACCGTCCAGGAGCGGAAGCTCGCCGGATCACGGAGCCCGCCCAGGCCGGACACCACTTGGAGCAGCGTCTCCTGGACGACGTCATCGGTGTCCGGATGCCCGGCGAGCGCTCTGCCGACGATGTTGTACACCAGCTGCAGATGCCCGCCGACCAGCTCGTCCAGCGCGGCCCGCTCCCCGCGCTGGGCCCGCTCGACCAGGCCCGGCACCCGGTCGCCGGGCACCGTGCCAACCGCCTTCACCGAATCCCGGGCAGGTGAGTTCATCATGTCCTGGGAGATCCTGCACCCGGACGCGGATAACACAAAACCGCGAGCAGCCGGTCAGGAACGGAGAAGCGCCGCCCGTCCGGCTGCCCGTAGCGTGTGGGGAAGGACAGCGCCCGCCAGACAGACGGAGAGACGATGAGCCCGGCCGCGAGGACGAAGCCCGAACCGCCGACGCAGCACCCTGCCGACAGCCACGATCTGATCCGGGTGCAGGGCGCGCGCGTGAACAACCTCAAGGACGTCAGCGTCGAGATCCCGAAGCGCCGGCTGACGGTCTTCACCGGCGTCTCCGGCTCCGGCAAGAGCTCGCTGGTGTTCGGCACCATCGCCGCGGACTCGCAGCGGCTGATCAACGAGACCTACAGCGCCTTCGTGCAGGGCTTCATGCCGACGCTGGCGCGGCCCGAGGTCGACGTGCTCGAAGGGCTGACCACCGCGATCATCGTCGACCAGCAGCGGATGGGCGGCGACCCCCGCTCCACGGTCGGCACCGCCACCGACGCCAACGCGATGCTGCGGATCCTGTTCAGCCGGCTCGGGCAGCCGCACATCGGCTCGCCCAAGGCTTTCTCCTTCAACGTCCCCTCGATCAGCGGCTCGGGCGCGGTCACCATGGAGCGCGACGGGAAGACGGTGAAGGAGCGGCGCAGCTTCAGCATCACCGGCGGTATGTGCCCGCGCTGCGAGGGCCGGGGCACGGTCTCCGACATCGACCTCGGTCAGCTCTTCGACGACGCCAAGTCGCTGGCCGACGGTGCGCTCACCATCCCCGGCTACACGCCGGGCGGCTGGAACTACCGGCTCTACGCCTCCTCGGGCTTCTACGACCCGGAGAAGCCGATCCGCAAGTACACCAAGAAGGAGCTGCACGACTTCCTGCACCACGAGCCGGTCAGGATGAAGATCGAGGGCATCAACATGACCTACGAGGGGCTGGTCCCCCGGATCCAGAAGTCGATGCTCTCCAAGGACCCGGAGTCGATGCAGCCGCACATCCGGGCGTTCGTGGACCGGGCGGTCGCCTTCGCCGCCTGTCCCGACTGCGGCGGCACCCGGCTCAGTGCGGCGGCCCGCTCCTCGCGGATCGGCAAGGTCAACATCGCCGACGCCTGCGCCATGCAGATCAGCGATCTGGCCGACTGGGTCCGCGGCCTGGACGAGGCCTCGGTCGCGCCGCTGCTGGCCGCGCTGCAGCAGATCCTCGACTCGCTGGTGGAGATCGGGCTCGGCTACCTCTCGCTCGACCGGCCGTCCGGCACGCTGTCGGGCGGTGAGGCGCAGCGGGTCAAGATGATCCGTCAGCTCGGCTCCTCGCTCACCGACGTCACCTACGTCTTCGACGAGCCCACCACGGGTCTGCACCCGCACGACATCGACCGGATGAACGGGCTGCTGCTGCGGCTGCGGGACAAGGGCAACACGGTGCTGGTCGTCGAGCACAAGCCGGAGATGATCGCGATCGGCGACCATGTGGTCGACCTCGGCCCGGGCGCCGGGTCGGGCGGCGGCACGGTCTGCTTCGAGGGCACCGTCGAGGGGCTACGGGCCAGCGACACCGTCACCGGCCGTCACTTCGACGACCGGGCCGCGGTCAAGGAGCAGGTGCGGACGCCCACCGGGACGCTGGCGATCCGCGGGGCTAGCACGCACAACCTGCGCGACGTGGACGTGGACGTCCCGCTCGGGGTGCTCGTCGTGGTCACCGGCGTCGCGGGCTCCGGCAAGACCTCGTTGGTGCACGGCTCGCTGGTCAACGGCGCGGGGACCGACGACGCGGGGACCGAGGGCACGGACTCCGGCGGCGCGGGCTCCGGCTCCGGCGGCGCGGGCTCCGGCGTGGTGGCGATCGGGCAGGGCGCGATCAAGGGCTCGCGGCGCAGCAACCCGGCCACCTACACCGGGCTGCTCGACCCGATCCGCAAGGCGTTCGCGAAGACCAACGGGGTGAAGCCGGCCCTGTTCAGCGCCAACTCCGAGGGCGCCTGCCCCAACTGCAACGGGGCCGGGGTCATCTACACCGACCTGGCGCTGATGGCCGGCGTCGCCACCGTCTGCGAGGAGTGCGAGGGCAAGCGGTTCCAGGCGTCGGTGCTGGACTACCACCTCGGCGGCCGCGACATCAGCGAGGTGCTGGCGATGTCGGTGGCCGAGGCCGAGGAGTTCTTCGGCGCCGGCGAGGCGCGCACCCCGGCCGCGCACGCGATCCTGGCCCGGCTGGCCGACGTCGGGCTCGGCTACCTCACCCTCGGCCAGCCGCTCACCACGCTGTCCGGCGGCGAGCGGCAGCGGCTCAAGCTGGCGACGCACCTGGCCGAGAAGGGCGGCGTCTACGTCCTGGACGAACCGACCACCGGCCTCCACCTGGCCGACGTCGAGCAGCTGCTCGGCCTGCTCGACCGGCTGGTCGACTCCGGGAAGTCGGTGATCGTGATCGAGCACCACCAGGCGGTGATGGCGCACGCCGACTGGATCATCGACCTCGGCCCCGGCGCCGGCCACGACGGCGGCCGGGTCGTCTTCGAGGGCACCCCGGCCGAGCTGGTCGCCGACCGTTCCACCCTCACCGGCCGGCACCTGGCCGCCTACGTCGGCGGCTGACCCCTGCCGGCCACCGGCGGGCAGCGGGCTCCCCCGCTACCCGCCGGTGCCGCCGCTGCTGCCGAGGCTGGTCCAGGCGCGGACGTAGGCGACCTCCATCGTGGCCGGGACCACCGTCTTTCCGCCGACGCCCGGTCCGTTGGTGAGGTCCAGTATCAGGTAGTCGGGCGTGCTGGGGACATGGCCGTCGATCCGGCCCACCTGGACCCCGTTGTAGTAGAAGGTCACCGAGCCCGGCTGCCAGACCCAGCCGACGATGTTCCATCCGGGCTTGAAGGTCGTGAGCGGCACGCACGCGCCGGGGCCGTCGGTCGGGGGGTGGGTGTGGTAGCAGGCCACGCCGAGCAGTCCCTCCATGGCGTCGATCTCGCCGTTCTGCGGCTCGTTCATCCCGTCGGACCAGACCGCGGGCCAGTCGGCGATGCTGCCGTCGGGCGCGGCCGGGAGGTAGACCTTGGCCTCGAAGGCGCCGTAGGTCTGCTGGAAGATCCCCCGGGAGGAGATCAGCGCACCGGTGTAGGGGTAGGTGGTGCCGTTGCAGGTGCTGTGGTCGCCGGTGAGGGTGAGCGTCAGGTTCCGCTGACCGGTGAGCGTGGCCGGGGTCAGCCCGACATGGTCGGAGCTGTAGCAGACGTTCTCGTTGGTGTTGACCGGGCCGGTCACACCGCCGCCGAACCAGCCGCCCCACCGAGCCAGTTGGGTCGGACCGTCGTTGAGGGTGGTCTTCCAGGCGCCCGGGATGCCCGTGGGGTCGACCGGAACCACGGGGACGACCGGGACGACGACGGGGGTCTGCCCCGGGCCCGGCCTCGCGTTCGAGGAGCAGCCGGCCAGGACCGGGGCGAGGGCCAGCGCGAGAGCGAGGGCGCTCGCCGTCGCCGTGCTGCGGATGCGTCGCTCGGCCACGGCCGCTGTCTCCTCACCTACCTGCCCGGCCCCCGCCGGCCGAAGTCCGGGCCGGAGTCCGGACGGGGGATTCGCATCGGTCCGCTCAGCGTACGGTGGCGACGAACGTGTCCTGGTCACCCAGGCCCGAGTCGGCCGGCCAGTACCCCCGACGGCCCCCGACCACGCGCCGTGGTAGAGGTCCGGGTCGTCCTCGAAGCCGTTCGAAGGCCGTGACCACACGCGTCAGCAACCGCTTCATGCCGCCCCCCAGCAAGCGCAGGTTCTGTGGGCTCATCGTACCTTCGGCACCCTGGAGAGTTAACTCTTTCGCCCTGTCCAGCAGGCCCATTGGGCCCCTTCGCGGCGAGCTCACACCATCGGAACCGGGCGCTCCGCGACCCCGTCACATCTTCCGGGTGCGGCCCTGGTTCTGCCACAGCGGCGTAACAGCCGGTGACACGGGTGGTCCGGCGCGGGACTCTGGAAGTGCGGGCCCCGGTTCGGGCAGCGCAGACCACTCTCGGCGGGAGACCTGAAATGAAGCGTGCCACCAACACCCCGCGACGGATACGTTCCGTCGCCACCGTCGGCCTGCTGCTCGGCCTCGCCGCCACCGGCCTCACCGCCTGCTCGGCGACCGGCTCCGTGACCGCCAACCAGTCCTCCGCGGCGGGCGGCACCGCCGCACCGGCCCCCGGCTCCAGCACCAACTCGGGCTCGGGTTCCGGCTCGGGCTCGGGCTCCGGTTCGACCACCCCGATCGGCTCCTCCTCGCAGACCGGCGGCGGCAGCGGTGCCGGCGGCACCACCGGCACCGGCGGCAGCAGCAACGCCTGCACCAGCAGCGAGCTGTCGGTCGCGCAGACCAATTCGAGCGTGGGCGCGGGCCAGTACTACTCCACCCTGGTCTTCACCAACACCTCCTCCGCCGGCTGCACCCTGTACGGCTACCCCGGCGTCTCGTACGTGGCCGCCAACGGCGTCCAGTCCGGCAACCCCGCGCAGCGGGCGGCCGGCAGCGTCTCGCTGGTCACCCTCAAGCCGGGCGGCACGGCCCAGGCCACCCTGCACGACAGCAACGGCGGCACCGGCTACACCCCGCAGCAGTGCGACCTCACCCCGGCCCAGGGCCTGCGGATCTACCCGCCGAACGAGAAGGCCGCCATCTTCCTCCCCTGGAAGACCAGCCACTGCGCCGGCACCACCATCAATCCGCTCACCATCGGCCCGGTCACGGCAGGCTGAACACTCCCCCCACCCGCGCGCGGGGCCCGAAGGGGACGGCGGTAGCGTCGGAGGGTGCTGCGAACTCTACTGACCTGGCGCTGGTTTGCGCTGACCGTGATCTTCCTCGGGCTGGTCCCGGCGATGTACTTCCTCGGCATGTGGCAGTTCCACCGGTACCAGGCGACGAACCGCAGCAACCGCGTGACCTCCGCCAACCTCAC
>Ga0302314_10004871_pt1 | contig 24615 bp, 26 predicted proteins | sample III_Palsa_N2_3_FD_200533 | JGI IMG/M metagenome (GOLD analysis project Ga0302314, IMG submission 200533) | Peat permafrost microbial communities from Stordalen Mire near Abisko, Sweden - III_Palsa_N2_3 | ecosystem: Environmental > Terrestrial > Soil > Palsa > Peat permafrost | place: Sweden... | reverse complement strand
TGGTGACCTGACCGAAGCCAAAGCGGTTCAAAGTGCTCCAGATCTGCTGCGGCTCGAGTTGCAGCGCGAGCTTGGCCATGCCGACATTGGAGGACTTGGCCAATATCGTCGCCAGACCGATGACGCCGAGATTGTGCTCGTCCGGGAACGTGGTCGAGCCGATCTGAATGAAACCCGGATTGGTGTCGATGACGCTATTGGCCGTGAACTTGCCGGAGGCCAGCGCCGCGGCGACGACGAACGGCTTGATGCTCGAGCCGGGTTCGAACAGATCCGTCACGGCGCGGTTGCGATAGGCCGCTGCCATGAGCTGTGCGCGATCGTTCGGGTTGTAGGCCGGCTGATTGACCATAGCCAGCACCTCGCCCGTATCAATGTCGATCACGACCACCGATCCGGCGCGCGCGCGATTCTCGAGTATGGCGCTCTTGAGCTCGCGGTAGGCCAGGTACTGAATGCGCAGGTCCAGACTCAGGCTCAGATCGCGTCCCGGCCGCACCGGCCGGATGCTCTCGATGTCCTCGACCTTGCGGCCTTTGCTGTCCTGGATCACGCGCTTGGCGCCGTCTTCGCCGGCGAGCCAGTTGTCGAAGGCCAGCTCCGCGCCTTCCTGTCCGACATCGTCGATGCTGGTGAAACCCAGCACGTGGCCGGTGACTTCGCCGGCAGGGTAATAGCGCCGATATTCGCGCGCGAGGCTCACGCCGGGCAGGTTCAGCGCCCTGACGCGGCTGGCGTCGCCAGGCTGCAGTCCGCGCGCGACATAAAGGAACTCGCGCTCCATGTTGCTGCTGACGTGGCGCAGCAGCGCCTGACGGTCCGCGCCCAGCGCGCTCGCCAGTCGCGGCAGTTGATCCAGATTGCCGGCGAGCTCGTGCGGATTGACCCAGACTGAATCCACCGGCGTGCTGACCGCCAGCGGCTCGCTGTTGCGGTCGGTGATATTGCCGCGATGAGCCACGATCGCCGCCAGGCGCGCGAAGCGCGCATCGCCCTGCTGCGCGAGGAAGCCGTGATCGACCAATTGCAGATCCACGGCGCGGCCGACCAATGCGCCCGCAACGAGCACCAGGACGCTGAACAACAGCAGCAGGCGCAGGCGAAACGAATGCGGCGCGGAGCGTGCCGTGGGATGCGTCGCGCCGTAGCTCGTGCGCACACGGCGCTGCGAGCGCGTGCCGGCGCGTGCGCCGGATCGACCGCGCAGCGCTGCCCAGAGCGTCATGGCCGCGGTGCTCTCATGGCGCGAGGATCTCGATGTCGCGCGAATCCGGGATACTCATGTGCAGGCGCTCGCTGGCGACGCGCTCGACAAAGGCGTAGGTCGACCAGGCGCTCTGCTCGAGCTGCAGCCGGCCCCATTGCGCATCCAGCTCGTCGCGGCCGGCATTCAGATGCTCGAGCTCGACGAACAGTTCGCGGGCCCGATACTTGCTGTAGATCGCACCCGCGCCCGAGGCCAGCACCGCTGCCCAAAGCAGCGCGACCAGCATGACCATCAGGCTGCGAGGCACGCTCATGACTGCGCTGCGGGGTCGATGCGCTCGGCGACGCGCAGCAGTGCGCTGCGCGCGCGCGGGTTGGCACGAATCTCATCGAGCGTCGCTCGCTGCTTGCGCCCGATGCGGCGCAATGGCGGCTGCGCCTGCGGCGGCAGCTCGGGCCAGTGTGCGAAGGCTGGATCGGGCTCGGAATGACGGCGTATGAACGACTTGACCAGACGGTCTTCGAGTGAGTGAAAGCTGATCGCCACGAGCCGGCCCGCTGGGGCGAGCAGCTCCAGCGCCTGCTCCAGACCGCGTTCAATCTGCGCCAGCTCATCGTTGACCCAGATGCGCAGCGCCTGGAACGTGCGCGTCGCCGGATGCTTACCGGGTTCGCGCGTGCGCACCGCGCGCGCGACGAGCGCGGCGAGCTGTGAGGTGCGCGTCAACGGCTCCCCGGCGCGCTCTCGCGCGATCTCGCGGGCGATGCGCGCCGCGAATCGCTCCTCACCGAAGCTGGCAATCACGTATCGCATCTGATCGGTGCTCGCCTGCGCAAGCCATGCGGAAACTGGTTGGCCGCGCGTCGGATCCATGCGCATATCGAGCGGACCGTCCTGGTTGAAACTGAAGCCGCGCGCTGCGTCGTCCAGCTGCGCCGAGGAGAGCCCGAAGTCGAACACGATGCCATCGCATTGCGCTCGCGGCTCTTGCGCGCGCACCAACGTCGCGAGTTCGGTGAATTCCCCATGGAGGAGCTGCAATCGCCGCTCCTGTGCGAAGCGCACTCGCCCGGCTGCGATAGCCTGTGGGTCGCGGTCGAGTGCGATGAGTCGCCCCTGCGGCCCGAGCGCCTGCAGAATGCGCGCAGTATGACCACCGCGACCGAAGGTGGCATCGACGTAGAGGCCGGCCGGGCGCAACGCCAGAGCCGCAAGCACCTCCTCGGTAAGCACCGGCGTGTGCTCATCCAACTCCTCCAGAGCCTCGCGAGCGCTGTGGCTGCCGCTTCAAAGCGACAGCGAATCAAGTTCCGCGGGAAGATCGGTGCTCGCTGCCTCATGTTTGAGCCAGGCGGCGCGCCGCTCCGACCAGCGGGCCTCGTCCCAAAGTTCGCAGCGGCTGCCTTGACCGATCAGCATCGCGTGGCGGCCGAGAGCCGCAAACTCGCGCAGCTCCGGTGGCAACAACATGCGTCCATGACCGTCCAGAGCAAGGTCGGTCGCGTGACCAACCATCAGCCGTTGCAATCGGCGCGACTGAGGATGCAGGCTCGGCAGGTCCATGAGCCGCCGCTCCACCAGTTCCCAGTCGTTGAGTGGGTATATCAATAGACACTCCCCGTCCCGATCGACCGTGACCACGAGCTGGCCCGCGGATCGCTCGAGCAAGCGCTCCCGATAGCGCGCGGGGATCACGAGGCGCCCCTTGTCATCCAAAGTTATCTTTGCTGCGCCGCGGAACATAGAATACGGGCGGAATCGCCCATTCCCTCCCACTTTCTCCCACTCGCTGCCACTATAGAAATGCTGATGCCAGCATGTCAACGGTAAAGTGGTAAATTTATTAAGCGCGGTAGGTACTTACGCGCTAATGGCGAGGCTCGAGTGAGGGTCTTCGTCTCGGCTCGAAAAATTCGAGCCTTTTGGGATCATGGACTTGAGTCAGAAATCTCCTACGTTCGATGAAGTAATGAGGGGAGAGTCGGCCTGTAAGCCGGGTTCTGTCTAGAACAGCCATTCCTCTGGGACGCGCGTCACCGCGTGCCTCAAGCGGCCTACCCGGAAGCGCGCGGGGCTCGCGCTGCGGTGCTTTCGCACCGCCACTTCCCTATTTGGCCTTGCTCCAGGTGGGGTTTGCCATGCCGTCGAATGTTGCCATCGACGCGGTGCGCTCTTACCGCACCGTTTCACCCTTACCAGCGCCGTTGCCGGCGCTTCGGCGGTTTACTCTCTGTTGCACTTTCCGTGGGCTCGCGCCCCCCAGGCGTTACCTGGCACCTTTGCCCTTGGAGCCCGGACTTTCCTCCACATTCGAACGAATGCAGCGACTGTCCAGCCGACTCTCCGCGTCTGACCATACCGGTTAGCGACCGCAGCCTCAATGGTCAGCTGGGCGTTTTGATCGCGTCGGGGCTGGGCTTGCGCTGCGATGCAGCCTCAGCGCCAGCGCGTACGCCTCGCGCCGCGTGGCACCCGTGAGCTGCGCGGCGATCGCGGCTGCGCGCGCCGGCGGCAATTCCTTGAGCAGTAGTTCGAGCGCGCGCACCAAGAGCTCCTGATCCGCCGCACTCGCCTGCGCCGGCGCCGTACCGGCCACGACTACGGTGATCTCGCCGCGCGCGATATTCGCATCGGCGCGGGCCGCATCGATCAATTCGGCCAAGCTGCCGCGATAAACGCTCTCGTGCACTTTGGTCAGCTCGCGCGCTATGGCCGCCTGGCGCTGCGAGCCGAATAGCGCCGCCAGATCCTCCAGGGTCGCGAGAATGCGATGCGGCGCCTCGAAGAAAACCAACGTGCGCGCTTCGCGCGCCAGGCGCGCAATGGCGGCGCGACGCTCGCGCGCGTGTGCGGGCAGGAACCCTTCGAAGACGAAACGGTCAGTGGGTAGAGCGGCCACGCTGAGCGCTGCGATCAGCGCGCAAGGTCCAGGTATCGCGCGTACTTCAACGCCGGCCGCGGCCGCGGCCCGCACGAGTGCGAAGCCGGGATCGGACAACAGCGGTGTGCCGGCGTCGCTGACCAGCGCGATATGGCGACCCTGCTGCAGTGCTGCGAGCAGCTGCGCGACCCGGCTGCGCTCGTTGTGCTCGTGCAGCGAGACCAGCGTGCGCGACACGCCGATGGCGGCAAGCAATTGCGCGGTATGGCGCGTATCCTCCGCGGCCACCAGATCGGCCTGCGCGAGCGTCGCGCGTGCGCGTGCACTGAGGTCCTCGAGGTTGCCGATCGGTGTGGCTATCACATCGAGTCGACCTTGGGCGCCAGGCACTATAATTCTCCCATGCGTATCGTCGAACGCCCATGATGCAACCGAAACGATTTGCAACGCCACAGCGCCTCGCGCCCCTGCCGCTCGCATTGCTCATGGGGCTGCTGAGCAGCTGCGCACTGCTGCCCCCGCCGGTGCCGCAGCCAACCGCGCCGCCAGCGGCTCAGGCCGTGCCCAGGGGCGATCACGCGGCGATCGCCGCGCAATACGAGTCCAGCGCCGCGACCGCTCGTGCGCCCTCCGAGCAGGCTGAGCTCAGACTCTCAGCTACGCGCGAATGGCTCGCGGCCGGCCGCGCCGTGGATGCCGCACGCGTGCTCGCGAGCCTGCACGCGCTGGCGCTCACGAGCGCACAGAACGAGGAGCGGCTGCTGCTCGATGCGGAAACCTCGCTGGTGGCTCAACGCACGCAGGAGGCCTGGGCCAAGATCGCGGCGCTGCCCGAACCGACGGCAAGCAGCGCCGCCGCGCGCTACTACCCTCTCAAGATGCGTATCGCGATGGCGGCTGGGCGAGCGGTCGATGCGGTGCGCGCGGAAATTGCGGCCGAGCGCGTTGCGGCCGGCGCAGCCGAGCGCGCGGGGCTGCGCGCGCAATTGCTCGAGGCATTGCGCGGCGCGCGCGATCGCGGCGTCTCCCTGGAATCACAGCCGACCCAGGATCCCGTGGTGCGAGGCTGGCTCGAGCTCGCCGCGATTGCGCCGACGCGTGGCCCTGGGCCGGTGCTCAGCGCCGAATCGCAGCTGACGAGCTGGCGCGCCCGTTATCCCGGGCACCCGGCGCTTGAGATTCTCGCGCGGGAGTTTCCGACACCGCTGGCTCCCGTCGCGCCGGGCGGACGGGTCGCGCTGCTGTTGCCGCTGACCGGTGCAGCCATCGATCAGGCCGCGACCGTTCGCGATGGCTTTCTGAGTGCCTACTATCAACTGCCGGCCGCGGGCCGCCCGGAATTGCAGCTCATCGATACGAGCGCGCTGAGCGGACCGGCGGCGATAGCGCAGGCACGCGCCGCGGGCTGCAATTTCATCGTCGGGCCTCTGACGCGCGATGACGTCGCGGCCGTGGCCGACTCCGGCCCGCAGAGCGTGCCGGTCCTGGCGCTGAATTTTCTGCCCACCAACCGCAGCGCGCCCAGCGGCATGTTTCAGTTTGCGCTCTCACCTGAAGAGGAGGCGCAGATGGTCGCACGCCGGCTGCTGGCCGACGGGCATCGTCGCGGAATCGCCGTGGTCCCGCGCGATGATTGGGGCGCTCGCGTCATGGACGCCTTCACGCACGAGCTGCTGGCCGGTGGCGGCAGTCTGATCGGCATCGCTACCTATGATCCGGCCAGTCATGATTATGGCGATGCACTGCGCAATGTGCTGCGAGTCGACGACAGCACGGCGCGCCACGAGCGGCTGCAGAACGTGCTCGGCACGAAAATGAATTTCGAGCCGCGCCGCCGCGCTGACATCGAATTTGTATTCATCGCCGCGCCCAGCGCGACCAACGCGCGTCTGATTGCGCCGCAACTCAAGTTTTTCTACGCCGGCGACATTCCGAGCTACTCGCTTTCAAATGCCTATGAGCCGGACTCCACCGCCTCGAATCAGGACATCGACGGACTGATCTATCCGGACATGCCGTGGATGATCAGCGGCGACAGTGGCGTGGATGAGATCCGCAATGCAATTGCGCAGGCCTGGGAGACTCGCGCGGCCTGGCGCAGCCGGCTGTTTGCCTTTGGCTACGATGCCTGCCAGCTCATGCTCGCGATGGCGGCCCCCGGGCGCAATCCGGCCGAGGTGCGCGTGGCGGGATTGAGCGGAGAACTGCATTTCGATTCCGCCCGGCGCGTGTCGCGCGACCTGATCTGGGTTCAGGTCCGCAACGGCGAGCCCAAAAGGCTCACCAGCAGCGCCGACCAGTAGGCACGACATTATTGCCTCAACGGCGCGCATTTGCGCGCGCCGCCAGCCCGCACCCGCCGCATACTCGCTGCTCATGCAGCACAGAGCCGCAGAGCAGGCCATCGATCGGCAGCAAGCCGGTCGCACTGCTGAAGCGCGCGCCGCGCAGGCGCTGCAGCAGGCAGGCTTCACGGTACTGGCGCGCAATTACCGCTGCCGCCTGGGCGAGCTCGACATCGTCGCACGGCGCGCGCAGCTGCTGGTGATAGCCGAGGTGCGGCTGCGCTCGCGCCAGCAATTCGGCGGTGCGGCGGCGAGTATCAATGCTGCCAAGCGCACGCGCATCGTTCGTGCCACGCGCTTCCTGCTGCGCACGCAGCCCGCGCTGTCTGAGCTCGCGGTACGTTTCGATGCGCTGCTGCTCAGCGACCCCGATGGCCCGATCGAATGGATCCAGGCGGCGTTCGAAGCCTAGGCGCGCTTACTTGACCAGCGTGAGTTTTGCCCGGCGCGCCTCGCTCGGCGCTGAGGGCGGCCGGTCCGGCTCGCTCGGCGCATCAGGCGGGGTCGGCTCGCCCTCGGCTTCCGAGAAGATCATGCCTTCGCCGGTCTCGCGCGCATAAATACCGAGCACGGCCGACATCGGCACGTGCACGTGATGCGCCACCCCGGCGAAGCGCGCGTCAAATTCGATGCAGTCATTCTTCAGCTGCAGACGCTGGGTCGCCGTCATCGACAGATTCAATACGATCTTGCCGTCCTTGATGTAGGCGGTTGGCACCTCTACACCCGCTCGCAGCGCATCGACGATCACGTGCGGCGTGTGCCCGCCATCGCTGATCCATTCGTGCATCGCACGCAGCAGATAGGGTCGGCGCGATATGCTGCCACCAGCGCCGGTGGCGTTGCCGGGCGGCATTACGCAGGCCTCATTTCCAGTTCCGCTTCCGAAAGGCTCGCGCGAAATGCGGGCCGCGCGAACATGTTGCCGGCGTAGCGCGCCAGGAACTGGGCCTGCGGCGGCAGATCGATCTCGTAGCGCGGCAGCCGCCAGAGAATCGGCGCGATGCTCGCATCGACGAGCGAGAACTCGTCGCTCAAAAAAAACGGCTTGACCTTGAACACATCGGCGCTCTGCAGTATCGCATCGCGCAGAATCTTCTTATTGCGCGCCGAGTGCTTGTTGTCGTGATCCTCATCGATCTGCTGTGCGAGCGCGTACCAATCGCGCTCGATACGGTAGAGGGCCAGGCGAAATTGCGCCCGCAGGATCGGATCGACCGGCATGAGCGGCGGATGCGGAAAGCGCTCATCCAGATACTCGATGATGACGCGCGAGTCGTAGAGCACCAGGTCCCGGTCCACGAGCGTGGGCAGGCTATGGTATGGGTTCAGGTCGAGCAGGTCCTCGGGATAGCGTCCCGGCACCACCTCGATGATCTCGATCTCGACTCCCTTCTCCGCGAGCACGATCCGCGTGCGGTGGCTGTGCGGCTCGCCGGGGGCCGAGAACAGCGTCATGATCGAGCGCCGACTGGCCACGGGTCAGCTCCCAGCAACGTCGCACATGGCGCAGCGGCAACTCAATGCACGTCTTTCCAATATTCCTTCTTCAACTGCCAGGCCAGCGCGCTCAGCAGCAGCAGAAACGCAACCACCCACTTACCCAGCAGACGCCGCGCGGCCTGCGCCGGTTCGCCCACGTAATCCAGGAAATTGACGGTGTCGCGCACGAAGTCATCGTACTGCGCGCTCGTGAGCGTTCCGGGCACCGTGGTCTGGAAATTCTGGAATATCTTATCCTCCCCGACAGTGCGAAACGCGGCCTGCTTCACACCCTCGAGGCTCGAGAGCACCGCCGGCATCGCGGTATTCGGATACGCGAGGTTGTTGCTGCCCGTGCTGCTCTTGGGGTCGGCGTAGAAGGTCTTCAGGTACTGGTAGAGATAGGTCGTACCTTTGGAGCGCGCGATCAGTGACAGATCCGGCGGCTGCTTGCCGAACCAGTTCTGAGCATCATCGCTTGGCATCGCGCTCGTGATGTAATCGAGCCGGTTCCTGCCCGGTGGCAACAGGCTCGCCTCGAGCACCGGGATCGGGATCTTCAGATCATCGGCCAAGCGCTGGTAGCGCTCGTATTGCAGCGCGTGACAGCCGTTGCAGTAGGCCATGAAATTATGTGCACCCCGCTGCAGCGAGGGCAGATCGCTGACCGAATTGCCAGGCCGCCAGCTCTGCCAGTTCAAGGGCTCGGGCGCCGCCGCGCTCTCTTCGGCCGTCGCGACCATCGGCAGCCACGTCGCTGCGCACAGACCCAGCACGAGCAACGCCCTCTTAAGCATGAAACGTGACTCTCTCGGGCACCGGTTTGACCGGGTCGATGCGCGTGTAGATCGGCATGAGCAGGAAGAACAGAAAATAGGGCACTGCAAATACGCGTGACAGCGTCACGTAAATACCCTGGGCCGGCTGCAGACCCAGATACATCAGCCCCAGGAACGAGACCACAAAAAGCCCGAGAAACGTGCGAAATATCCAGCCGCGATAGCGAATCGATTTGACCGGCGAGCGGTCGAGCCACGGCAGGAAGAAGAACGCGAGCACGGCAATCAGCATGAGCATGGCGCCCGTACCTTTGTCCGGCACGGAGCGCAGAATCGCGTAGTACGGCGTGAAATACCAGCTCGGGGAAATCGGATCGGGCGTCGAGAGTGGGTTGGCCGGCTCGAAGTTTGCCTTCTCCAGGAACAGGTCACCGAGCGTGGGTACGAAGAACACGACAACCGCGAACAAGGTCATGAAGGCACTGACCCCGAAAAAGTCTTTGACGCTGTAGTACGGATGAAACGGTATGCCATCGAGCGGCACGCCCCTGGCATCCTTCTTTTTCTTGATCTCGACGCCGTCCGGATTGTTGGAGCCCACTTCGTGCAATGCCACCAGGTGCAACGCCACGAGCAACAACAGCACCAATGGCAGCGCCACGACGTGCAATGAGAAAAAGCGGTTCAGCGTGGCATCGGCAATGCCGTAATCCCCGCGAATCCACTCGACCAGTGTCGGTCCGACGAGCGGGATAGTACCGAACAGATTGATGATGACCTGCGCGGCCCAGAACGACATGTTGCCCCAGGGCAAGACGTAGCCCATGAAGGCCTCGGCCATCAGCGCGAGGTAGATGAACATCCCGAGCAGCCACAACAGCTCGCGCGGGGCCTTGTAGGAGCCGTAAAGCAGCGCGCGAAACATGTGCAGATACACGACCAGGAAGAATGCCGAGGCGCCGGTCGAATGCAGATAGCGCAGCAGCCAGCCAAAATCGACCTCGCGCATGATGAACTCGACCGAACCGAAGGCAGTGGTCGCACCGGGCTTGTAGAACATGGTCAGAAATATGCCGGTCACGAGCTGCATGATCAGCACGAACAGCGCCAGGAAGCCGAAGAAATACCAGAAATTGAAATTCTTGGGCGCGTAATACTCCGAGGCCTGAGTGCGCCAGAACACGTCGATCGGCAGGCGCTGGTTGATCCAGCCCCAGAGGCCGGGGGCGCTGGCCGCCTTCGAATCAGCTTCACTCGCCATCAGGCCGCTCCCTGTGCCAGCGTATCCAGGCCGATCACCAGCGTATTGTCATCGCTGAAGCTGTAGGGCGGCACCCGCAGGTTGGTCGGCGCCGGCGAGCCATTGAAGACACGGCCGGCCATATCGAAGCGCGAGCCGTGGCACGGACAGCGAAAGCCGCCCGGCCAGCTGGCGCCGAGCACAGGATCGCCCGGATCAAAGAACTGCTTGGGCAGGCAGCCGAGGTGGGTACAAAAGCCGATCAGTATCAGCATATCGGCGCGCCGCGAGCGCATCTCGTTTTTTGCATAGCTCGGCTGGTCCGAATTATCCGACTTCGGGTCCTTGAGATCCTGATCATGCTGGACGAGCGCGTCGACCAGCGACTGGGCGCGGCGCACGATGTAGATGACCTGCAGGCGCCACGTGGCCATGACGAGCTGCCCGAGCTCAACCTTGCTGACATCCACCGTGACGGGCGCACCGAGCGCGCGCGCGCGCTCCGAGGGCTGCCACGACTCGATGAAAGGAATGGCCGCGAGCGCCACACCCACGCCGGCCGTCACGGAAGTGGCCGCGGTCAGAAATTTTCTGCGGCCCAGATCCGGGGGCTGATCCGTAGCAATCGAGCCGACTTCGCTCATAGTTTCACTCGCATACGCTCATCGCCATACGATCGCTACTCTTAAGCCCGGGAAGTGTCGCATTATACACAACCGGTCAGACGCATCTGAGGCTCTACCACAGCCATATTCATGAATCTGCATCGCTTGGGACGCGCAGTGATCTTCCTGGCCGGCAGCATCGTTGGCGGCCTGGCCTTGGCGTTCATCATCGTTTTCGTGCATCCGCAGCTCTTGCAGCGCCCCGCGGCCGTAGCGGACCAGCCGGCCGCGGCCGTCTCCCCAGCCGATGCCGCGACGGGCGCGCAGCGCAGCTCGGACAGCGCGATTGCGCGTGGCGCCGCTGCGACGCTCCAGCACAGTGCACCGGCTACGGACGCCCCGGCTGCAGCCCCGGCCGTGCCGTCGGGCACCGCCGCCGCGCTGACCGCCGAGTCATATGCCGTGGCCGTGCGCCGCGCCGCGCCGGCCGTAGTCAATATATCCACTGCGCGGCTCGTGACCGAGCAGATCGGGCCCTCAGCGCTGGCGCAATTGTTCGGCGATCTGCGGCCGCTGTATCGGCAGCGCGTAGAGCGCGCGCTCGGCTCGGGCGTGATCGTCGATGGCAGCGGTCACATCATCACCAACAACCATGTGATCGCCAATGCCGACACGATCATGATCACGCTGGCCGATGGCCGCTCGACGCGCGCGGTAGTGGTGGGCCGCGACCCGGATACGGACCTGGCCTTGCTGTCGATCAAGCTCAAGGACCTGCCGGTCATGCCATTGGGCCGCTCCGATCGACTGCAGGTCGGCGATGGCGTGCTCGCCATCGGCAACCCGCTGGGATTATCGCAGACCGTAACGCACGGCATCGTGAGTGCGATCGGACGCAATCAGCTCGGAGTTGCGACCTTCGAGGACTTCATACAGACAGACGCCGCAATCAATTCGGGCAACTCGGGCGGCGCGCTCATCAATACTTTGGGCGAGCTGATCGGCATCAACACCGCGGTGCTGGGCAAGAACAGCGCCGGTGATATCAGCGTCGAGGGCATCAGCTTTGCGATACCCGTGAATCTCGCGCGCGGCGTCATGAACGAGATCCTGGATCATGGCCGCGTGATCCGCGGCTGGACCGGCATCGTGCCCGAGGACGTCGGCGACGAGCAGGCGCGCCAGCTCGGCTTGCCGCGCGGCGGCGTCGTGATCACGAACCTGTACCGCAACAGTCCGGCGGTGGATGCTGGATTGCGCATCGGGGATATCATCACTCAGGTCGACGGCAAGGGCGTCCACAATGCGCAGGAGACGCTGGCGCAGATCGCCTCCAGAAAGCCGGGCAGCCGCGTGCATCTGGAGCTGCTTCGTGGCAGCAGCAATGTCGAGGCAACGCTCGCGGTGACTGAGCGGCCACGCTCGAGCTAAAGCGCTGCCTCTGCGCGTCTAATTCGGCACGCGCTTGATGCGCGCGCCCAACTGCAGCAGCTTCTCTTCGATCGTCTCGTAGCCGCGATCGATGTGATAGATGCGCTCGATTTCCGTGCGCCCGTCGGCCACGAGTCCCGCCAGCACCAGGCTCGCCGAGGCCCGCAGATCCGTTGCCATGACGGGGGCCGCCGTCAAGCGTCTGACGCCGTGAATGATCGCAGTGTTGCCCTCGAGCCGGATCTCCGCGCCCATGCGCCGCATCTCGAGCATGTGCATGAAACGGTTCTCGAAGATGGTCTCCACGACCGTGCCCACGCCGTCGGCGATCGTATCGAGTGCGGCGAACTGCGCCTGCATGTCGGTCGGAAATGCCGGGTAAGGGGCCGTGCGCACATCCACCGAGCGCGCGCGGCGCCCGCGCATGTCGACCTCCACCCAGCTCTCACCGCAGTCGACCGTGGCGCCGGCTTCACGCAATTTCACGATCACCGCATCCAGATGTTCCGGCCGCGTGTTCTTGATGCGCACATGGCCGGCGGTGATGGCCCCGGCAACCAGGTAGGTGCCGCCCTCGATGCGATCGGGCAGCACCTCGTAATGCACGCCATTGAGGCGCGCTACGCCCTCGATCGCGATGCGATCGGTGCCGGCGCCGCTGATGCGAGCGCCCATCGCGATCAGAAAATTCGCCAGATCGACCACTTCCGGTTCGCGTGCGGCATTCTCGAGCACGGTCTGCCCGTCGGCCAGCGTTGCGGCCATCATCAGATTCTCGGTCCCCGTTACCGTGACCGTATCGAGCACGAGACGCGCGCCTCGCAGCCGCGACGCGCGCGCACGGATGTAGCCACCTTCGATGCGGATATCCGCGCCCATCGCCTGCAGACCGGCCACGTGGATATTGACCGGTCGGGCGCCGATCGCGCAGCCGCCGGGCAGGGAGACATCGGCGCGGCCGAAGCGCGCGAGCAGCGGACCGAGCACGAGGATCGAGGCGCGCATGGTCTTAACGAGCTCGTAGGGCGCGAAGTATTCGCGGATCGTGCTGGCATCGACCTCGATGCGCATGCGCTCATCGATCGTCACGGTCACGCCCATGCGGCTGAGCAGCTCGATCGTGGTCGTGACGTCCTGCAGGTGAGGCACATTGCCGATCGTGACCGGGCCGTCGGCCAGCAGCGCCCCGGCGAGGATGGGCAGCGTCGCATTCTTGGCGCCCGAGATGCGCACCTCGCCCTCGAGCACTATGCCGCCGGTGATCTGCAGCTTATCCACGCTCGCCTGACTCCTCGTGGCCGCTCGCCGCCCACTCCCGCGGCGTGTAGGCCTCGATCGAGAGCGCGTGGATCTCCCCGCCCATGCGCTCGCCGAGCGCCCGATAGACCATTTGATGCCGCGCCAGCGGCCGCAGGCCTTCGAACTGCTCCGCCACCAGCAATGCCGAGAAATGCGTATTGTCATCCGAGCGCACGTCCACGCGCGCATGCGGCAACGCCGCCTGAATCAGATCCGCTATTTGTCGAGGAGTCATGTTGGGCCGTGATCTTAAGGCAATTGCGGCTCGAGGAAGGCGCCATCTGCGCGGCCGCAAGGCGCTATCATGCCCGGCGCGAGACCCATGATGAACGCCTCAGAACATAGCGCCGCGAGCGATCAGTCGTTGCTGCAGGCCGCGCGGCGCACCTTCGAGATCGAAGGCGCGGCTCTCGCCGCACTGTGCGGCAGGCTGGATGCAACTTTCGTCGCGGCCTGCCGCCTGTGCCTGCAATGCCAGGGCCGCATCGTGGTCACGGGTATGGGAAAGTCCGGCCATATCGCGCACAAGATTGCCGCGACGCTGGCGAGCACCGGCAGCCCGGCCTTCTTCCTGCATTCGGCCGAGGCCAGTCATGGCGACTTGGGCATGCTCGCGCGCGGCGACGTGCTGCTGGCATTGTCAAATTCGGGCGAGACCGAGGAAGTGCTCGCGCTGTTGCCGCAGATCAAACGCATGGCAGTGCCCTTGATCGCGCTGACTGGCAATGCGCACTCGACGCTGGCCACGGCTGCGCACGCGCATCTTGATGTCGCGGTGCCCCAGGAGGCCTGCCCGCACAATCTGGCACCCACCGCGAGCACGACCGCCGCGCTGGTCATGGGCGATGCGCTGGCCGTAGCACTGTTGCAGGCGCGCGGTTTCTCGGCCGAGGATTTCGCGCAGGCGCATCCTGGCGGCAGACTGGGACGCCGATTGCTGTTGCGGGTCGAGGACATCATGCGACGCGGCGATCGGCTGCCGCGCGTGCGCCCGGAAACGCCCGTGTCGGAGGGGCTGCTGGAGATGACGCGCAAGGGTCTGGGGCTGACTGCCGTCGTGGATGCCGAGCAACACCTGCTCGGCGTATTCACCGATGGGGACCTGCGCCGCGCATTGGATCGGCGCATCGATCTGCACGCGACCACGATGCGCGAGGTCATGACCGTAGGCGGCCGCTCCATCGGCTCACACGAGCTGGCCGCAGGTGCCGCGGCGCTCATGCAGACGCATCGGATCACGGCGCTGCTGGTCACGGATGCTGCCCAGCAGCTCATCGGCGCGCTCAACGTGCATGATCTGATGCAGGCGGGTGTGGTTTGAGCGCCGGGCGCGCAGCGCGGGCGCGGCCCGCGCCGCTGTCGGCGATGCGCCTGCTCGTGCTCGATGTCGACGGCACCATGACCGATGGGCGCCTGTATTACGGCGCAGCCGGCGAGCTGGGCAAGAGTTTTCATGCGCGCGACGGCTTTGGCATCAAGGCCGTACTTGCCGCCGGTCTGGGCGTCGCCGTGATCTCGGGCCGGCATTCGCCAGCCACCGAGCAGCGCTGCCTCGAGCTCGGTATTGCGCATGTATTGCTGGGCATCACTGACAAGGGCATCGCGCTGGGGCAGCTGCTCGAGTCACTCGCGCTCACGCCGGCCCAATGCATTGCCGTGGGTGACGATGACGGCGACCTGCCCATGCTGCGGCGAGTTGGCGTGGCCGTAGCCGTAGCCGATGCGCACCCTTCAGTGCTCGCCGTCGCCCATCGGCGCACGCGCCTGGCTGGGGGCGCCGGCGCGGTGCGTGAAGTGTGCGATTGGCTGCTGGCCGCTCAAGGCCCACGCCGTACGGCTCATGCGCGGCGCCGCTCATGATTTTGCGACTGTTATTTGCGCTCGGCTCGCTCGCGATCCTGGGCGCCCTGCTGTATTTTCAGGACGCCGACAACGACAGCGCCGAGGGCTCGGCCAGCGAGCCGACGAGCGCTCCAGGCTATGTGGCGATCCAGGCCCAGCTCATCGAGACCGGTGACGACGGGCAGCCGCTCTATCGCCTCGATGCCAGCCGCATTGATCAGCCACAGCCGCAAGGAACCCTCTACCTGACCAGCCCGAAGCTCGATTATGAGCCCACGGGCGGCAATCACTGGACGCTCACGGCGCAGAGCGGGCAGATGCCCCAGGATGCGCGCACGGCAGAGCTGCATGGCAGCGTACACGCCGAAGGCAAGCCGGCCGGCTCCAACACACCGGTGCGCATCGATACCGAGGAATTGCATTTCGATATGGCCCAGCAAGTCGCCACCTCGCCAACCACGGTATTCGTGAATTGGGGCCGTTATCGTCTCGATGGTCGCGGCATGCGGGCCGATCTGAAGAATGACCGGCTGCAATTGGCGGCGCAGGTACGCGGTGTATTGGCGCACTGAGCGCCAGCGCGCGTGGCTGCGCGCCATCGTGCGCAGCGCACTGTCCGCGGCGCCTTGCGCGATCGCGCTGCTGCTGCGCGCAGCGATTGCCGGGGCGGCAGACTCCGGCGCGCAGACGCTGCCCTGCGATGAGCCGCCGATGTGCTATACCGCCTCGCGATTGCAGGCCGACCGTAATCACATCACGCTCTACGACATCGACATCGTCGATTGGACGCGCGGTGTCAGCCGCATCAGAGCGCAACGCGCCGATGCCACCGGCGAGGAGCTCAGCAACAGCGACATCATTTTGACCGGCGAGGTTCGCGTGTCCATGCCCGAGGGCGAGTTGCGCGCCGACAGGGCCACGGTGCGCATCGCCCACAATCGCATTACCTCGATGCGGGCCGAGGGCAGTCCGGCGACCTTCGAGCACGCGCTGGGTGACGGCGCGCAGATCGCACATGGTCATGCCAACGCCATCTCCTATGACCTCGAGCGCGATGAGATGCAGCTGCAGGGCGATAGCTGGCTCACGGATGGCTGCAACGAGATCAACAGCGATCACATCCTCTACGATATCGCCTCGCAGCACGTACAGGCCGATGCCGCGCCGGGCGAATCGGGGCGCGTGCACGGTACCATCCGCTCGCGCGCGGGCACGCCCTGCGCTGCCGCCACGGCGCGGCCATGAGCCTGCTCGCCGCGCGCTCGCTGCAGAAGAGCTATCGCTCGCGCACGGTGGTGCGCGACCTGTCGCTCGACATTCATACCGGCGAGGTCGTTGGTCTGCTCGGGCCAAACGGTGCGGGCAAGACGACCGCCTTCTACATGATCGTGGGCCTGGTGCCGGCGGACGGCGGCTCGATCAGGCTCGACGAGCAGGACCTCACGAGCATGAGCATCGACCAGCGCGCGCGCCTCGGGATCGGCTATCTGCCGCAGGAGTCCTCCGTCTTTCGCAGGCTCTCGGTGGCCGACAACATCATGGCGATTCTGGAACTGCGCGCCGAGCTGGATCGGGCCGGCCGCGAGCAACGCCTCGAGGAGCTGCTGGGCGAGCTGCGCATCGGGCACGTGCGCGGCACCCGCGGCCTGTCACTGTCTGGTGGCGAGCGGCGCCGCGTCGAGATCGCGCGCGCGCTGGCTGCCGAGCCGCGCTTCATTCTGCTGGATGAGCCCTTTGCAGGCGTGGATCCACTTTCCGTGCTGGACATCCAGCGCATCATCCGGGAGCTCGCCGCGCGTGGCATCGGGGTTCTCGTGACCGATCACAATGTGCGCGAAACCCTCGGGGTCTGTGCCCGTGCCTATATCGTCGACCGCGGGATCATCATCGCTTCGGGGTCCGCGGAGCAAGTCCTTGCCAACCCACAAGTCCGTGAGGTGTACTTGGGTCAGTCCTTCCGCATGTGATGACTCGGAGTGGCCCTGTTAATCTTTATAAATCAAGTGCTTAGTCGCACAACCAGGCTGGCGCGCCCGGTCGACGGCATGTTTTATGCTTAAGCCTACGCTGCAACTGCGGCTCGGGCAGCAATTGACGATGACGCCGCAGCTGCAGCAGGCGATCCGTCTGCTGCAATTGCCGACCATCGAGCTGCAGGCGCACATACGCGAATTGCTCGAGTCCAACGTCATGCTCGAGCAGGACGAGGACACCGAAAGCAGCGCCTACGAGCCGCTCTCAGGCGCGGAGACGGCACCCGAGATCGCCGCGCCGCTGCCAGAGGCCCCGGTCGAAGTCATCGATGACAGCTGGACGGACGATCGATCCGCAGGCCCGGGTGAAAACCCGTGGAGCGGCGGCGACGACGATCGGCAGCAGGAGTTCGCCGACTCGGCCGGCCAGACGCTGCGCGATCACCTGCTCTGGCAGCTCGAACTCGCGCACCTGGGTTCCCGCGAACTGGCGATCGGTCGCAGCGTGATTGACGCCATCAACGACGACGGCTATCTGACCGAGTCCCTCGATGTCATCGCGGCCAGCCTCAAACCCGAGCTCGACGTAACCGTCGATGAGATTGAGCCCGTACTGGGCTTCGTACAGATGTTCGATCCGGTCGGAGTCGGTGCGCGCACCTTGAGCGAATGCCTGCTGCTGCAGCTCGCGCAGCTCACGAGCGGGACCGCGGGTCTCGCGGCCGCAAAATCCATCGCTCGCCTGCACCTGGAGCTGCTCGCCGAGCGTGAGCTCACCGCGCTGCGGCGTGAGATGCGCATCGCTGAGGAAGAGCTCACCAACGCCGTAGCGCTCGTGCGCGCCTGCCACCCGCGGCCCGGATCGGTGATCAGCGGCAATGCGGCCGAATACGTCATTCCCGACGTCTTCGTACGCCGCACGCCGCGCGGCTGGTCGGTCGAAATCAACCCGGCGACGCTGCCGCGCGTGCGTCTGAACCAGGGCTATGCCAGTCTCGTGGGCCGCAGCAGCAGTCACGCGAGCATGCGCACGCAACTGCAGGAGGCGCGCTGGCTGCTCAAGAGCCTGGAGATCCGCAACGATACGCTCACCAAGGTCGCCCGCTCGATCGTCGAGCGCCAGACGGAATTTCTCGAGCAGGGCGAGGAGCACATGCGACCGATGATCCTGCGCGATATCGCCGAAGCCATCGGCATGCATGAATCGACGGTTTCGCGCGTGACCTCCGGCAAGTACATGCATACCCCGCGCGGCGTGTTCGAGCTGCGCTATTTCTTCTCAAGCCAGGTCGAGGGTGTGAACGGCACGGGCACCTCCTCGACGGCTATCCGCGCCAAGATCCGCAAGCTCATTCGCGAGGAGGACGGCGCCGTGCCGCTCAGCGACAGCCGGATCGCGGAGATTCTGTCCGACGAGGGGATCCCGGTCGCCCGCCGAACCGTCGCGAAATACCGGGAAATGATGGGGCTTGCCCCATCGAATGAGCGCCGACGGAGTTAAATGGCAATTGACAGTCATCGCACCACATCAAGGAGACGAGGCCATGCAACTGAGCGTCACCGGTCATCATGTCGAGATCACGCCAGCTCTGCGCAGCTACGTGGAGAAGAAGATTGTCCGCATCGTGCGCCATTTCGATCACGTCATCGACACGCATTTCGTACTGACGGTCGAAAAGCTGCTGCACAAAGCCGAGGCGACACTACGCGTGCGCGGCGAGACCATCCATGCGTTGGCGAGCGATGATGACATGTATGCCGCGCTGGACGCGCTGGCCGACAAGCTCGAGCGGCGCGTGCGCAAGCACAAGGAAAAGCTGACCGACCATCATGCCGAGCAAGTGCACAAGAGTGCGCGGCCGTAGCGCGCATTCCGCGCCGAGCGCACGCGGCGTGCTGGAGCCGCCGTGCGACTGATTTTTCTGAGCGGTCTGTCGGGCTCGGGCAAGAGCGTGGCGCTGCACATGCTCGAGGATCTGGACTTCTATTGCATCGACAACATTCCCGCGGCGCTGCTGCGATCGTTCATTTCACACACCGTACGCAGCGGCTCGCCGGTGTATCAGCGCACGGCGATCGGCATCGATGCGCGCAATCCGGATGAGGAAATTGCCACCGTGCCGACGCTGCTGGACGAGCTCAAGCGCAGCGGCATCCAGTGCGAGCTGGTATTTCTGGTCGCGAGCGACGAGGAGCTGTTGCGCCGTTTCGCCGAGACGCGTCGCAAACACCCACTGAGCCGGCATGGGGAGAATCTGCACGAGGCCATCGCCATCGAGCGCACGCTGCTCGAGCCAGTGATCAACGCCGCCGACCTGTTGATTGACACCTCGCGCATGGGCGTGCACGAGCTGCGCGAACTGATCAACCGCCGCGTCGGCAAGCGGCCGCGCGATCGCATGTCGGTGCTGTGCGAGTCCTTCGGCTATAAATACGGCATACCGGGCGACGCGGATTTCGTATTCGACGCTCGCTCACTGCCCAATCCGTATTGGGACCCGAATCTGCGTCCGCTCAGCGGCCACGATGCGCCGGTCGCGGCGTACCTGGAGGCGCAGCCCGCGGTCGCCAACTTCATCGAGGACATCGTGCGCTTCATCGAGGCGCGGCTGCCGGAGCACCAGGCGGCCAACCGCCGCTATCTGACGCTCGCCGTCGGCTGCACCGGCGGTCAGCACCGCTCGGTCTATATCGTCGAGCAGATCGCAGCGCGCATCGCCGCGCGTTGGTCGCCCGTGGCCGTACGCCACTCCGCCTTGCCCGATTCGCACAAATCGATACGCGCGCTGGCCAAGGCGCCCTGAAGCCCCCTAGCCGCCCGCGCGCTTGGCGGCAAAGCCGCGGCGGATGAGCTCGGCGACGAGCCGGTCGCGATGCTCGCCCTGAATCTCGATGCTGGCGTCTTTGATGGTCCCGCCGCTGCCGCACAGGCGCTTGAGCTCGCTCGCTAGGGCCGCGAGCTTCTGCGCCGTGAGCGGCAGTCCACTGATGACCGTGACAGCCTTGCCGGCGCGGCCCTGCGTCTGCCGGCCCACGCGCACCACGCCCTGTTCAGGACGATGCGGCCTCACCCGGCCGGCTCACACGCTGCTGCTGCCCGTGACGCGCAGGATGCGCATCGAGTTGGTGCCCCCGGACACCCCCGAGAGCTCGCCCTGCGTCAGGATCACGAGATCATTGATATCGACCAGTCCCAATGTCAGCAGGCGCTCGAAGATCGCGCCGTGGATCGCGGCCGGATCGGTATGCGTAATGTCGAACGGCACTGCATAGACGCCGCGATACAACGTGACGCGGCTGCGGGTGGCCTCGTGACGCGTGAACGCATAGATAGGCATATCCGAGCGAATGCGCGACATCCACAACGGCGTCATGCCTGATTCGGTCAGCGCCACGATCGCGCGTACCCGCATGTGATTGGCCGTGTACATCACGGCCATCGAGATCGCCTCCTCGGTATTGCCGAACTCCTCCTCGGCCCGAACCAGGCCGCGCAGTGAGCCGAGCTGATATTTCTCGGCTCCGCGGATCACGTCGGCCATGGCCTGCACCGCCTTGACCGGGTACCTGCCGGCGGCCGTCTCAGCCGACAGCATCACCGCATCGGTGCCGTCGAGCACGGCGTTGGCAACGTCGCTGACTTCCGCGCGCGTGGGAATCGGACTCTGGATCATCGACTCCATCATCTGCGTCGCGGTGATCACGACGCGGTTGCGCAACAATGACTGGCGGATGATCGTCTTCTGCAGGCCGGTCAGCTCGGCGTAGCCCATTTCCACGCCAAGGTCACCACGCGCGACCATGACCACGTCGGTCACGGCGAGTATTCCAGAGAGATTATCGATCGCTTCGTGCCGCTCGATCTTGGCCACGACGCGCGCCTCCCCGCGCCAGCGACGCAACTCGGACTGCGCGCGGCGCATGTCGTCGGCATCGCGCGCGAAGGAGACGGCCAGATAATCGATACCGAGCTCGGCGGCAAGACGGATGTCCTCCAGATCCTTCTCGGTGAGCGCCGGAGCCGAGATGCCGCCGCCCTGGCGATTCAGGCCCTTGCGGTTGGACAGCTCCCCGCCCGAGCGCACGACCGTTGAGATGCGCGTGCCGCAGACCTTCTCGACCTGCAATGCGATCTGACCGTCGGCCAGCAACAGCGTGTCGCCCGCGTGCACATCCGAGGGCAGCTCCTTGTACGCGCAGCCCACCTCGGTCTTATTGCCCGCCTGGGGATCGAGGTCCGTGTCGAGCGCGAACGGCTCGCCTTCCACGAGCACTACCGGACCGTCGCGAAAGCTCTCGATACGAATCTTCGGGCCGGCGAGGTCGGCCAGCAGTCCCACCAGGCGGCCGGCCTGGCGCGCGGCCTGGCGCACCAGCTCGACGCGCTTGCGCTGCGCTTCGCGCGTGCCGTGCGAGAAATTGATACGGGCCACATCGAGGCCGGCCGCGACCATGCCCGCGAGGACCTCAGGCGTATCGGTCGCCGGCCCGAGCGTCGCCACGATCTTTGTTCTGCGCAATGTATCCATGAGTGATTAACGCATCAGGGGAGAGTTACGCGGCCGCGCTCGCCGCGCGCTGCTCCAGCACGGCCACCGCCGGCAGCGTCTTGCCCTCAACAAACTCTAGAAAGGCGCCGCCGCCCGTTGAGATATAGGAAATCCCATCCTCGACCCCGTACTTCTCGATGGCCGCGAGCGTATCCCCGCCCCCGGCGATCGAGAAAGCTTTGCTGTTGGCGATCGCATTGGCGATGGCCTTGGTGCCCTCTCCGAACTGATCGAACTCGAATACGCCCACCGGGCCATTCCAAATGATGGTGCCAGCCGCTTGCAGGATCGCTGCGAGCTGCTCGGCCGTGTCGGGGCCGATGTCGAGGATTAACTCATCATCGGCCACCTCGTCCACGGGGCGCACATCGGCATGCGCCGTGGCGGCAAATTCCCGCGCCACCACGACATCGACCGGCATAGGAATCTCCGCACCGCGCGCGCGGGCCCGTGCCAGCAGCTTGCGCGCCATCTCGAGCATGTCCTTCTCGCACAGCGACTTGCCGACCTGGATGCCCGTGGCTGCAAGGAAGGTGTTGGCAATGCCGCCGCCGACGATGAGTTTATCGACCCGCTCGAGCAGCGACTCGAGCAGCATGAGCTTGGTCGAGACCTTGGAGCCCGCCACGATCGCCACGAGTGGTCGGGCCGGTTTTGCCAGGGCGCGCTCGAGGGCTTCGAGCTCGGCCACGAGCAATGGCCCGGCGCAGGCGATGGGCGCGAATTTCGCCACGCCATGCGTGCTCGCCTCGGCGCGGTGCGCGGTCCCGAAGGCGTCCATGACGAACACATCGCACAGCGCCGCGAGCTTGCGCGCCAACGCATCGCTGTCCTTCTTCTCGCCCTTATTGAAGCGCACGTTCTCGCACAGCACGAGCGATCCGGGCGCGCAATCGACGCCCTCGAGCCACTCGCGGCGCAGCGGCACCGGCTTGCCGAGCAACTCGGACAACTTGCCCGCCACCGGCCCGAGCGACAACTGCGGATCGTACTTGCCCTCCTCCGGGCGGCCCAGGTGCGAGAGCACGATGACTCGCGCCCGCTGCTCGAGCGCGGCGCGCAGCGTCGGCAGCGCGGCGCGCACGCGTGCATCGCTGCTGATGATCCCATCCGTGATCGGCACGTTCAGATCCTCGCGAATCAGAACGCGCTTGCCCGCGAGATCCAGGTCGGCCATGCGCAGCAGTTTCACGGCGCGTGCTTATTCTCAGGCGGCCCGCGACCAGGCCAGCGCCGTGTCGAGCATGCGGTTCGAGAAGCCCCACTCGTTGTCGTACCAGGCGCATACCTTGACTAACGTACCTTCGATGACCTTGGTCAGGGTCGCATCGAAGACCGACGAATGCGGATCATGGTTGAAGTCTACCGACACCAGGGGCGCATCGTTGTACGCGAGAATGCCTTGCAGGGGCGCGCGGCCGGCAGCGGCTTTCATCAACCCATTGACTTCATCGACGCTGGTCGCACGCGCGGCACTGAAACTCAGATCGACCATCGAGACGTTGATCGTCGGCACGCGAATCGCAAAGCCGTCGAGCTTGCCTCGCAGCTCGGGCAGCACCAGGCCGACAGCGGCGGCCGCGCCGGTCTTGGTCGGGATCATCGACTGCGTGGCCGAGCGGGCGCGTCGCAGATCGGAGTGATAGACGTCGGTGAGTACCTGATCGTTGGTATAGGAGTGAATCGTGGTCATGATGCCGGCTTTGATGCCGAGCGCGTCGTGCAGTACTTTCGCCAGCGGCGCCAGACAGTTGGTCGTGCACGAGGCGTTGGAAATGACGGTCTGGCTGGATTTGAGCACATCCTGGTTCACACCATAGACGATCGTGGCATCGACGTCATCGCCGCCCGGGGCGGAAATCAACACCTTCTTCGCGCCGCCTGCCAGATGCTTGCTGGCTTTGGCCTTGCTGGTGAACAGGCCCGTGCACTCGAACACCATGTCCACGCCCAGGTCAGCCCAGGGCAACTTGGCCGGATCGCGCTCGGAGAGCACCTTGATGCGATCCCCGCTCACGAGCAGCGCATCGTCCGCGATTTTGATCTCACCGCGAAAACGACCGTGCACGGAATCATAGCGCGTCAGATGCGCATTGATTTTTGCATCGCCCAGATCATTGATCGCAACGATCTGCAACTGCGCGCGCCGATCGCCCTCGTAGAGCGCGCGCAACACGTTGCGGCCGATGCGGCCATAGCCATTGATTCCGACCTTCAGCGTCATTGTTTGTCCCCTGCAATCGACTCGAGAATCTCCCGCAGTACGTGTGCCGCGGTGAATCCGAATTTCTGAAACACCGCGGGCCCTTTGCCCGAGGCACCGAAACGATCAATGCCCACCACGCGCCCCGCGAGGCCGACGTAGCGATACCACAGGCCGGTCGAACCCGCCTCGACCGCGACGCGCGCGCGGATCGAGGCCGGCAGCACGGCGTCGCGGTAGGCCGCATCCTGCGCATCGAAGCGCTCGGTACAGGGCAGCGAGACCAGGCGCACACGCCTGCCCTGTGCGGCCGCCAACTTGACGGCCTCGAGCGCGAGACTGACTTCCGAGCCCGTCGCCAGCACGACGCATTCAGGCGCGCCGTCGCAATCGAGCAGCACATAGCCGCCGCGGCGTATGGCGTCGACGGCCGCGCTCGTGCGCGCCAGCTGCGGCAGTGCCTGGCGCGTGAAGACCAGCGCGCACGGGCCGCTGTCATGCTCGAGCGCCTCGCACCAGGCCACCGCGCTCTCGACGGCGTCGGCTGGACGCCAGAGCGTCAGATTCGGAATCAGCCGCAGGCTATTGAGCTGCTCGATCGGCTGGTGCGTCGGGCCGTCCTCACCCAGCCCGATGGAATCGTGGGTGTAGACCAGCAATACACGCTGGCCCATCATTGCTGCCATGCGCACGGCATTGCGCGCGTAGTCGGAGAATGTCAGGAACGTGCCGCCGTAGGGAATGAATCCGCCGTGCAGCGCCAGTCCGTTCATGACGG
>Ga0302314_10004869_pt1 | contig 24620 bp, 24 predicted proteins | sample III_Palsa_N2_3_FD_200533 | JGI IMG/M metagenome (GOLD analysis project Ga0302314, IMG submission 200533) | Peat permafrost microbial communities from Stordalen Mire near Abisko, Sweden - III_Palsa_N2_3 | ecosystem: Environmental > Terrestrial > Soil > Palsa > Peat permafrost | place: Sweden... | reverse complement strand
TCGACGAAGAAGTCGCGGGTCTCGTCCAGCTTGGGACTGACGATATTGATGTGATTCAGATCCAGGATCATGGCGCCATCGCCTTTGCTTGAGGTCGCGCCAAGCCTAGCGCCGAAATCAAGCGCTCTCCAGGGCGGCTTGGCGCGCCGGCGGGTCGAATTCACAGTCGCGCGGCGAGGGTCAGGGCCCTGATCGTTTCGCTCAGCCAGCGTTCCATCATCATCTCGCCGAATGAATCCGCCGCCGCGCCGTCGGTGAGTACTAGATCGGTCAAGGCCTTGGTCGGTGCGACGAATCGCTCGTGCGCGGGCTTCACCGTGGCCAGGTATTGGTCCGTCACGCTTGCGACGGTGCGCCCCCGCTCCCGGGTGTCCCGCAATAGCCGACGGATGAAGCGAATATCGGCTCCGACGTCGAGGAAGACGCTGAAGTCGAGCAAGGCTCGCACCTTGGGGTCATGCAGTACGTGCAGCCCTTCGACGATGATCACCTGGGCCGGTTCGACCCTGACACGTTTTTTCAGAGGCGCGTGAATACGGAAGGAATAGACCGGACGATCGATGGTCAGGCCATGGCGCAGACGCTCAAGATGTTCGGCCAGTTGGGCGTGGTCGCGGGCGGAGGGGACATCGAAATCGGACCGGCGCGGATCGAACCCAGGGCCTTCAAAGCGGCGATAATAGTCGTCTTCGCTCAGCAGGACGACGGTTCTGGGACGCAGCCTCTCGGACAGAGCCTTGGCGTATCGGCTCTTGCCGGAGCCGGAGCCGCCGGTGACGCCGATCATCAGCCGGCAGGGGTCGGCGCGCGGCAATCCTTCTTCCGAACGCCCCACCCTCGCCTCGCCTCACAGGAAACCCGCCGGAACCTGCGGGTCCGCCGGCGCATAATCAAGGGGGTGGCGGGCGTCTTAGAGTACGGCGTTCTCCAGCACCGTTCGGGAGAAGTCGACGCGTTCCAAAAAGGCCCCATCGAACGCCGGATGGTGCAGCTTGCCGGCGGCGCCGATCAGGGGCGAGAGGTCGGCGCGGCCGAACCGCGCGTGGGACAGCTTGGCCCCTCGGAACGAGGCGCCGCGCAGGTCCGCTCCCTCGAACACCGCGCCGCGCAGGTCGGCGTTGTCGAACACCGCGCCCTGCAGCTGGGCGCCGGAAAAGTCCAGACCGATCGCGCACGCCCGCCTGGCCGACAGCGCCTGTAGCGGCCGGTTGCGGAAGGCCGCGGCCAGAGGCCGCAGGTCCTCGTCGTCCAACACCGCCGGCTCGCTGCGTTCGCCGCCGCTGGCGACCCAGTCCGCCGCGCGCTGGAGCGCCCACATCAGCACCGGCACGCGGGCGACGGCCTCGGCGTCGGGATCGAACACGCAGCCGCGCCGCTGTTCCTCCGACAAGGCCGGCTCGGCGCCGACAAGGCCGGTCAGCACCGCGTCCTTGAACAGCGCGCTGTCCAGCCGGGCGCCGGTGAAGTCCGCCGCGTCGAGCACGGCGCCGCTGAAATTGGCCCCCTTCAGATTGGCCGAACACAGACGGACGCCGCGCATGGCGCAGTTGGTGAAATCGGCGCCGATATCGCTGTCGCCCACAAAGGCGCTGGTGCGGCCGTCCCGGCGCGGCAGGATGTGAAGGGCGCCGCTGGAGTCCGGCACGGCGATATAGGCGGCGCGCATGTCCGCTTGATCCAGCACCGCGCCGTTCAGCGCCGCGCCAGCCAGGACCGCGCCCCGCAAGTCCGCGCGCCGCAAGTTCGCCGAACGCAGGTCGGCGCCGGTCAGGTCGGCGCAATGCAGGGCGGCGCGTTCCAGATGGCAGCCGGCGAAATAGGCCCCGCGCAGATTGGCTCCGGTGAAGTCGGCGTCGTTCAGGACACGCCGGCGACCGTCGACGCCGGGCGCCTCGACGAACCGCAAGATGGCGCGTGCGCCACCGACGCCGCGCAAGAACTTCTCGTGCGCCGCGGCGAATGCCGCGAAACCAGCGTCGTCGAGGGTTCGCCCCGCGACCGCCAAGGATGGTTTTTTCTGATTAAGCATAGATACCAATGACAATCGGGGACCACGCGTCAATAAAGCGCATGTTGGCTGAATCTTAGATTAAGACTCGCATATAAATTTGCAGAGTCACGTTCATGGTTACAGCGCGATAAAGGATAACACAGGAAAGCATACAGCAAAGCTCGGCGCGATGTGTTTGATGTCTTTATTGTGACGCAACCTCGTTGAGTGAGTGTCGCCAGCGCTTTGGGCGCCCGGCGCGGTGACGCGCGTTGACAGCGCAGACCTCCGGTTCCAGGCGATCCTCGCCGCCGCGCGTCTTGCGCGCCGCCCGCGCTTGGTCCTCAAATGCCTGACGCGGACCAGGCCGAATGCGTCGGTCCGAGGGTCTGCCCGGGGGATCGATGTTCGCAGTTCAAAACGCCCAGAGCCTGACCGGGCTCGGCCTGACCATGCTGATCTGCTGGCTGGTGTCGGAAGACCGGCGGAGGTTCCCGTGGAAACTGGCCGTCGGAGCGATCGCGGTTCAGGTCGCCCTGGTGCTGTTGCTGTTCGGCGCGCCGGCCGCGCGGTCGGTGTTGCAGGCCATGGCGCGCGGCGTCGACGGCCTGGGCGCCTCGACCCAGGACGGCACGCGGTTCGTATTCGGCTTCCTGGCCGGCGGCGCCCAGCCCTATCCGGTGGGCGATCCGGGCTCGCTCTACATCCTGGCCTTTCACGTGCTGCCGGTGATCCTGGTGGTCTGCGCCCTGTCGGCCCTGCTCTGGCACTGGCGGATCCTGAAATGGGTGATCCGCGGGTTCGGGTTCGTGTTCCAGCGCACTCTGGGCCTGCGCGGGCCCCCGGCCCTGGCCACAGCCGCGACCATCTTCATGGGCCAGGTCGAAGGTCCGATCTTCATTCGCGCCTATCTGGACGCCCTCAGCCGGTCCGAGCTGTTCATGCTGGTGGCCGTCGGCATGTCCTGCGTCGCCGGATCGACCATGGTGGCCTATGCGACTATCCTGAAAGGAGTCCTGCCCAATGTCGCGGCGCATGTGCTGACCGCCTCGATCATCTCCGCGCCGGCCGGGGTGCTTCTGGCCCGGATCATCGTGCCGCCCGAACCCTTCGAGGACAGCGAAGACTTCGAGCTGGCCGGCGACAAGACCTATGCCAGCTCGGTCGACGCCCTGATCAGGGGCACCGGCGACGGCTTGACGGTGGTCTTGAACGTCGGCGCCACGCTGATCGTCATCGTCGCCCTGGTCTCGATGGCCGACCGCCTGCTGGGCCTGTTCCCGGCTGTCGGCGGCGGGCCGGTCACCGTCGCGCGCGGTTTCGGCGCGATCTTCGCGCCGCTGGCCTGGAGCATCGGGATTCCCTGGTCGGAGGCGCGTACGGCGGGATCGCTGCTGGGCACCAAGCTGGTGCTGACCGAGTTCAGCGCCTTCATCCAGATGGCCAAGATCGGCCCGGCCGCCCTGTCCGAGCGCAGCCGGATGATCATGACCTACGCCCTGTGCGGCTTCGCCAACATCGCCTCGGTGGGGATCAATGTCGCCGGCTACAGCGTGCTGGCGCCGGGCCGCCGCGCCGAGGTGATCGCTTTGGTCTGGAAGGCCTTACTGGCCGGCTTCCTGGCCACTTGCATGACGGCTTCGATCATTGGGGCGATGCCGGCGGCGCTGTTCGGGCGTTGATCGCAGACAAAGCCAAACTGAACGCCTTCTCGGAATTTGCGACGGCGCCGCACATATCCGCGCGCCGTCAAACCCGTTAACACGCTAGCCACAAGCCTTGAATCCATAGGGAGCGAACTATCATGAAAGCGGCGGTCTATTACGAGAACGGCGATCCCAGCGTCCTGCGCTACGAGGATGTTCCCGATCCCACCTGCCATCCCAAGGGCGTCATTGTCCGCGTCGCGGCGGTCAGCATCGAGGGCGGCGACACGTTGAACCGCTGGCGCGGCGCGCTGGTGACCAAGCCGCACATCGTCGGCTACCAGGCCTCGGGCGAGATCGTCGAGGTCGGCTCGGAAGTGACCACCCTGCGCGTCGGGCAAAAGGTCGCCACCTCCGGCGCCTTCGGATCCCATGCCGAGTTGCGGGCCGTGGCCGCGCGCAGCTGCTGGGTCGTGCCCGACGGCTTCGACGTCAAGCTGGCCGCGCCGATCCCGGTCACCTTCGGCACCGCCGACGACTGCCTGTTCGAGTTCGGCCATCTGAAGGCGGGCGAGACCGTGCTGGTCCAAGCGGGCGCCAGCGGCGTGGGCGTGGCGGCGATCCAGCTGGCCAAGCACGCCGGCGCGACGGTGCTGGCCACGGCCTCCAGCGACGAACGCCTGGAGGCGCTGAAGCCGCTGGGGCTGGACCACGGCATCAACTACAAGACCGACGACGTGGTCAAATCGGTGATGCGGCTGACCGACAACAAGGGCGTCAACCTGGTGGTCGATTCGGTCGGCGGCTCGACCCTGCAGGGCAGCATATTGTCGCTGGCCTATCGCGGGCGGGTCTCGATGGTCGGCGCGGCGGGGCGCGAGCCGATGACCGTGGACGTCTCCAGCCTGATGGGCGGCAACCGCTCCCTCTCCGGCGTCTTCCTGGGCGCCGAGATCGGCACCGAGCGGGCCTATAACAATATCCAGCGCCTGATCAACGAAGCGGCGGCCGGAACCTATAAGGTCGTCATCGACAAGACCTTCCCGTTGTCCGAGGCCGCCGCAGCCCACGCCTATATCGAAAGCCGCCAAGCGGTCGGACGCGTACTGCTGATCCCCTGACGCCCCGCGCCGGTTAACTAACGATTAACCATGTTGGCCCAGCCTGAGGTCGTCTTCTTCGGAGACGCCCCACCATTACCAAACTTCATAAAGCCCGGCCCAGCGCCGGGCTTTTTTTGCGACGCCTGTTTCAGCGCGCCGGACTTGATCGAACAGGCGGCCCAGCGTATAGCCGCCATCCTTTCGGCGATCTGATCCCCGGTAGCTCAGTTGGTAGAGCAGTCGGCTGTTAACCGACTTGTCGCAGGTTCGAGTCCTGCCCGGGGAGCCAAGCTTTGCCGTAAGGCTGCCCAGCCCGTTGGCGAGCTATCGTCACGTTTCGCCGCCGGCGCCGCGCCTACACCATCCTTCGGGCACCAATCGCCGTCCAGCTGACCTGCTGAAACATAACGCAGTTTGGGCGCCCCAGCATTCGGGCTCTGAGGCCTATAGCAAACCCGGCGCCGAAGCCGTGGCTGACGCGCGCGAAGCGGCGGCCGATCTGTTCAGCGATTTCGTCGTCGAGTTCATCGATCGCGCGCTGATGGTCCATTACGGAGCTCATCGGGCGACCGCGTAGCCTTGCATGCCCCGCGGATTGGCCGCGGCGTGCATGATCGCGCCGCGCCGAGAGCAGGCCGATAAGCGACCCTCGGACCACGGCCCGCCGATCTTCAGCACATGGCCTCGCCGCGCCAGTTCGGCCGTCGTCGCCGCCGAGAACCGATCCTCCAGCGCCAGCACGCCCGCGTTGAACGCGCGTTCAGTCACGAGGTGGATAAAGTCCGGACCCTCGTCGTCCAGTGCGCCGACATCGTGGCGCTTCAGGATTTTGAGGGCCTGGAGGAGCGCCGGCCCCTGGCTCCAGGCGCCGCATTTGAAGACGGTATGGTCACGATAGTCCGCACTCAGCGGTCGCTCGATCGCCGGTCGCCAACCGGACATGTCGTCAGCCGTTAGAAGCCCGCGATGTCGACGCTCGCTGACATCGTGCACGTCCGTGTTCCGCACAAACTGGCCGATCGCGTGCGCGACCGGACCCTCGTACCAGTAGGCCATCGCCGCCTCGATCTGGCCGACCCGATTGCTGCTCGCTGACTCGGCGTGACGAAGGACCTCACCGTAAAGTTCACCCAGGACGGGATTGCGAAACAGGGCGCCGGGCGACGGCGGCTGGCCACCGGGCAGGAAAACGTCGGCTGAGCTCGTCCATTCGCGCTCGAACTGGGACTGCACCGAGCGGATCGTCTCCACGGTGTTGAAGTGGATGGGGTATCCGTTCGCGGCGTACGCGATGGCCGGCTCAAGCACGGCCCTGAGGGACGCCGTGCCCCAGTCGCGCAGCAGGGTCAGCCACGCGCCGAACGCGCCGGGCACACACGGGGCCAGGGAACCGGTTCCCGGAATCAGATCGAGCCCGAGGTTTTCGAAGCGCGCCCGCGACGCCGATGCTGGCGCTCCGCCTTGGCCACAGATGACGGTCGGCTCGCCGTCGTCGCGCCGGGCCACGAGGATGGGAACATCCCCGGCCGGGCCGCTCAAATGCGGCTCGACGATCTGCATCGTGAAACCGGCGGCCGTCGCAGCGTCGGCCGCGTTTCCTCCGGCCTCGAGAAGCTTCATCCCGACGCTGGTGGCGATCCAGTGGGTCGACGCCACCGCGCCGAAGGTTCCGGCAAGTTCCGGGCGGGTCGTGAAGGCTGTCAATGGCGGCTCCTGCTGGATGAGACGCTAATTAGGCCCACGCCACCCTGCCAAAGCCAAATTCTCATGGATCACATGCCGCCGTGGCATTGCGGCGTCATATCGGGACGGTATCGGCGGGATGAAAATTGGGTCTTTGCAAAGTTATTTTAGACCCCGGATCATCAATCCATCGCCATGCTGCGGAGTAAAAGCGAACTTCTCAGCCTTGGAGGATGTCTCGCGTGGCTATTGAGTTCGCCATGGCCCCGCCCAATAGTCAGTATACAGCACCGACGAGGGGCTGCGCGTGGAGGTGATCATGGATCTTCGGCAGCTACGCTATTTCAAGGCAATCGCCGAGGCCCACAGCTTCGCGCGCGGCGGTCAACAGTTGCGCGTCGCGCAACCCGCGCTGAGCCGGTCGATCGCCAAGCTCGAGGAAGAGATCGGCCAATCGCTGTTCGTGCGCCACAGTGGCGGGGTGACGCTAACCGAGGCCGGCGTGCTGCTCTACAACCACGTCACTATCGTCCTGCGTGACATGCAGCGCCTGACCGACGAGATGGCGGCCGACGTGGACACCCCCCACGGGACCGTGGTCTTCGGCGTGCCGCCCTCCTTCCAGTCCTTCCTGACCGCGCCGGTGGCGGCCGCTTTCGTCAAGCGATTCCCCGACGCCAACCTGGTCGTGATCCAGAATTGCAGCGGCCCGCTGCGCGACGGCATCGCCCAGGGACAGATCGATGTGGCGCTGGTCACCATGCCCGCGCTCGCCCGGGGCCTGCACTATACGCCGCTGTTCACGGTCAACCGCTGCCTGATCGTCCCGGCCGCGGAGGCGCATAGGTTCGGCGATACCGTTGGCGTCAAGGATCTGATCGGCCTGCCTCTGCTCCTCTGCGGCTATCCTGACAGCGCTCGCGCAGGCCTCAACGAGGCGTTCAGCGAGTTCGGCGCCAAGCCGAACATCCGCTGCGAGGTCAACAATGGATCCCTCGTGCTTGACCTCGTGGCCGCGGGCGCCGGCCTGGGCCTGGCTCCCTGCGGGGTCGTGCCACTGGGCCGCGCCGTTGACCTAGCCGCCATTCCGGTCAGGGATCTCGATATATCCTGCGCCATCGCCACCTCATTCGAGCGCATCGGTTCGGCGGCCGTGCGGCAGCTGAGCGAGATGCTCGTCGAACACACGCGGGCGCTCGCGGCGAGTGGCGGCTGGGAGACCGCTCGGTTTGATGGCCCACCGCCTGCGGAGGGGCGCGACTCTCCGGTCCGGATGGCCCCCCACCTGGTTCGCGAATTCGGCAGCCGCCCCCTCGAGGGCGCAGTGACCGTGGGCGGCGACGTGGCGGAGGACCGCCTCGCGTCGTGAGCTCTGAGATCAGGCGCCGACCTAGGGCGCGTTGAGCTCGAGAAGGTTGCCAGAGGGGTCGGTGAAGAAGGCCTGCCCCTCGACGAATTCGCTCAAGATGACGCTGATTCCCTGTGCGCGCAGCCTCGACACCAAGGGCTCCAGGTCCGCCACCTCGAAGGCCAGGTGCGGCGCGATCGGTGTCCTGTCGAGCACGCGGGGCTTGGGCAGCTCGGCGGCGTCCGGGGGGACCATGAGGTGGATCTGCGTGGCGCCGACCTGCAGCCACAGCCCCGCCATCCGCAGCGGCGGCCGCTCGGCTTCCGGCAAGCCAAGCACCCCGGTGTAGAAGGCCCGCGATTCGGCCTCGTCCCGGATGCAGAGGGTGACGTGCTGCACGCGGCCGAGAGACATCGCGCCCTCCCGGGTCGTCGCCGCATCAACGGTCATGGAGGAACTCCTTGATCAGCGCGCCCATCAGCTCGGGGGACTGGCGGGACGCAAGGTGGCCGGCCTTGGGGATGGTCGCAAGCCGCGCCGAGGGCAGCAGGCCCGCTAGGCGCACCTGCAGGTCCGGGGGCACGAGTTGGTCGCACTCGCCAGACAGGACGAGGGTCTCGTGCCCGATCGCCGTCGTGTCCAGCGGCTCAGCCTTGGCCAGGGCGGAGAACCGCCGTTGACGCGCCGCTTCCGACGGCATGGTCCGCAGGGCGTGGAGCTGGCCGACGATTTCGGGATGCGCCGCCACGAATTCCGGGGTCGACATGAACTCCACGAGCTGGCGTTCACCCCCCTCGCCTTGCTGGGTGAGCCTGGCGCGCGTCTGCACGCCCACGGGGTTCAGATCTTGCAGCTTGAGACTGCCGGGCCAGGTGAGGCCCAAAACAAGGCGTTCCACCCGCCGCGGCCAGTTCACCGCCACGATCTGGGCGAGAAGTCCACCCAGGGAGATTCCAACAAAGCTGGCGCGCTCACAACCCAGGGCGTCGAGCAGTCCGATGGCGTCGGCGGCCACGTCCCGAAGCGAGTACGCCGCCGGCGCCTCTGCAAGAAAGCGCGTGTAGCCGCAGTCGCGCTGATCGAAGGATAGCGTTCGGAAATCCGAAGCGAGTTCGTCTTGAAGCAGGTCATGGACGCGATGATCGCCCTCGGCGCCATGGAGGATCACGAGGGGCGGCCCGCGCCCGAGCTCGCGATACGCCATCGAGAGCTCTCCGACGGCGATGGACCTGACGTCGCCCTCGCTCATCCAAGGCCCCCTGATCCCAGAATGGCATCCACCGCGGCGCCGAGCACCGCAACGGGGTCAGGTTCGGGCCAGCCGATCCGCCACGCTGTCACGCCGTCCGGTCGGACCAGCGCGGCCCCCCTGGGACCCATGGCGATGCCCAGCGCTGGATCGACTTTGCCCAGGCGGTGGATGAGGATGGGAAGGTTTCGCCGCCGCGACACCTCTCCCGCCGCATCCGCCCAGGCGTCACCCGACTCGCCGACGACGAGAACCATGTCGCCGTCGAAGAGATCGAGGGATGTGCGGGCTCGCTCCGGGTCGAGCCAGAAGTGTGGGAAGCGGCTGCCTGGCCGGTCCGTGGGCGTATAGGTCCGCGGTGTGGGCGGCGGTGGGGTCGAGCCGTCAGGGATCAGCGCGCCATCCTGATAAACGAAGCCAAGGATGTGGCCAATACTGTTGGTATGGTTGGCCATATCCTTGAGCCAGAAATCCAGTTTGTCCGGATTGCCGCTGACAGCCGCTTCGGAAAATTTCTGGAACCTGGCGGCGTTGAGCAACGCCATGTCGGCGTTGGCGTTGGCTCTGGGCCGCCGCTCCTTGTCGTAACTATCAAGAAGGCGCTCGGACGCCTTGCCCTGTAGGACGAAAGCGATCTTCCAGGCGAGATTGTGCACGTCCTCAATGCCGGAGTTCAGGCCCAGCCCCCCCGTGGGCGGAAACCTGTGCGCGGCGTCCCCCGCGAGGAACACCGGTCCCTGGCGAAAGCTTGAGGCGATACGACGGGTCAGCCGCCAGACGGCCTGGTTGATGATGCGGATGTCGAGGTCGGGCTGGCGTAGAACGGCGCGCAGCGTCGCGATGGTCTCGGCCTCGGTGGGCGGATCGGGGCGCTCATCGACCTGCGAACCGATCCGCTCGAGCAACAGCCAGCGATCGGCGCCGTTGGTGTTCAGGAACCTATAGGGTTCGCCGGCATAGCCCTCATGCCTCGTGAAGATCATGCCGGCGACCTCGCGCATGGTCTCGAAGGCGCTAAGGTCGGCGCGGAAATAGGTGTTCAGCATCAGCGCCAGCTGCGGGGGCCCTTCATAGGCGATGCCCGCCAGCTTGGCGCAAAAGCCCGCGCCGCCGTCGGCGCCGACCACATAGTCGCTGCGCCACACGCTAGTCCGGCCGGTCTTCACATCCTCGGCCGTGATCGTCGCGCCACGTTCACCGGTCTCGCCCGACATCGCGCGCGTGTTCCAGAACACCTCGGCTTCGGGATAGTGCGCGAGTTTCGCGACCAGCGCTTCTTCGACAGCGTCCTGCGCCACCGTGCTCTTGCGTGACGGGCCTTCGTCATGAAAGGGTTCGGGCGGGGAGCGTCCCAACTCCTTTTCCAGACCATCCAGCACGGCGAAGGAATCACTGCCGGGCGGGAGGCCGCGGGCGCGGATCGGTTCCTCCACGCCCCATTGGCGGAAGATCTCCATGGCGCGCGGAAACAGGCCCCGGGCCTTGGGATGGTCCGTCGTGGTCTCTTTCTGCTCGAGCACGCGGGAGCGGACGCCCAGCCGGGCGAGCGCCAGGGCCATAGAGAGCCCGACGGGCCCGCCGCCCACGATCGTCACCGGGACATCGTTCGACGTCACGCAACTCTCCTTTGAAACATATCGGTCATCTTGCTCGATGTTGGCCTACATCGCCGGTTTGATCCAACATCGCCTGCGCATCGGGCGAATACCGGATGGGCATAGGAAGCGGGCGCGGCCCAAACCTGGCGCTGGCGCAGATCCTGCGCCTCGGCCCCTAAGCCGACGAGACTTGCGGCGTCAGCGTCCAGGGCCTCGTGTTTGCTAGGCAGAACAGTTCGAAAGGCGCCGGATCGGCTAGTCCAGCGCAGCGGCTGCCGCGACCGCGACTGGGAGCCGAGCCGGGACGGTGGAGCTGCGCATTCCGAAACTTCGCAAGGGATTCCACTTCCCTGGCTTTCTGGAGCCGCGCCGGTTGGCGGAGAAGGCGCTGACGGCGGCGATCCAGATCGTCGGCCCGCCTATCATGGCTGCCTGACCGACCCGGCTTCGCCGGAGACCGCGGTGATCGCACCACCGCAGCCACACCGCGCCACGGGGCACGATCCAGCAACGCTTGTTGCGGCCGGCTTCCCCGGCACATGGGGCTGGCCGGACGTGTCTCTTACGCGCCCCGGACCATGTTGACCCAGATCGGGCCGTCCTTGCCAAATCCGAGCACGCCGCGAACCTCATCAAGATCGATGATGACGGCGCGCCCTTTGCGCTCGGGGTCGGCCTGACGCTCTCGCTCGGGAGCCAGGGCGAAAGCTCGATCGCGCTCCGACGCGTCATCGGCGATCCGCGCTCGACCAATAAACTGGAGCACCGGTACGCTCGGCGAACGGTAGACCATGGCGACCTGCGGGTTCTGTCCGATCGCTTCCAGCGTCCCGCCCTCGGCGTTTCGCGCCCAGAGGCTCAGCTGGGTATCGCTGAAGACCGCGGTGCTGCCGCGGTAAGACAACACCGGCCGCTGATTTCGGTCCACGGCCGCCAGAAGCATGACATTGCCGGTTTCGAGCGCACTCGCGACCAAGGCGGAAATCTCGGGGGTCAGTCTTAAGGGAGTCGTGTCGGCCATAGCTCTGCAAGCTCCTTGGTGATGGACGAATAAGTGTGCGGGCTCCGTCGTCGCCGCCCGCGACAATGTTGGCTTACCTGGTGCGAACAGCCCGTGCTCACGGCCTAAGCATCGGCGCGGTGTTGGGCTCGCCGGCGACATCGGCCAACCCGTCTTCGGGCAGCAGGCGGCCATGGATGCGAACGGGCGTTCCGATCCACAAGGCATCCTTCAGGTGGTCGCGTCTCGGGTTTGTGGTGTTCGGATGGATCAAAATGCTGAGGCCGCCATGATTGAGCATCAGAAACGCCACGAGTGTCTCGAACACCTCGACGCCAAAGGCGATCTGAAACATCGCTTGATCATGCGGCCCGACTTTCACGTCATGCCATCGCCCCATGCGGACCGAAAAGCGGTCCGCGACCCAGGTTCTGACCCGCTCCGCTACGTCTCGCGACTGATTGAGGTCGTAGTAGACATGGGCGTGGTAGCTGGCGATCTCGTCGACCGTCCGAGGCGCCTCGCCCGAGTGAGCGCTTTCATTGCCGAGTGCGTTCATGTGTGACCCACGTGGGATGTAGGGCTCCACCTCGTCAATCACCAGGGGCTTGAAACCGTCCGTTGCAACCAACAGCTCAACTTTGCGACGACGCGAGAAGCCCTCCCCTTTCCCAATTTAAGCGGCCGCCGTCTGGCCGGCGGAGGTTGTCCAGGCCGAGGACCTTGGCCGCCTCACTTCTTGGCGACGAATTCCGCGTTGATCTGCAGGGAGATGTCGTCCCCAACCATTGGCGCGAATTTCGTCAGGCCGAAGTCTGACCGCTTGAACGCGCCGGTCGCCGAGAAGCCGGCCTTTTTGCCGAGGAGGCCCATCGGCCCCAGCGGACCATAGCCGTTAAAAGTGACGGCCAGGGAGACCGGCTTGGTGACGCCATTGAGGGTCAGGTCGCCCGTCACAACGCCCGAACCGCCACTGTGGGTGATGGTGGTGGAAACAAACCTGGCGACCGGGGTCTTGGCGGAGCCGGCGAAATCGCGCGAGAATTCCCTGTCGGCCTGGTCCCAGCCCGTATCGAGGGAATTGACCTCGATGCTGACGGTGAGCTTGGCCGCGTCGGGCGACGCCGGGTCGTAGTCATAGCTCGCATCGAATTTGTCGAACCGAAAGACGTAGGTCGACCGGCCGAAGTGACTGACGCTGCCGATCAAGGACGCATGGTGCGGATCGATGACGTAGGTTCCCGCCGGCATTGAGGCAAGGCCGCTGTCCGCGGCCGTGACGGAGAGCGGGGCGGCCAAAAGCGCTAGCGCGAAAGCCGTGGCGGCAAAGCGGAATGTCATCAAATCTCCAGTTCGTGGATATGGCGCAGCTGTTCAGCCGGTGAGCTCCAGAAGAGTGGAGCCGGCCATCAGAGTCATTTGATGGTTGGCCAACTAGTAAGTCAATGCTATCGATCGGTGGCTGAAGGCCGCGCCAAGCTAAAAACAGCGGGCAGCCGCTAAGGGAGGATTTTCGCTATGGGCGCATTGAACGGCAAGGTGGTGCTGGTCACCGGCGGCGGCAACGGCATCGGCAGGGAGTGCGCCCTGATCGCGGCGCGCGAAGGCGCCAAGGTGCTGGTGAACGACCTCGGCGGCGGCGAGCGCGGCGGCGACGAGGGCTCCGCCGGTCCGGCCGAGACCGTGGCGCGCGAAATTCGCGCCGCCGGCGGCGGGGCCGCCGCGAACTCCGAGAGCGTCAGCAACATGGCCTCGGTGAAGGGCATGGTCGAACAGGCGCTGGACACCTTCGGCGGCCTGCACGCCGTGATCAATCCGGCCGGGATTCTGCGCGACGGAATGTTCCACAAGATGCCTGACGAGGATTGGGACATCGTGGTGGAGGTCCACCTGCGCGGTTCCTACAACGTCTGCCGCGCCACCATCGAGCACTTCCGCAACCAGAACGAAGGCTCCTATGTCCTGTTCACCTCGACGTCGGGCCTGATCGGCAACATCGGCCAGACCAACTACGCGGCCGCCAAGCTCGGCATCATGGGTCTGTCGCGCGTGCTGGCCATGGAGGGGGCGGCGAAGAACGTCCGCTCCAACATCATCGCCCCCACCGCCTGGACTCGCCTGATCGCCACCATTCCGGTCAAGGACGAGGCCGGCGCGGCTCGGATGAAGGCGATGCAGGCGGCGCTGCGTCCTGACCAGCCCGCCAAACTGGCGGTGGCGTTGGCGTCGCCCGCGGCCAAGGACGTGAGCGGCCAGATCTTCGGCGCCCGTTCCGAAACGCTCGAATTGTTCAGCCAGCCGCGGCCGGTGGAGAGCCTCACCGCCGCCGACACCTGGACCGTGGCCACGATACTTAGCGAGGTATTGCCGAAAATGGCGCCGAAGTTCACCTCGCTCGGCGCCGCCGCCGCCCCACGCCCGACGCCAGCGCCCCAAGCGGCGAGCTGAAGGCTAAATCGTTGCCATCAAAGCCGCTGATCCGATGACTGAATCCATGGGAGTCGTCACCTATTACGACTTCGGCCTGTCGCATGCAGAGACGCCGACGCAAGCGCTGCGGGCATGGGCGGCGCGCGTCCGCGCGGAGACCGGGGTCATCGAGACGATGCTGTTCGGTGAGATCGGTCGACCGGAACGGTTCGCTCTGGTCGAAACCTGGGCTGACCATGAGACGCTGAAAGTCCATCGAGCTTCCGGCGCTCGCGAGGAGGGATCGATTGCAACGGGCATGGTTGCGCCTCCTGACGAACGGATTGGCGAGCCCTTCACTATCGAAACCGCGCGACCGGCCGGGCCTCAGGCTGTGTATGTTCTGATCCATGTGGACGTGGCCACATTCGAACTCGGCGCGGTGGGAGACTGGCTAAGGGCCGTCTCGGAGGCCGCCCGCTCGGCGCCGGGAGCATCGCGATACGAGGTCTGGCGTCAGGTCGGCCGGCCCAACCATTTCACCGTGATCCAGGCGTGGGCCGATCGCGACGCCTACGCACGCCATATCGAGGACGCGGCGACGCGAGCGTTTCGAGACAAGGTGATGAGCGTCAAGGGCGCGCTCTATGATGAGCGCCTCTATCATTTGCTAGATTGAGCGGACCCGCATCAGGGCGCGCCGCTGTTTCAGCGGATAATCGCCTGGCCCCCCGCGGCCCGGCCAAGCGCCCGCGCGACTCGCGCTTGCATTTCGATACAGGTTAGATATATCTTCCTCATAGATATATCTGGAGTGTAACGAACATGAACGTTATGAGCGACAACAAGGGCGGCCGCGGCCTGTTTTTCGGTTTTGATCTTGGGACCGTGTCCGCCGGCCGGCGCGGTCGGACCTGGAACCTGACGGTGGTGGAGACGGCCGAGGCGGCTCCGCGGATGCGGACGGTCAGCCTCACCGGCCCCGACCTGGGCGAACTGGACTGGCGCCCCGGCCAGGATCTGGTGCTGGGCCTGCCCCAACCGGATGGTGGAATTGCGCGTCGACACTATACGATCCGCGCCTTCAACGCCGCAGCCCGGCGGCTCGACATAGATTTCGTACTGCACGGCGACAGCCCGGCTGGGCGTTGGGCCTTGGGCGCGCAGCCGGGCGAGGTCATTGAGGCCCAGGGGCCTCGTGGCCGCACCCGGATCACCGAGGGCGCCGACTGGCGCCTGTTCGTGGGCGACGAAACCGCGCTGCCTGCCATCTTCGCCATGGCCGAGTCACTGCCAGCGGGCGCGCGGGCCGCGGCCCTGATCGAAGTCGATGGGCAAACCGACGTTCAGCCGCTGGTCAGCCCCGCCGAGGTGGCGGTGGAGTGGCTGTTTCGGCGCGGCGCGCCGGCCGGCCCCAGCACGATCCTGCTGGATCGGCTGAGCGCATTGGCCCCGCGACCGCGCGGCGCTCACGCCTACGTCCTTGGCGAGACCAGCAATGTGCGGGCTCAGCGCCACTACCTCTTGTCGCGTGGCTTCGGGCGCGACCAGATCACCGCCGAGGGGTATTGGCGCCCCGGCCGCGTCGGCGGTCACGACCACGTCTGAGCTCGGCCGCCATTTCGCAGCCGGCCGCTAATTTGGAACCCCCAGGAAATCGCAAGCCAGATTGGCGACTTTCTCGATTTCGACCGGATCGAAAGGCTCTAACCCGGTCATGGTCCGATATTCGTGGGCGAAGACGAAGCTCTGGGTCACAAGGCCGATCACCGCATAGTGGAGTTGGCCCGGATCGCCCGGCCGAGCCGCGCCGACGGCCTGAGCGACGCGAATGAGGTCGGTCGAGAACTCGAAAAACGGGCGCATATAGGTTTCGATCAGCCAGGCTATCCGCGCGTTGTCGGCTCGCCCCTCGAAAGTGGCGATACGGTGGAATTCGGACCTGCGCGCGGTGAATAGAACGAATTCCCGGACCATGGTCCGCAGAGCTTGGGCAGGGCTGTCCAGCTTCGTCCGCGCCCGCCATGCCGAGAGCTGCGCGGCGGTGTCTCCCAGGATTGCGACGATCGCGGCCCGCCAGAGCGCCTCCTTGGTCTTGTAGTGATAGACGACGAGCTGGTGCATCACGCCGGCTCGATCGGCGATCTGACGCAGGCTCGCCCCCTCGAAGCCCGAGGTGGAAAACACCTCCAGCGCCGCAGCCTGGATCCGCGACCGGCAGTCCTCTTTCCGGTCCACTCTCTTCATCCCGAGTTCCTCAGAGCCTGCTCCCATTTGTTCGGTGGCTCGCGCCGCGCGATTATTGACTTTCCGACTGGAAAGTCCACAGTGACGAAACTTTCCGATCGGAAAGCACGGCGAAAAAGAGGCGTGGACGATGAAACGGGTCGTGATCGTGGGCGGCGGCTATGCGGGAACGATGGTCGCCCGCGCTCTGGACGGGATCGCGGAGGTCCGGCTGATCGAACCGCGCGACCGGTTCGTGCACAACGTCGCGGCGATCAGAGCGGTAGTCGAACCGGCGCTGCTTGACCGACTGATCATTCCCTATGACCGCCTGTTGCGGCGCGGATCGATGATCCAGGGCCTCGTTACCGAGATCGACGAAGGGCGGGTAAAGCTGGCCGATGGAGCTACGATCGAGGGCGACATCGTCGTCGCCGCGACCGGCTCGACCTATGCCCGGCCGTTCAAGCCGCATACGACCTTGGGCGAGACCTTCGCCGAGGACAGCCGAGCGGCGTACGAAACCCTGCGCGCGGCGCGCTCTGTCGCCATTGTCGGCGGCGGCGCGGTCGGCGTTGAGTTGGCCGGCGAGATCGCCGCGGCCTATCCCGGCAAGCCGGTGACCTTGCTAGCGTCCTCGCCGAACCTGCTGCCCGGATATTCGGCCCGGCTGTCCGCGACGCTGGCCGAACAGCTTCTGGCCAAGGGCGTGCAACTTCGCCTGGGCGCCCGGGTCGAGGGCCTGGAGACCGCCGATGGCCCCTCCGCCGGCGCGCTGACCGCGGCCGGCCACGCCATCGAGGCAGACCTGATTTTCCCGGTGATCGGCGCGCGGCCGTTCGCGCCGCCTATCGCCGGCGCCAGCCTTGCCATTTCAGGCCAGGTCAAGGTCGATCCCTGGCTGCGGCCGGCCGGCATGCTCGGCGTCTTCGCCCTGGGCGACGCCGCTGAGACGGGCGATCATATGACGATCGTGGCCATCACGCGCCAGGCGCCTTGGCTGGTGAAAACCTTGAAGGCGATCATGGCCGGACGCACCGTCGAGGACCTGGCGCCCTACTCGCCATGGTCCGCGCCGGCGATTTTGGTGCCACTGGGCCCCAAGGCCGGCGCCAGCGTGCTGCCGGTCACGCGCCGCGGATTGACTGTCGGCCGGCGCACCACGGCGACCCTGAAAGGCCGGGATCTGTTCATCCCCCGCTACCGCAAAGAGTTCGGCTACGGTGCGGCCGCGGCGTCGCGCTGAACTTCGTCGTGTTCGCGGGAGAGATCCGAATGAGCATCGTCAAAATTGCGGACATTTCCCATGTCCGTTTCACGGCCCCCGGCCTGCGGCGCATGGAGGAATTCCTTGTGCAGTTCGGGCTGACGCCAACGCCCTGGTCCGACGGCGTGCTTTATGCGCGCGGAGCAGGCGCCGCGCCGTTCTTGCACGCCACCGCCTTGGGCGAGCCCGGTTTCGCGGCGTTGGGGCTGCGGGCCGACAGTCTCGCCGACCTTGAAGCCCTGGGCCGGGCTGAAGGCGCGGCGGTCGAGGACTTCGCCGCCCCCGGCGGCGGCAAGGTGGTGCGGCTGCGCGCCCCCGACGGCCAGGCGATCGAAGTCGTCGCCGGTCAGACGCCAGCCGAGCCCTTGGCGCTGGACGCGGAAAACCCGCGCAATTCGGCGGCCGCGCGCCCGCGTCTTCGCGAGTCGGTGCACGTGCGGCCTGGCCCGGCGAGCGTGGTTCGCCTGGGTCACTGCGTGCTTGAGGTGTCGGACTTTCGCGGGGCCGAGGCCTGGTACAAGTCGCGATTTGGTTTCATCACCTCGGACGAGATCGAGGCGGCGCCAGGGGCGGCCATCGGCGCCTTCCTGCGCTGCGACCGAGGCGATACGCCGACCGATCACCACACGCTCTTTCTGCTCCAGTCGCCCAGAGGGCCCGGCTTCCAGCATGCTGCCTTCGAGGTCGCCGGCATGGACGACCTCATGCGCGGCCATACCCATTTGAAGAGCGCCGGCCGCCAAGCGGCTTGGGGCGTCGGTCGCCACATCCTCGGCAGTCAGATTTTCGACTATTGGAAAGATCCCTGGGGACACGAACTGGAGCACTGGACCGACGGCGACCTGTTCGTCGTCGCCGACGGCTCGAACACCAAGACCCTGCACGACGTGCTCAACGTCCAGTGGGGCCCCGCGCATCCGATGTTGGCCAGCCTTTGAGGGCGCGCCCCTTGTTCCTTATCTCAAGGCGCCGGCGAAGTGAGGTGACGATCGTCACGGCGATCAGGTTCGACGGGTCTTCAGGCGACGAAGCGGACGACGCCGCCGTCCACGCGTAGCGCGGCTCCGGTGGTCGCCGAGGCCTGATCTGAACAGACATAGACAACCATGTTGGCCACCTCCTCGGTGGTGGCGAAGCGCTTGATCAGCGAGGTCGGACGCATATGAGTCAGGAACTGCTGCTCGATGGCCTCTTGGGTCACCCCCTGCGCGTCGGCCGCCGCCTTGGTGTAGCGGCCCAGGCCCTCGGACCGCGTCGGACCGGGCAGCACCGCGTTGACGGTCACGCCGGACCCGGCGACCTGTTCGGCCAGGCCCCGCGATATCGCCAACTGCGCCGTCTTGGTCATGCCGTAGTCGATCATCTCCTTGGGGATGTTGACGGCCGATTCGCTGGAGATGAACACCACGCGCCCCCAGCCCCGTTCAACCATGGCCGGAAGATAATGGCGGGTCATGCGCACCCCGCTCATGACGTTGATCTGGAAAAGGTTCAGCCAGTCCTCGTCCTTCAGGTCCGCGAAGGCCCTGGGGACGGCGGTCCCAAGGTTGTTGACGAGAATGTCGGCGTCGGCGGCCCGACCGGTGAACGCGGCGACACCCTCGGCCGTGCCCAGATCCCCCGCGATCCCGTCGATCTTGGCGTCGGGAATCGCCGCCCGTATCTCGCGAAGCGCCGCCTCGACGCGCGCCTGCCCGCGGCCATTTATGGTGACGGACGCGCCAGTCCGGGCCAGACCCTCGGCGATCGCACGGCCGATGCCCCCGGTGGATCCGCTGACGACGGCCTTTCGGCCGGTGAGATCGATGATCATGAGCATTCTCCTCGCGTGACTTGCATTTCCAGCGGCGACGCCGCCTCGACCCATTTGAAGGTCAACGTCCGCCGTTTGCGGAGAAGGCCTGGCGCAGTGTAGCCACGCAGGTGGCGCGGATCGGGTCGACGTCCATCGTAGGGTCAACCAGCACCTGCATCGACAGGCCCAGCAGCTGGCTCCCGACCATCAGGGCCGCGGCGGTGGGGTCCAGATCGGGTCGGATCTGACCTTCAGCCTGGCCCCGCGTGACCCAGCCTTCGAAGCGGACGCGAATACGATCGTGCTCGGCGGCAAAGGGCTCCCTGAACGCCGAGATATCGGCCACGGCCCAAGACAGCAGGCGGAAATAGGCCTGCGCCTCGTCCAAATGCGTGAGCCGCTGAAGATAGAAGTCGACATAGGTCAGGAGCGCCTCAAGGCCAGGAATCTCGTCCAGGCGATCGATTGCCGCGATGTCGCCCTTGTCATGCAGATAATCAATTACCGCCTCGATCAGGCCGAGCTTGGTCCCAAACCGCTGCCCGACCAGTCCGCGGCTGTAGCCGCCCCGCCGGCCAATCGCTTCAAAGGTCGCGGCGCTCACGCCTTCTTCGGAGACCACGGCGATCACGGCCTTCACCAGGCCGCGCTCGGACTCGTCTCGACGTTCCGCCTGGGTTCGGCGGCGTTTCGGCGGTTTCTCCAGCATCTTCTCCATCAGGCGGGACGGTACTCGTTGGCCGCACAGCCTGCAAACCGGTCCGTGAGCCGCCTCAACATCCGCCGCGATCCCGTGGGCCGATCGGCCGTGAAAGGCGCTGTCTCTGACATTGAAGTCGGCTTCACGATACATTATTATTGGCCAACCAACAATTATATAGCTGGCCTCGCCGCTGCCTGGCGAGACGACAGGAGAGGAGCTCAATGTCGACCATTCCGTTGCGCGCGCCGCCCGAGACGCTGACGATCACCCAGCTATGCCGACAGTCTGGGGCGACCGCGAGGGCGTTGCGGCACTATGAGTCAAAGGGCCTGCTTTCCCCGCGACGACACAATCAGGTGCGTGTCTATTCGCGTCGAGAAAAGGCGCGCCTGCGGCTCATCCAATCCGGACGCCGCGCGGGCTTCACGCTCAATGAAATTCGCGAACTCTTCGAGACGTATGACAGAAAAGGACGCGACGCTCAGATCGTTCGGGCGCTTCCGCTCTTCAAGGAGCGGCTCGCCGCGTTGGAACTGAAGCGCAAGGAGATCGACGACGCCCTCGAAGCGCTGAACGCGGCTACGGATCGCATGGCGGCGAAGCTGGTAACGGACTTCGCAGAAGCCCCAGACGAACCGAAGGATGTCATGGCGTGCCTTGCCTGGGCTATGCCGGCGCGACCGTGATCGGTCTTGGAGCGGCGGGCGTTGCTCCTTGTGAATGCGCTTCGCAGCCGCTCGGGCTGAAGGGTTTCCGCGGATATCGCGCGCGCAAGACGCTCAACACCGCCGCGCCTGGCCTGCGTCGCAACGATCGTCGGCGGCGCCCGCAAACAGAGTAATGACTATGTCTTATTTGTTGGACGTCCACTAAGATAATGATACGCGTTGAGACGGGCCGCGCGGCCAATGCACGAGGGAACACCAGATGACCATTCCCCAGGATGTCGCCAACACCATCGTCGATCCCAAGGCCTATGCGGATGGCCAGCGGGTCGACGAGGCCTTCACCTGGCTGCGCCGCGAAGCGCCGCTGGAACAGGCCGAGCCGGATGGGTACGACCGCTTTTGGGTCGTCACGCGGCACGCCGACATCCAGGCTGTCGAGCGGCGGAACGAGATCTTCCACAACGGCGATCGGCCAATCACGCTGGTGACGCTGGAAGCCCAGGAAAACATGCGAGCCCGAAGCGGCGGCGCGCCGATGTTCCGCACGCTGGTGAACATGGACAACCCCGATCACTTCGCCTACCGGCGCCTGACCCAGTCCTGGTTCATGCCGCAGAACCTGCGCAATCTGGAACCCCGCATCCGCGAACTCGCCCGCGGTTTCATCGACAAGATGGCCGGCTATGGCGACCGCTGCGACTTCGCCCGCGACATCGCGCTCTACTACCCGCTGCGCGTGATCATGGAGATTCTCGGCGTGCCCGAGATCGATGAACCGCGCATGCTGAAACTGACCCAGGAGATCTTTGGCAGCACCGATCCTGATCTGAATCGCTCCGGCCAAGCCGTCTCCGCGGCCAAAAGCATGGAAGACACGCGGCAGACGATCATGGATTTCTTCATGTATTTCAACGCCATGACCGAAGATCGGCGTGCGAAGCCGATGCAGGATCTGGCCAGCGTCATCGCCAATGGCCAGATCGACGGCAAGCCCCTCGGCCCCGCCGAAGCCATCGGCTACTACGTCATCACCGCGACCGCCGGCCATGACACCACCTCCAACACCACCGCCGGGGCGCTATGGGCTCTGGCGGAACGCCCCGATTTGTTCCGTAAATTGAAGGCCGACCCGTCGCTGATCCCGGGCCATGTGGAAGAATCGATCCGTTGGATGACGTCGGTAAAGCACTTCATGCGAAGCGCCGCGGAGAACACCGAACTGGGCGGCCAGAAGATCGCCAAAGGCGACTCGCTGATGCTCTGCTATCCTTCGGGCAATCGCGACGAGGCGGTGTTCGACGATCCGTTCCGCTATGACATCGAACGCTCACCCAACAAGCACCTGGCGTTCGGCCATGGTGCGCATCTTTGCATTGGCCAGCACCTGGGGCGGATGGAGATGCGCATCTTTTGGGAAGAGCTGTTGCCCCGGCTGGAAAGCGTCGAGCTGGATGGAAAGCCGGCCCTGAGCGAGGCCAATTTCGTTTGCGGACCCAAATCGGTCCCGATCCGGTTCAAGATGAACTGAGGACGATGCGCCGCCACTCCGCGGCGCCCTTCCAAGGCGCGGCGCAAGACCCGCATCGGCGGCCCGGAGGACCCCAGGGAGAATGCATGGCCACAAGCTTGCTGGCGCCGGATCCAGCCAGGATCGATCCGGATTGGATGACCCGGGCGCTGAGGCGCGCCGGCGTGCTGCGCGAGGCAAGGGTCGCCGAGATCGCGCCGTCGCCGGTCGGCAACGGGCTGCTGGGCGACAGCTATCGCTTCAAGCTAACCTATGATCATGACGAGCCCGGCGCGCCCGCCAGCGTGATCGGCAAGTTCCCGGCGGCCGATCCGGCCAGCCGACGCTCGGGCTCGGCGCATCTGCTCTATGTCCGCGAGGTGTCGTTTTATCGCGAACTGGCGCGGACCGTCGCCATCCACACGCCCCGTCCCTATGTGGCCGAGATCGATCCGGAGACGGACGATTTCACCCTGATCCTGCAAGACCTCGCACCGGCTCGGCAGGGCGATCAGCTGGCGGGCTGTTCGCTGGAAGACGCCATGGCCGCCATGTCGGAAGCCGCTGCGCTGCATGCGCCGCGCTGGAGCGATCCGACGCTGGAGACGCTGGATTGGCTGGCCATCCGCCCCGCTCGGCTCAACCCGATGCTCACCGACACGCTTCCGCCCATCATCTCGCTGTTCAAGGAACGTTATCAGGGCGCCCTGGAACCTGAATTCATCGCGCTGGTGGAGAAGCTGCCACCGGCGCTCGCCCGCAGCCGCGAGGACCGCTCCTCGCCACGCACGGTGCAGCATGCCGATTTCCGCTTGGACAATGTGATGTTCGACGTGAACGGCGGCGAAAGGCCCATGGCCACGCTCGATTGGCAGACCGTGACCGTCGGACCGGGGACCGTGGACGTAGCCTATTTCCTGTCCGCCGCCATCGATCCAACCGTGCGGCGCGAGCATGAGGTGGAACTCGTGCGGTTCTATCACGCCGAACTAATCCGCCGCGGCGTCGGGGACTATGATTGGGATCAGTGCTGGCGCGACTATCGGCGCTACGCCCTGCACGGCATCTTGATGGGCGTCTTCTCGGCCCTGTCGGTGGAGCGGACGGATCGCGGCGACGCCTTGTTCCTCAAGATGACGCGAGGGGCCTGCGCCCAGGCGCTAGACAACGGCGCATTCGATTTCTGGAAAGATTGACGGGAGCAAGACCATGCAGATCACAGCCGCGGTCGCCCGATCGCCGGGCGCGGACTTCACCCTCGAAGCGGCGGAGCTGGACGAGCCGCGCGCCGACGAGATCCTGGTGCGCATCGCCGCCGTCGGCGTCTGCCACACCGATCTGGTCGCACGGGACGGCCTCATGCCTTTCACCATGCCGGCCGTGCTGGGCCACGAAGGCGCGGGGACCGTGGAAAAGGTGGGCGCGGCGGTGACCAAGGTCTCACCCGGCGATCGGGTGGCCCTCACCTTTCGCTCCTGCGGGGCCTGCGAGCGCTGTAAGAGCGGCGATCCGGCCTACTGCTTCACCATGCCGGTGCTCAACTACATCGGCATGCGGCCCGATGGCGCCAAGGCGATCCACCAGGGCGACGTCGCCGTCTCGTCCAACTTTTTTGGCCAATCGTCATTCGCCACCTACGCCTTGGCCTATGAGCGCAACGTCTTGAAGCTGCCGGACGATATCCCCTTCGAGATCGCCGCGCCCCTCGGCTGCGGCGTGCAGACCGGCGTGGGTGGGGTGATGCTGGCGCTGGCCTGCCCCAAGGGTTCCTCGATCCTGATTACCGGCGGTGGAGCGGTCGGCCTGTCGGCGGTGATGGGCGCGGCGATCCAGGGCTGCGGGACGATCATCGTCGTTGAGCCGCATGCGTCGCGACGGGCCCTGGCGCTGCGACTGGGCGCCACCGACGTGATCGACCCCGCAACCAGCCCAGATCTCGCCGCGGCCGTGCGGGCCATCCTGCCCCACGGTGTGGACTACGCCTTCGACACGACCGGCCGGCCCGAAATCTTGACCGCCGTGATGGCCACGCTGGCCCCCAAAGGCGTGTTTGGCATTGTCGGGATTCCGCCGCAGGGGACGCCCATGCCCGGCGACCTTGGGACCGTGCTCACCTTCGGCCAGACCGTGCGGGGGATCATCGAGGGCGATAGCGACCCCGACGCCTTCCTGCCGGTGCTGATCGATCACTGGCGCGCCGGGCGGCTGCCGCTGGAGGCGCTGATCCAGGCCTACCCCTTCGACCAGATCAACCACGCCATCAAAGCCCAGCACCACGGCGGCTGCGTCAAGGTGGTCCTGACCCTGCCGACCGCCTCAGCCTAGGGACTGTTGAGATTCATCGTGAGTTGATAACGGCCGAGGCGATGTAGATCATTGCGGCGAAGCTTTGATCGGTTTTGTCGCTTCGCATGGCGATGCGTTTGAA
>Ga0302314_10004868_pt1 | contig 24620 bp, 23 predicted proteins | sample III_Palsa_N2_3_FD_200533 | JGI IMG/M metagenome (GOLD analysis project Ga0302314, IMG submission 200533) | Peat permafrost microbial communities from Stordalen Mire near Abisko, Sweden - III_Palsa_N2_3 | ecosystem: Environmental > Terrestrial > Soil > Palsa > Peat permafrost | place: Sweden... | reverse complement strand
CCGCTGCGGCACCGGTCGCTGCGCCCGCAGGCGATTTTCTCGCACAGTTGGGAATCGACGCGGATGTCGGGCGTGGGGCCACGGCCGGCAACGAGGCCTTGTATCAGCGTTTGTTGCGCAGTTTCGCCGATCAGGAAGGGGATGTCGTGGAGCGCTTCCTGCACGCGCGCGCGACCGGCAATACCGAGGCTGCCATGCGCATATTGCACGACTTGAAGAGCGTGTCGGGCACCATCGGCGCCAACGAAATTCAACGCGCCACGGCGGAGTTGGAGCATGCCGTTGCCGGAGGCTCCGCGGATGAGGCGGTGGATGTGCTCGTCGAGGCGGTGGCTCGCGCCCTCAATCCCGTCATTGCCGGGCTGCGGGCTCGTGAGCCGGCAAATGGTGCGTAGTACGCCGGCGGGCGATTTGCTGCGCACCCTGAGCCATGAGCTGCGCACACCGCTCAACGGGATTATCGGCTATGCGCAGCTCTTATTGCGCGACAAAACGCTCAACCCGCGGCAGGTCACGGGCATAAGCGCCATCCTCGAGAGCGGCGATCAGTTGCTGGCTTTGATCAACAATCTCGTGGATCTTGCGCGCGCTGAGGCGGGAGAGGCACAGATCATCATGGCTGAGGTCTCGCTGCGCGGTCTGGTCGTGGGAGTGGTGGACGCGGTGCGGGCGCGCGCGACGCAAAAGGGATTGGAGGTGCGTTCTGAGGTGGCGCCGGAAATGCCGCAGGAGATTCGCGTCGATGATCGGCGCTTACGCCAGGTGCTCCTCAATCTCTTGGAGAATGCGGTCAAATTTACCGAGCATGGGCGCGTGGTATTGCAGGTCGCGCAGGCGCGCCCGGGAAGCTTAAGCTTTTCGGTTCAAGACACGGGGCGAGGTATCGCTGCGTCTCGCCTGGACAACATATTTCGGCCCTTCGGACGGGTTCCCGGCGACGCCACCCGGGTGAAAGACGGCGGCCTGGGATTGGCGCTGTGCCGCGAGTTCGTGCGTCTCATGGGCGGTGAGCTGCGGGTGTCGAGTGAGCTTGGTGTGGGCAGCACCTTTGAGTTCACTATCGACAGCCCTAACCCATGCGGTGATGGCGGGCAATAAACGACAGCACACGTTGTGATTCGTAGGCGCGGGCGAGAGCGGCCACATGCTGCGTAAAGGCCCTGTAGCGCGTGTCGAGGCCTTCAATCCATTGGGCGCGTTCGAGTATTTCCCGCATGCTGCCGGCAAGAGCCAGGCCGTGTAGTACGGCGATTTCATCCTGCGGTGGAATGGCGCCGGCCTCGAGTTCGAGTTCCGGCTCGCTGTTCGGGGCGGCGTGCTCTCCATACCTCGTGGCTACGGTGAGCGCGTCGGTGCCCTTGGGCTCGAGTAGGTTATCGATGAGTCCCAGTAGGTTGTGCCCGCTCTCGAGAATGGTCGACACGCCCCGTTGCTGACGCTCATTCAGCAGGGAGTCGCCCTCGAGAATTTGAGCGAACCCTAGAATGGCGTTGAGGGGAGTTCGCAGCTCGTGGGTGATATGAGTGACGAATTCGGCATGAGCGCGTTTGGATTTCTCGAGTTCTTGCAACGCCAAATCGCGAGCGGCCTCGGCATCCGCGAGACGCTGCTCTAGGGAGGTGCTCGGCGTCTTGGCGGGGGAGCGCATTAGCGTTTGCGCTTTCGCAAGGCTCGTTCGCGAAACAGCGGCACTTGGCACACCATGCTGGTGCCTCCCGTGGCGTTTGCCTCCAGATGCACCGTGCCGCCGATGCTGGCGGCACGGTCGTGCATGGTGTGCAGACCCAGCCCCACGCGGCCCGTCCGTCCGGACTGGACCCCGCGGCCATCATCCGCTACCTCGAGCCTCAATCCTTGTTCATCCGCATATAAGCTGATGGTCACGCGGGCCGCGTTCGCATGCTTGATCGCATTCGCGGCGGCTTCCTGAGCGATGCGGTACAAATGGTCGCAGGACTCGCTACCCAGTCCATTGATGCACTCGGGATCGAGCTGCAAGTCCAAGGTCGGTCCCGGCGGCCCGCCCAGCCGCGACTGTAGATTCTTGAGCGCGTCCATCAAGCCGCCGGACGCGCCGGTAACGGGTGACAGTCCGTAGGCGATGTCGTGGCAGGCCTTGAGCGCGTGTCGGACCACGAGCGTCATGCGCTCCATTTCCGAGAGCGAGGGCACTATTCCCGCCGTCACCTCCGCCATCGCTCCATGCATCAACATACTGAGGCCCACGAGATCCTGGCCAAGGCCGTCGTGCAGTTCCTGCGCCAGATGACGCTGTTCGTGATCGGTGGATGCCAGGAGAGCGCGCTGCAAACGTTCGCGATCGGCGATTTCGGCCTGCAATTGCCGATTTCTTTGGTTGAGTTCAGCCGTGCGGGCAGCCACCTGCTTCTCGAGGCCGGCGCGCTGCTCCTCGAGCGCCTCGGTGGCCGCATTACCGCGGGTGATTTCCGCATGCAGCTGCGCATTGCGGGCGGAGAGCTGCATTTTCATGGCGTGCAGGCGAAGATGGGTGGTGACCCGGGCCCGCAGTTCGTTGATTTCGATGGGCTTGGTCACGTAGTCGACGCCGCCGACTTCGAAGCCCAGAATCTTTTCTCTCGATTCCGACAGGGCGGTCATAAAGATGACCGGCGTATCTTGTACGGCGGCCATGCTCTTCAGGCGGCGGCAGACCTCGAAGCCGTCCAGGCGCGGCATCATGACGTCCAGCAGGATGATGTCAGGTCTTACCAGCTCAGCTCGGCGCAGTCCCTCTTCGCCATCCTGTGCGATGAGTACACGCAACCCTTGAGTTTCCAAGCATTCGACCATGACACCGAGGTTTGCCGGAGTGTCGTCGATGATGAGTACGGTCGATTGATAGTTCGACGGTGCGGCATCAGGGTTGAGTGAGATTGGATTTGACACTAAGTGTCGTTTTCTCACGGATTGCACGGAAATGCAAAGGGAAGTAAATGCCGAACACGATGTCCCCGCGCGATTTACATCATTGATTATGCGGGGATATAAACTTGCCGCAGTGCAGCGGAGGCAAGATCGCGACACGATGCCCAACACGAATCATAGCGCCGCGCATGATTCGCGCAAGTAAGCTCAAATTTCTTCGAAGACAATGTCCTTGGCTCCGCCCCAGAGCACGTCCACCCCCAGCTGACGCAAGTTTTCCCTGCCTTCGACAACGGTGAGAAAGTGATTGCCGGCAAGTTGGCCCATTTTGCTGGCGAAGCAACAGCTCCCGTAGGCAATGAGTATTTCGGTTTCGCTGTATCCACCCGGATAAAACAGAATGTCACCCACCGAGGGATGACTGGTGTGATTTTCGAAGCCCGTCTTGAGGTCGAAATCGCCGAGCGGAATCCAACAGGCTTCGCCGCTCCAGCGTACATGAATGATTTTCTGTCGATAGGGCAGCAGCCCACCGAACGCGGCCACGGTACGGGGCGCCGCCGGATTGGGGATCGCAATAAATTGAAAATTACCTGAGGTGATGCGTATGGATTTCATGATGGGAGCATAGCGGATTATCCATGCACACGTCGATTGGCCACCCAAACCTCGTGGATGTTGGCGCGTGCGCCGTGGTAAACGATTTTCTGGAGGATTTCTGCGGGGGTCGCGGCGGCGTGGATGCGCAGATTGCTGCCGGACACCCGCGTATCCATGACGAGGGCGTCGAATTGATAACCCTCGCGGAATAGCCCAATGGGGAGATCGAGCGCAATGCCGCCGCCCGCTGTCGCCAGCCAGAAGGCCGTGACCGCATCAATGCGCGAGTCGGGTGAACGCCGCTGGGCTCGATCCACGGCGGGGTCCACACCCGACTCCAAGCTGCGTGAGGCGATTACCGCGTGCCGGGCATTCTCCAGAATGGATGGACTGGCGCCGCCGGCAATGTCCGTGCCCAGCCCAATGTGCACGCCCCGCTGCAACAGTCGCCGCAGCGGAAACACGGCATCGGAAAAATACACATTGGAAAGAGGGCAGTGAGCGACGCCGGCGCCGGCGTCGAGAATCTTCTCGACGTCCGCGCCTGCGATGAAGTTGCCATGGGCCAGGATGGTATGGCGCGACAGCAGTCCAAAGCGTTCCAGCGCCGCGGTGTCCGTTACTCCGCAACGGTCCAGGACGTATGCATGCTCCCAGTCGCTTTCCGAGCAGTGTGTCTGCACGTGACAGCGAGTCTCGCGAGCCAGCCGGCCGAGGGCGGTGAGAAGCTCATCGGTGCAGGACGGAATGAAACGCGGTGTAATCACCGGCAGTATCAGGCCGCTTTGATTGCCCTTCAGGGAACGCACGTAGTCGATGAAACTTCGCGTCTGTGCCTCGGCCACCGCGGCGGAAGGATCTCGATAGATATCCGGACATTGGTCGGGATTATCCATCGCGACGCGGCCAATGAGCGCCCGTTGCCCGCGACTCAGGCAGATGTCCGCCAGTTGTTGGGTGGCGGCGAGGTGAATGGTCGCGAAGTACAGGGCAGTCGTCGTGCCGTTGGCCAGCAGGCCGTCTACCAGGGATTGATACGTCGCGTTTGCAAAAGCGGTGTCGGCATAACGCGCTTCCAGAGGGAAGGTGGAAGCCTGCAGCCATTCCTCCAGCGGCAAATCCAACGCCAATCCCAGCTGTGGCCATTGTGGGGCATGCACGTGCAGATCGACGAAGCCCGGCAAGAGGTATTGCCCAGGGTCCAATGTCACCAGGGTGCCGCCCGCCCGGTGACGCGCCGTCGCGGCCGTGGCCTCGGGCGCGCCGTCGCGATGCACGGCACGTATTCTTCCATCGCCCTCGACCTCGATCAGCGCTCCCGGCAAATACTCCAGCTGGCCGCGCGTGGGCGAATGCAACACATGGCCGAGAAATGCTCGTGCAGATGCGGGCGGTACCGGCGCGGCAGGGGAATTCATGCCGCCTCCGCGAGGTATGTCTGCAGGCGCTCTAAGTAGGCGTTACGGCGGGTGTCGTCGAGCCACGACGCCAAAAAGGAATTGCGCACCAGCTGAATGATTTCAGCTTGGGTCAAATGGCCCTCGTCGTACAATGCTTGAAGAGTTTCATTCATGTAGGCACGGAAGTAGGCGGGGTCATCGGAGTTGACGGTGGCGCGCATGCCAAGCGCCAGCATGCGCTGAATATGTGTGGCGGTCAGATCCTGAGTGCAGAAACGATTGGACACCGGACAGATCGTCAGCCCGAGTCCGCGTTCTCGGATCACCTCGCAGAGCGCCGGATCCTCCAGTGAGTTGATCCCGTGGTCGTCTGAATCCAATCCGACGCCTATCAACCAGTGCTTGTAAGGCAGCGCCTCCACCAGCGTCTCCACGGCGACCACGTTCTGTTCGCGGGCTTTGAGCAGGTAGGCCCAGGTGAGTTCGAAGAAGTCATCCTCGTCCTTGAGCACCTCCATGCCCTTGTAGTAAATCGCCAAGAACGAGGACAGGTCGTAAAAATTATAGGCTTGCAGCAATTCCTCGGGGGAGCCGTACGCAAGGGCTATGGCGTTTTTCTGCGCCAGTGCAAAACTGAGGCCTGGTTCCAGTGTGCCTTCGAGATGCACATGCAACTCTGCCTTCGGCATGCAATCGATGAAGCCGGTGCGCGGGCTCTGGGTCATGACGATACTCGGTAGTTTTGCAAGAAATCCTGGAATACCCTGGCGGCGGTATGGGCATCTTCGGTACTCAAGGATTCGGATGGGTGGTGGCTGATACCACCGTTGCCGCAGCGTACGAACAGCATCCCGATGTCTGTGAGGCTCGCCATCATCATGGCGTCGTGACCGGCGCCGCTGGGCAGCCTGCCGGCAGGTTGTCCGGTTATGCGTTCGATGCTGGCGGCCCACGCATCCTGCAGAACGGGCGAACAAGGGACGCTCGGCGCTTCCAACACCTTGATTTGCTCCACCGTCACTTGGCGTCGGGCTCGTATGCCATCGATGTCGGCGGCGACGGCGGCATCGGCCGCGTCGCGCGAGGCATCTCGCCCGGAACGAATGTCGATGGAGAGGTCGCATTGTCCGGGGATCACGTTGACCGCGCCTCCGCGCACCTGGAGCTGACCCACCGTGCCAACCAGGCCGGGTTCCGTGCTGCATCGGGACTCCACGGCCAGCACGATCTCGGCGGCCGCGGCGGCCGCGTCGCGGCGGGAGCCCATGGGCACGGTGCCGGCATGGCCTGACAGTCCCTTCACCGTCACCATGCGACGTATGCTGCCGGCGATGCCGGTTACGACGCCCACAGGTAGATTCGCTTCCAACAGCACCGGACCTTGTTCTATATGCACTTCCACGAAGCAGGCAACCTCGTCGGGCTTACGCGCAATAGCCGGAATGGCCGTGACGTCGCGCCCGACGCTTCGAATGGCATCGACCATGGTCATGCCCTCATCGTCGACCCGCTGGAGCACATCGGCTTCGAAGCGTCCGACAACGGCTCGGCTGCCGAGGAAGGTGGACTTGAAGCGCACTCCCTCCTCCTCGGCGAAGGCAATAATCTCGAGGGAGTAGGGTAGCTGCACTCCCGCACGCCGCAGCTGTCCCGCCACCGCAATGGGCAGCACGATGCCCAACCGACCGTCGTACTTACCGGCATTGATGACGGTGTCGTAGTGGGAGCCCGTGAGCACTCGCTTCGGTTCGGTACCGCCGCGAAGCACCCCCACCACATTGCCGACGGCATCGATGTGCACGTTCAAGCCCGCTGCCAACATGTAGTCGCGAATGCGATTGGCCGTGGCGAGATGGGTGGGTGTGAGATACGAACAGGTGAGGGCACCGTCATCTTCGCTCAAGTTCGCCAAATCCTCGAGCATGGCGATAATGCCCGCACCCAGCGGCGTGTCGACCAGGTCTGTCAGCCGAAAGCCGGCGATGCGACAGATCTCGCGCAGGGCGACGTCGCGCTCCTGATCGGCATGGTGTCTCACCCGCTCGGCGAGCGCCGCAATGACGGTGTCCGGGGTGTGTCCCTTCACCGCGAGTATGAAAGGAAAGCCGAATCGCTTTCCGTAGTCGGCGTTCAATGTCTGCAGCTTTGCCAATTGGATGGCCGTGCAGTTGCCGAGTCCCGCGCCTTTTTGTTCGCTGGTCGAGGCAGCCGTGAGGCCGCCGCCCAACGCGGCCCGGCCCGCCAGTTCCGGATGGGCACGGATCAAGGCCAATTGCATGTCCGTACCCGCCTGCATGACGGCCGCGCACATGGCCCGGTGTAAATCCATTCCGCTGACGAAGGGACGCAGCCCGGCAACCCGTTCCGGGACCCAGGGTGAATGTTCGAATATTGATCCGAGGGCGGCGACGAAGTCGACCGACGGCATGCCGTTGAGTTCTTGCAGGGCGATCATGGGGCGGCCCGTCCCGATGCGGGGTATCCCGGGGCCGGGTTGGCCGGATGCGTGACCATCCAGTGCCGCGCAATGTCCACGCGACGACATATCCACACCTGCGGCTGGTTCTGAACATAGTCGAGAAAGCGCTCCAGCGCGGCTATACGGCCGGGCCGACCGCACAATCGGGCATGCAGTCCGATGGACAGCATCTTCGGCGAGTCGAGCCCTTGTGCATCGCCTTCCTGGTACAGGGTATCGAAGGAGTCCTTCAAGTAGTCAAAAAATTGCGTGCCGGAATTAAAGCCCTGGGCGACCGCAAAGCGCATGTCATTGCTGTCCAGCGTGTAGGGCACGACCAGGTGCGCGATCTGCGATGACCCGTGGGGCACCGTCGTCCAGTACGGCAAATCGTCGGCGTAAGAATCCGAGTCGTACAGAAAGCCGCCGTGCTCCACCAGCAGCCGCCGCGTATTGGGGCTGTCGCGCCCGGTGTACCAGCCTGCGGGCGCCACGCCGGTCAGGTCTTTGAGAATGGCCACCGCTTCGGCCATGTGGGCACGCTCCGTGGCCTCGTCGACTTGCTGGTAGCTAATCCAGCGCAGTCCATGCGAGGCGATCTCGTGTCCGAGTTCGCGGTAGGCGGCAGCGGCATCCGGATGCCGCTGCAAGGCCCTGGCAACGGCAAATATGGTCAGGGGTAGCCCACGCCGTTCGAAGGCCCGCAGCACGCGCCAGAGGCCGGCGCGCGAGCCGTACTCGTACAGGGATTCCATGCTCATATGACGCATGGGAAATGCGGCGGCACCGATGATTTCCGAGAGGAAGATCTCGGATGCCGGGTCACCGTCCAGCACGCAATTCTCACCGCCCTCTTCGTGATTCAGCACGAAACTCAGCGCGATGCGGGCGCCGTTGGGCCACCGGGCATGCGGGGGATTGCGGCCATAGCCGCGTAGATCTCGGGGATAGTTCATTGGCGACCACCAAATACGGATTTTAGATCGACCCCACCCTCGTTGCGTTCTTCGAGAGTCAGGTCGGCAACCACATGATCGAGATGTTGAGTCATTAATTTAATGGCGCCGCGCTCGCGCCGTTCGAAGGCGGCGGTGAGTTCGCGATGCGCATCGGGCGGGCAGGGCGAACTGCCCGGTGTCTGGTACACGGCGATGATGAGCGAGGACCGCGAGATCAGATCACGCAGCAGTTCGACCAGGATGCTGTTGTCCGCGGCTTCGGCCAGCAAAAGATGAAACTCACCGGACAGCTTGAGGGCAGCGCGCCGGTCGTTGGACCGCCAAGCCTCCTCCTCGCGGGCAACATGTTCATGCAGCCGCTTGAGGTGCCTGCGCGTCGCCGACTTGATGAAGGTCTCGGCAACGTGAGACTCGATGATGCGCCGGGCGGCGAACACTTCCCGGGCCTCGCGTACGGAGGGCTTGGATACCATGGCGCCGCGGTTGCGCATCAGCGTGACCACTCGTTCATGAGCCAGCTTCTGCAGCACCTGCCGCACTCGCGTACGGCCTAGGCCGAAAATCTCGCATAGCTCGTTTTCCACCAAGCGCGTCTCCGGCGGGAGGCTGTGGTCCATGATGGCGCTCCAAATGCGCTCGTGCATGCGCGCCGTCTCAGTGGGGTGCGCCATGTCGTATCCAGTCGAGTAGTTGGGCACGCTCGGGATCGGTCATGCCCGTAAGATTGCCGATGGGCATGGCCCGACTCTCGACCTGGGGGGCCATGAGGGCGGTGTGCGCCAGTATGCTGTCGGGGGTGTCCAGAAAAATACCCTTGGGCGCCACGGGGAACCCTGCCTGCGTCGGAGCCGCGGAGTGGCAAGGGGCGCAGCGTTGCGCCACGATGAATTGCACTGCCGTGAATTGTGCCTGCGGCGTGAGCGGCGCGCCTTCCATGGCCGCGGTGGGTGCGGAGCGCGGCGCCAGTGCGGCGGCCGTGGCGGCCAAGATGAGCGCACCGATAACGAAGGGCCAAGGGGAGGTCTTGCCGCCGCGTAGGTGCCGTTTGTGGCGGTCGACGAAAAACCAGCGAATGCAGGCACCTGCCGCGGAGATGGCGATCAGCGCCAGCCAGTTGTAGTGTGCGCCGAAGACCAAAGCGTAATGATTGCTCATCATGGTGAAGAGCACGGGCAGCGTGAAATAAGTGTTGTGCACCGAGCGCTGCTTGCCGCGCAGGCCGAAGCGGGGATCGAGTTCGCGGCCTTCCTGCTTGGCGCGAACCATTTCACGTTGGCCGGGAATGATCACGAAGAACACATTCGCCACCATGATGGTGCCCAGCATGGCGCCGAATTGAATGAAGGCACCGCGGCCGCTGAACACATGGCAGAGCCCGTAGGCGGCGCCGCAGAGCAGAGCTCCGATCACCGCGGCAAGTCCGCCGCCGCTGCGTCCCAGTGGGCTGCGACACAGGAGATCGTAGACCAGCCAGCCGCCGGCCAGTGACCCTAAGCTCAACGCGATGGCGGCTGCTTTGCCGAGCACCGCCACTCGAGGGTCGATGAGGTAGACGTCCGCCTGAGTGTAGTACAGCAGGCAGAGCAGGAAGAAACCCGAGAGGAACGTGGAATACGCCTCCCAATAGAACCAATGCAGGGATGGCGGCAGCTTCTCCGGCGCCAGGCGATACTTCTGAGCGTTATAAAAACCGCCGCCGTGCACGGCCCACAGCTCTCCGCCCACACCCTTCTGCTGCAATGAGTCGTCCGTTGGAGGCGTGAGGTGATTGTCGAGCCAGACGAAGTAGAACGAGGCACCGATCCAGGCAATGCCGGTGATGAGGTGCACCCAGCGGCCCAGCAGGCTGAGAAAGTCGATTAGAAAGGCGTTCACCGCGTCGAACCTCTACGCATCGGGATGAAAGCTCCTGCCGAGCGAGGCCGGCTGATTGAGAAGAATAATCTTGGGATCTCGGCAAATGACGACCAGGACCATAATGGTCGCCGCATAGGGCAGCATGGAGAGTATCTCGCTGGGTATGTGGAGGCCCAAGCCCTGCGCGTGCAATTGTAGAATGGTGACGCCGCCGAACAGGTAGGCGCCCATGAGTATGCGCAGCGGCTTCCAGGTGGCGAACACCACGAGCGCCAAGGCAATCCAGCCCCGTCCCGCGCTCATGCCCTCCACCCACATGGGGGTGAGGGCGGTGGAGAGGTAGGCGCCGCCGACGCCGCTGGCAGCGCCGCCAAAAAGTACGGCCAGGTATCGCGTTTGCGTGACGGGTTGCCCGAGCGCATGCGCGATGGCCGGCGATTCGCCGACCGCACGTAGCAGCAGGCCGACACGGGTCCGAGAGAGAACCCAGTCCACGAGCACATACAGGGCGATGGAACCGTATACCGCGGCATCGAAGCGAAACAGCAGCGGTCCCACGACGGGTAGATCGCGCAGCCACGGCAGGGGCAGTGCGCCGATGCCTTCGATGGGCAGGCCGGCGAAGCGGCGACCCGCAAAGGCGGATAACCCCAGCCCGAATAAGGTGAGGGCCAATCCGGTCGCGACCTGGTTGGCCTGCAGGGTCACGGTCAGCACCGCGAACAGCAATGCCAACAGCATGGAGGCGCCGATTGCGGCGAGGTAGCCCACCATCAGGCTGCCGCTCGCCACACCGACCGCGAAGGCCGCGAGTGCGCCCACGATCATCATGCCCTCCACGCCGAGATTCAGCACACCGGCGCGTTCGACCACGAGTTCGCCCAACGCGGCATAGATCAACGGAGTTGCAGAGACCACCGTACCCGTGAGAATGGACAAATAGACGTCGGCGTTCAAGCGGGTAAGACCGCGGGATCGGCTACCCGGCGCAGGCGAAAGCCGACGAACAAGTCCGCGGCCAGCAAGTAAAACAACAGCAGGCCCTGGAATAATCCCGTTACCGCGGCGGGCAGCTGCAGGCCTAGCTGCACCGATTCGCCCCCCAGGTAGAGCAGCGACATGAGCAGCGCAGCGAGCAGAATGCCGGCCGGCTGCAGTCGACCCACGATGGCGACGATAATGGCGGCGAATCCATAGCCGGGGGAAATATCGGATTGCAGGCGGCCTATGGGACCCGCCACTTCGCAAATACCCGCGAGCCCCGCTGCGCCGCCGCCGATGAGCAGCGCCAGCCACACGCTGCGCGTTTCACTGAATCCAGCATACGCGGCGGCGGCAGGTGCGTCTCCCGATACCCGCATGCGATAGCCGACGAATAGACGGCTGGAAAAAACCCAAGACAGCCCCGCGAGTCCGAGCATCAGTGGGAAGGCAATGGTTGCCCGTTGACCCTGCATGATCAACGGGAGGATGAGGGCATCGTCGAAAGCCTTGGATTGCGGAAAATTGAACCCCTCCGGATCGCGCCAGGCACCGTGCAATAGGTAAGCGAGCAGCAGTTGGGCGATATACACCAACATGAGGCTCACCAGGATTTCGCTGGTGTTGAAGCGGGTCCGCAACAACGCGGGAATCGCAGCCCAGGCGGCTCCGCCGACGATGCCGGCGAGCAGCGTGGCCGGCAACGCCAGCGCACCGAGTTGTGGACCCCAGAAAAGCGCAACGCCGCCGCCGCAGATGGCGCCCAAGGTCAGTTGGCCTTCGGCCCCGATGTTCCATACATTCGCCCGAAAACTCACGGCAAGCCCTAAGGCGCAAAGCGCCAAGGGTGTTGCCTTGAGGAGCAATTCGCCCCAGCCATACGGGGTATTCAAGGGTTGGATGAAAAATAAGTCGAGTGCGTTCACAGGATCCTTACCCATCAACGCAAAAAGCACGAAACCGGTGGCCACCATGGCGAGTACCGCGATCACCGGAGCACTCACCCGCATGATGCGCGACGGCGAGGCGCGCTTCTCGAGCCGCCACGGGAGCTCAGGCATGGTTCACCTCGGGCCGCGCCGCTGCTGTTGATGGTGTGCCGGTCATCAGCAGACTCACGGATTCCACGGTGACTTGCCCGCGGGGCAGGGCTGGGGACAGACGGCCGCCGGTCAGGACGGCAATGCGATCGCACAGCGTAAACAGCTCGTCCAGCTCTTCGGAAATGACCAACACCGCCGAGCCCCGATCGCGCAACGCAATGAGTGCCTGGTGTATTAATTGCGCGGCGCCCACATCCACGCCCCAGGTGGGCTGGGCCGCCAGCATCACCTTGGGCGAAAGACGAATCTCACGACCCACGATGAATTTCTGTAGGTTGCCTCCCGACAGGCGCTCTGCCGTGGTGTTCTCGCCGTCGCACTTCACGTTGAACTCGGCGATGGTGGTGCGAGCCGACAGCTTCGCGAGGCTGCGCCGGACGAGGCCATGACGCACCATACCGGCACGCCAACCGGTGAGCAAAGCATTGTCGGCGAGCGACATGGCGGGCGCCGCGCCTCGACCCAAACGTTCTTCGGGAATGAACCCCAGGCCGAGATCGCGCCGAGCAGCGGCGCCCCGATGGTCGATACGCCGGCCGCACAAGGTGACGGCGCCTTCGTGGGGGCCGAGGGCTTCACCCGATAGAGCCGACAGCAGTTCTGCCTGGCCGTTGCCGGATACACCGGCGATACCGACGATCTCACCGGCGTGTACCTTTAGGTCGATGTGCCGCAGCGCCATGCCGAAGGGATTGCGGGCCGGCGCGGAATAGCCCTCGATTTCCAATTGGACGGGGCCCGCTCGATGCGTTGTCATCGGCAGGTCGGGAATGTCACCGCCCACCATGAGCCGCGCCAGCTGCGCATTGGTCTGTTCGCGAGGCCGAGCAGTACCGCTGACTTTGCCGGCACGCAGCACCGTGGCGTTGTCGCACAACGTCCGAATCTCATCGAGCTTGTGGCTGATGTAGAGGATGCTCATGCCCTCGGCGGCCAGTCGGCGCAGAGTGGCGAATAATTGCTTCACGGCCTGCGGCGTCAATACCGAGGTGGGTTCATCCATGATGAGCAATCGCGGCGATTGCAGCAGACAGCGCACGATTTCGACGCGTTGCCGCTCGCCCACGGACATGCTGTGCACCAAGCGCGCCGGATCCACCGGCAGACCATACCGATGCGCCACCTCGGCAATGCGCGGCGCAAGGGCCGCCGGAGCGACACGCTCATCCAGGGCCAGCGCAATGTTTTCCGCCACGGTCAGGGTTTCGAACAAGGCGAAGTGCTGGAATACCATGCCGATACCGAGACGCCGCGCCTCGATGGGACTATGAATGAGTACCCTGCGACCTTCCCAATCCATACTGCCGCCGTCGGCCCGTACCACGCCATAGACGATTTTCATGAGCGTGCTCTTGCCGGCGCCGTTTTCGCCGATCAGGGCATGAATCTCCCCGACGTTCACACACAGATCGATATGATCGTTCGCGACCAAGGTGGGGTAGCGTTTGGTGATGCCGTGCAGCTGCAAACGTACGGCTTCGGATGGGTTGCCCCCGCTCATCAACTGCCCCGATAGGTGGAGTAACTCCAGGGTGAAACCAGCAAGGGCACATGATAATTTTGCATGGGTTCCGCGACGCCGAAGGCAATGACGACCTCGTCGAGAAAGGCGGGCTCCGCAAGGACAACTCCCAGGGAGCGGAAATACGTGGCGACGTGGAAGGTGAGCGAGTAGCGGCCGGCGCGAAAAGCATCGCCCTCCAACAACGGGGCGCGGGAGCGCCCGTCCGCATTGGTGATGAGGCTTGCCGTGAGCGTGCGGGACGCGCCGCTCACCGCGTGTAGTTCAATGCGCATGCCGGCGGCGGGAAGGCCTGCCGCCAGGTTCAGAACATGTGTGGTCAACTTCGCCATGACACCTCGCGTTCAAATTCATTACAGCACATTCGGTTCAGTTTTTGTACACAATCCATTGCACCGATGGTGTGCATTGTTGCCTCGAATGCGCCCCAAATGGGAGCCGGCGGGGTGCATTGCGTTGCGCTGAATACTTCTGCATTCTCACCGCCACCATTGCGAGGTCACTGCCATGAAACTGCGTCCGATTGCTCTCGTCGCGCTCGTCGCGTCCTATGTCGCCTTGCTGCCTGCGCGAGCGGCGGATGCGCCCATCCAAGTGGCCTTCGTGTATGTGGATCCGGTGGGCGATACGGGTTGGTCGTACGAACACGATTTGGGACGGCGCGAACTGGAGCGGGTGTTGGGATCCGCCGTGAAGACGACGTTTGTGGAGAGCGTGCCGGCGAGCGCCGACGCCGAACGCGTGATCCGTCAATTGGCGGTGGCCGGCAATCAAATTATTTTCACCACCTCCTTCGGCTACATGGAGCCGACGCTTCGGGTGGCGAAATTATTTCCCAAGGTGAAGTTCGAGCATGCCAGCGGTTACAAGGTCGCGGCCAACATGGTGACCTACGAGACCCGTTTCTACGAGGGAGCCTATTTATTGGGCGTGCTGGCGGGCAAGACCACCAAAACAAACACCCTAGGGTTCGTCGGTTCCTTCGCCATTCCGGAAGTGATTCGCAATCTCGACGCCTTCGCGTTGGGTGCGCGCAGCGTCAATCCCAAGATCACCACCAAAGTGATTTGGGTGGACACATGGTATGACCCCGGCAAGGAGAGGCAGGCGGCGGAGGCGTTGATCGGGCAGGGCGCGGATGTGCTGGCTCAGAACACGGATTCCCCAGCCGTCGTGCAGGTCGCGGAGAAGCGCGGTGTGCATGCCTTCGGCTGGGATTCGGACATGTCAAAGTACGGGCCCACGGCCCAGTTGACGGCGAATACCGAAAATTGGGGCGACTACTACATCGACGAAGTTCGCAAGGTGCAGGCGGGAACCTGGACCGGCGGTCGCCACACCGCGAACGGGCTGAAAGAAAACATGGTGGTCCTGGCGCCCCTCAATAAATCCGTACCGGCCGACACTGCTCGATTGTTTGAGGAGAAAAAGCGCGACATCATGGACGGCAAGCTCGTGCCCTTTGCGGGCCCCCTCCGGGACAATGTGGGTGTCGTGAAGGTAGCGGCCGGCGCCGCGCTCTCTCATGACGAATTGGCGTCCATCAATTGGTACGTTGAGGGGATCGACGGCACCGTTCCGAAATAAGCTAGTAACCTTTCGGCGTACGCCGGTAGCATTCGCGCCAATAGGAGATACGTATGGCATCCAAAGTATGGTTTATTACCGGAACCTCCAAGGGTTTCGGCAGGGTTTGGGCAGAGGCGGCATTGGCGCGAGGGGATCGCGTCGCCGCCACGGCGCGGGACGTCAAGACCTTGGCTCCGTTGGTGGAGCGCTTCGGCGACAACGTCTCGGCCACGAGGCTCGATGTCACCGACAAGAAGGCGGTCGACGCTTCCGTTGCCGAGGCTCATGCCCACTTTGGTCGCTTGGATGTGGTGGTCAACAATGCGGGCTATGGTCAGTTCGGTGCCATCGAAGAAGTCAGCGAGGCCGAAGCTCGAGCGCAAATGGAAACCAACCTGTTCGGCGCGTTGTGGGTGACTCAGGCGGCATTGCCCTTCATGCGCGCACAGAAATCCGGCCACATCATTCAAGTTTCATCCATCGGCGGGGTGAATGCCTTTCCCACCGTGGGTATGTATCACGCCTCGAAGTGGGCACTGGAGGGCTTCAGCCAAAGTCTGGCCAGCGAGGTGGCGGCGTTCGGCATTTATGTGACGCTCATCGAGCCTGCGGGTTACGCCACAGAGTGGGGCGGCCCCTCAGCCAAGCGCGCGAAGGAGATGCCCGCCTATCAGGGCGCGCGCGATGCCATCGCGGCGTTTCGTAGCAAGAATAATCCCGGTGATCCCGAGGCGACGGGTCCAGCAATTCTCAAGGTGGTCGATGCGCCGCAACCGCCGCTGCGTGTTTTCTTCGGCGCGGCGGGTCTGCCCATGACGCGCACGGAGTATGGCAAGCGCCTGGAAAACTGGGAGAAGTGGAACGATCTCGCCGTCGAATCCCAGGGCGACTTGGCGGCGAAGCGAGCTCGGTAGGTAAGATGACGGGCTGCGGTTATCGTGACAGCTCGATCTCGGGTTTGGAGGCGGAGCGGGTGCCGGGGCGCGCTGTGTTGCTGCGCCCGTGATAGGTGTACACCAGGGAAAACTTGACGGCATCGCTCTGGTTCTTGCCGGCCGAGTGCAGGGTATTGCTATGGAAGAATATGGCATCGCCCGGCGCCAGCTGGGGTGATACCGCCTTCTCTATGAGTTTGGCATTGTCCGACAGATCGCTGCGGAAGAATTTCGCGGCGTCGAAGCGATTGGCGTCGAAGTTCTCGCGATGCGACCCGGGCACTAACCAGAGTGCGCCGTTATGCTGCGTTTCTTCGCCGAGCGCCATCCACACGGACACCAGATCCTCGCGTTCGAATGACCAGTAGCGAATATCGCGATGCCACCCCGTGAGGCTCCCGTACAGAGGATGCTTGGTCATGAGGCAGTTGTGATGGGCACGCGACATGAGCGCGGCTTCAGCGAAATAGGCCTCCATCCATTCGCGCAATGTCTGCGCCGTGGCGCATGCGGCAAAATCCGGGTGGCGCTGGTACGCGTCGAGCAGACGGCGCACGGTCTCGCCGCCCGCGGCGCTGCGCGAAGGCGGGGCGCCTGGATATTGAAGATCGGCTTCGAATTCAATCGGTTGCGCTCGCGCAGCGAGAAGCTCTCGGGCGACGCGATTGAGAGTCCCCAAGCGTTCGCCCGGTATAAATCCGGGTACCACCACATAACCTTGGTCGCGCACCGCGTCGATCTGCGCTTGCCGCTCGCCTGCCATATTGGGAAAACCCGTCCTCTGAAAAGCCGCGACGTTACCACGACCGCGATTTAGGGGTGGCATCCGTTCAGCGGCGGGTTCCGATACAATGCGGTAGGGGCAAATATGAACGCAAAAAACACCGTGGCGCCGGCAGCGCGTCAGACCATGTACCGTCACCCGTGGCCGGTGCGCCTATGGCATTGGTGGAACGCACTGGCCGTCACTTTTTTGCTCATCACCGGACTTCTCATATTCAATATTCATCCCCGGCTGTATTGGGGTGAGGATGGGCATGCGGGGATGGCGGCTGTCGCCTCGCTGTCAGCGACGTCCTTGGATAAAAAGGCGCCACGTTTCGAGCTACAGCTCGGCAGTCTGCATTGGGATGTCAGCCGTTGGATGGGAGCCATTGACGACGAGGGCAATGACGTCTATGTCATGTTTGCGGCGATGCCGTCAGATTTTCAGTTCGGTGCCACCCGCATGTGGCATTTCGCCTGGGCTTGGACGCTGGCGCTGAGTTGGCTTGCTTATGCGCTGTATTTGCTGGTCGGCAGGCGTTTTGCCTCAGTGCTGCGGCCGACACGAGGTGATTTGTCGTGGCGCAATGTAGGCCATGAAATCATGGAGCATTTGCGCTTGAGACGGGCTCGCGGCGCGGCTGCGCGGCGTTACAACGTCCTGCAAAAAATAACCTACCTCCTGGTCTTGTTCATTCTGATCCCGGCCATCGTTTTGAGTGGACTCACCATGTCGAACACCGTGACGGCGGCTTTCCCTGATCTGTTCACCTTGTTTGGCGGGCGTCAGTCCGCGCGTACCGTGCACTTTATCGCGGCCTCGCTGATGGTACTGTTCGTGGTCGTGCATGTGGTGCAGGTGCTGGTCGCGGGGTTTGTGAATTCCGTTGAATCGATGATTACCGGGCGCTACACCGTCCCGCCCGAGGAATCGATATGACGCGCATTATTTCGCGCCGCTCTCTCATCGGTACCTTGGTGTCGAGCGGGCTGCTGGCAGGCTGCGGCCGGCTCGACAACGCGCCTCCCGCCAATGCGCTGTTGCAGCTATCGGATAAATTGACACTGCGCGCGCAGCGCCTGTTGCTATCGCAGCGGCCGCTGGTCAGGGAATTAAAGGCGGCGGATATTTCGGCGCACTTTCCCACGAATGGGACGGTGCTGCCCGCGGGGGATGTCTACCAGCGGCTGCTGGAGAGTAATTTCAAGGATTGGAAGCTCAAAGTGCACGGTCTGGTCGAGAGGCCGCTCGCTCTGTCGCTCGATGAACTGCGTGCCATGCCGTCTCGCACGCAAATCACCATGCATAACTGCGACGAGGGTTGGAGCGCCATCGGTCAATGGACCGGCGTGCAGCTAGGCAGGCTGTTGAGTCTCGCCGGTCCGCGGCTCAATGCGCGCTACGTGGTATTCCATTGCCTGGATACGCAGGAGGCCGATGGTGTCCCCTACTATGAGAGCATCGACCTGGTCGATGCGGTGCATCCGCAGACCATTCTTGCCTACGGTATGAATGGTGCTCCGTTGCCGGTGGGGCACGGTGCGCCGCTACGCCTGCGCGTGGAGCTGCAAATCGGCTACAAGAACGCCAAGTATGTCGACCGTATCGAATTGGTGGATCGATTGACGGCCATCGGCAAAGGCCGGGGCGGGTGGTGGGAGGATTTCGACCGTGCCCCTTGGTACGCCGGGCAGTAATCCACGTAACTTAAGTTTTTTCCACGGCGGCCGATACCTGACGGCGCGCCCTTAATCCCGTGGAGAACCGATACCATCATGTTTGCCTCACGCAACAAATCCGTCGCACCCGCCGCCTTCACCGAGACCCCGACAGCAGGACCGTCTGCCGCCGAGATGGCGGAGTTGAAAGCGATCAAGGCGCGGTCGGAGTTGCTGGATCGCTGTTGCGGCGTGGGGCTATGGCAGGCGGTTCTTCATAATGCGGATGCATTTCACCCCCAGAGTTCCTGGACCTGGTCGCCGGAATTCCGTCGACTCATCGGCTACTCGAGCGAAAGCGACTTTCCGAACGTGTGTCAGTCGTGGTCGGATAAGCTGCACCCGGACGACGCCGCGCCCACGTTCGCCGCCTTCGGCGCTCACTTGAAAGACAGGACCGGAAACGCCCGATATGACGTGACGTATCGGTTGATGACCCGCAGCGGCGGCTATCGCTGGTTCCGCGCGACCGGTGGGTGCCTGCATGCCCCGGACGGAGTGACCATCCTGACCTGCGGTTCGCTCTCCGATATTCATCAACAGAAAATCGTGGAATTGAATGCGGAAGAGGTGGCCGCGCACGACAAAATCGCCATCACCGCCCTGGCCGAAGGCCTGCAGGCATTACGGGACGGCAACCTCGCGTTTCGTATCACGGCGCCTTTCCAGCCCAAGTCGGAAAGTTTGAAGACCAGTTTCAATGCCTCGCTGGAGGGCTTGGGCAAATCGATGCTGGCCATCAAGGCGGCTGCACTGGATGTGACGCATGGCGTACAGGAAATTTCGTACGGCAACGCGGACCTCAGTCAGCGCACCGAATTGCAGGCGTCCAGTCTGGAGCAAACCGCCTCTTCCATGGAACGGATGACTTCCACAGTCCGGCAAAGCGCCGACAATTCAGGCCAGGCGAATCAATTGGCGGTGGCCGCCCGCGGCCAGGCTGACAAAGGTGGCGTCGTGGTGGCCAACGCCGTCAAAGCCATGTCCGAAATCACCCTGGCATCGAAGAAAATCGCCGACATCAGCGGTGTGGTCGAGGAAATTGCCTTTCAGACCAACTTGCTGGCCCTGAATGCCGCGGTCGAGGCGGCTCGCGCGGGCGATCAGGGGCGAGGATTCGCCGTGGTCGCGAGCGAAGTGCGGAGCCTCGCGGGTCGAAGCGCCACCGCCGCGAAGGAGATCAAAGGTCTGATTCGCGACAGCCTACAGAAGGTCGAAGAGGGTTCGGCTCTCGTGTTCGAATCCGGGCAGACGCTCGAACAAATCGTCAATTCCGTGAAGAAAGTCGGCGATATCATTGCCGAGCTTGCCGCGGGCGGCGAGGAACAGGCCTCCGGCATTGATACCGTGAATAAGGCAGTGGCGAAGTTGGACGAAGTGACCCAACAAAATGCGGCTTTGGTCGAGGAGGCCACGGCCGCGAGCCAGTCTCTGGCGGAACAGTCTCAAACCATGATTTCCCTGCTCGACAAGTACGAATTGGGTGAGGAGGGGCGCGCCACTCGATCTACTCCTGCCGCGTCCCCGGTCAGTGCGGCGGGTGGACAAACAGAACGCCGCGCCGGCACGCGCCCCTGGTCGAAGACAGCTTTGAAGCCGGCGGCCAAGACCGTGCCGGCACCGGCGCGCAAGGCGATAACGGCACCGGCACGCAAAGCGATGGCGGCACCGGTGCGCAAAGCGATGATGGGGGCACCGGTGCGCAAAGCGGCTTCCGCGCCTAAAGCGGCCGCCTCAGCCCCCGCGGCCGGCGGGTCCGAATCCGATTGGCAGGAGTTCTAGACGGAAACGGCCGCGCCACGCGCGCGGCCGCCATGAACGGGTACGGCCCTGTCAGCCGGCGCGGCGGATGGCCCGAAACATTCCGCTGCGATCCGACTGCCAGCGGCGTCTGCCAATAATGGACAGCAGAGTCTTCGCATTGTTGTAGTCGATGTTGACCAGCTGAGACGCCGAGGCAAACAGCTCGGGTTCTCCCAACAGTTGGCCTGCTTCCCGCGGTTCGATTGCCTCGAAGCCCATTATCCAATCCGGAAACTGCCTCTCGGCAATGGGCTCCCGAAGAATCATGCGCATATCGCGCTTATCGTGAAAAATGCTCGCGCACACGGCATCCACTTTCGCCGCCTCGCCCTCGAGTAACTGCAAAAAGCAGCCGCCCACGTAAACCATCATTCCCGAGACGTCATGTGTCCGGTTCGCCGTGCGAGCCACTTTAAGAAATTGGACCGTGTCGTGCTCGGAAATATCGGCGGTGGTTGAACTGACGTATATGACCTGTATGAGCTTTTCCATGAGTACCTCGAATCGCAATGAGGGTAGCTTACGGATATGGCCCTCCCGGTCGAGGCCCAGTTGTTGTTTTTGAGACGCGCTTAGCGCCACCGAACATTGGACTGGATTAAGTCGTGTACGTCACATTTCAGGGCGTCGAAAAATTCTTCAATGACATCACGCGATTACGTGGGTTTGATCGACACGGGCAGCGATCGCTCAGGGGATGGCGGAAATGTCGGTTTACGCCGACGGATCCACCCGTAGCACCAGTTTGCCGCGATGACTTCCGTCGAACAACCGGTTGAGCGTCACCGGCGCGTTCTCCAATCCCTCTGCAATGGTCTCTTCTGCCTTGAGGCGGCCGTCGCGAATCCAGCCCATCAACGCTCGCACCGCTTCCGGCGTCTTCTTGTAGTCGAACACCAGGAAGCCGCGCACGTTAAGGCGATTAATGACCATCACGCTGAAGTCGTCGCTGGGCTTGGATTCGCCGTTGTAGCCGGAGATGAGGCCGCATAGCGCGACGCGACCGCCGAGTACCATGCGCGACAATACGGCGCGCATGATCTCGCCGCCGACGTTCTCGAAATTCACGTGAATGCCGCCGGGGGTGGCTTCCTTCAGAGCCTTCTTCCATCCTTCGGCCTTGTAGTCGATGGCGGCGTCGAAACCTAGCTCGTCGACGAGATACTTGCATTTATCCGCGCCTCCGGCGATACCCACCACACGTGCGCCCATGATTTTGCCGATTTGTCCGGCAATGGACCCCACGGATCCCGCCGCTGCGGACACTACCAATGTTTCACCCGGGAGGACGGGGGCGATATCGGTGAGTCCGTAGTACGCAGTGACGCCGCTGGTGCCGCAGGCTCCGAGCAGCGTGGGTAACGGCACCCCGGGATCGGCAGGCAGGGTGACGTAGTTCTTCATGGCGTCTTCAGGCAGCACCAGATAGCTCTGCCAATGCACCATGCCATGTACCAGTGTACCCACGGGGTAGCGCGAGGACCGCGATTGCACCACGCGGCCGATGCCGCCGGCGCGCATGACTTCACCGATGGCCACGGGGGGCATGTACTGCGGTATGTCGCGCATCCATACGCGATTGGTGGGATCCATGGAAATGTATAGGACCCGTACCAGGATTTCACCGTCATTGAGCGCTGGCAGGGGCGACTCGACCAGGTCGAAATCCTCCCGTTTCACCAAGCCCTCGGGACGATGCTTGAGCAGTAGCCGGCGATTATTGGTCATGGTGCTACCTGTACATGCGTTGATTCGGGTATCAGACCGCGGAAGCGCCGCCATCGATGCGCAGCTCCGAGGCGGTGATGAAGCGGCTTTCGTCTGAGGCGAGATACAACACGGCGTAGGCCACATCGTTGACCTCGCCCAGTCGCTTCATGGGAATCCCGCGGGTGAGTTTTCGCATGGCCTCGACTTCGCCCAATTGCTTGAAAAAGGGCTCGACGATGCCGGTGCGAATAAAGGCAGGATGTATGGAATTACAGCGCACATCGATTTTCTGACGTGTGCAATCGATGGCGATGGATTTGCTCAAGGTGGCGACGGCGGCTTTCGCGGTGTTGTAGGCCGTGAAATCCGGGTCGATTTTGAACGCGGCCAGCGACGAAATGTTGACGATGGAGGCGGGTTGGTGCTGCCGTAGCAGGGGCAACGCATATTTGCAGCCGTAGTACACGGCATCGACGTTAATGGTCATGACCCGCTGCCACTCGGCGGGCTCCACGGTTTCAACGCCACCGATAGTACCGACGCCGGCGTTATTGACCAGAATGGACAGGCCATCCATGGTCGCGGCGGCTCGGGCCAGCACCGTCTGCCAGCCCTCCGGGTCGCGCACGTCTTGCTTCGCGGACCAGGCCACCGTGCCGGCAAGTTCGCTGTTGATGCCCGCGGCCACTGCGGCCACTGCGGCTTCGTCGATATCCGTCAGAAAAACCTGGGCGCCGTGTTGCGCCAGCAGGCGCGCCATGGCGGTACCCAGGCCACCTGCCGCGCCGGTAATAAGCGCCTTCTTCCCGGCAACACGCTGCGCGGTTACGTTATGCATTGTATTGACTCCCCAGCCAGAACCCCAAGTCTACACCTAGCTTTGTTGCACGTTCTCCCTGATAAAGGGGAAGCCGCGCTCATTGGTCAATTCGCTCACGGCGCGATGCGCCTCGAGAAATGCGGCGTCCGTGTGCGGGCTCGCGGCGGCGTCGGAATTGGCGATGGCTATGAGACCGTACGGCTGCCGGGCAATGACGCAGGGTCGCTGATCGGTTTCGGTGAACACCCACTCCATGGGGTCATACAAACTGTTGTAGGTGTACGAATAGCCATGGGGCCAGCGGTTCACCGCGATGCCGATAATGTCCTCCGCCGCGTTGAAACCGCCAGGACCCAATATTCTGGTCAGTTGGCTACGGATGTTGCGTTCGAAGGTTTCGAAGGAGGTCGCCAAGAGCTCGGCGCGCCCGATGCGATGTTGTTCCTTTTTCGGCAGTCCCGGTGCGCCGGGCATGCGGGTCATGCGCACGGCGATGGGTTCGGAGGGGTTGCGCGGATGATGCAAATCACCCAGATCCGCCGCCTCCGCCAGAGCGACTGAGTCGTGGTACATGGTGGGACAGGCAATCTCGCTGACGCCCAGTTTCTCGAAGGCCTTCCAGTTCTTCAAAAAGACATTGGTGTAAACGATGGGGCCCTTGACGTTGTAGGCCAGCGCCTCGCCCTGAGCGGCCGGCAATTCGGGCACCAGGTAGGGAATGAACATGTTCCAGCACGCCATGATGCACCCACCCGCGCGCACTTCGCGCAGCCGTCCTCCCGTGGTGTAGTTCACGATGACTTCCTTCGCGGAGCTTGGGTCGCCATCGTGCCGCACGTTGAGCACCGTGCTGTTCAGACGAATGCGCGTGCCGGCGGAGGGTTGGTCGAGTAGGGCGTAATTGACCCGAGCCGCTCCCATGTCCTCTTGCGAGGCGCCGGCGACGGCGTTGGGAATGAGCCATTTCACCAGCAGGCGTGCCAGGGTGGCGTTACCGTCCGGGAAATGCACGGATTCTTCACTCTCTTTTTGGCGTCCATGCTGGCCGCCGGGGAGGTTGGCCAGCAGTCCGTCGGGCGAGGGATCCAATTTCAGACCATCAAAGCCGCCGCCTTCGCCCATTTGCCAGGCGAACAACGCAGGCAACGCGTCGGCACCCACGCAAAATACGCCGCGGCCCATGGCCATGTAGAACCAATAAGCCTGCTCATCGGCCTTCGCCACGTTGAGCAGATAGTCGCGGTAACTCATGCGCGCCAGCCGCAGCTTTTTTTCGGTGGAGCTCAAGCCCGGCATGTAATCCGGCTGATTGGGGTCGTCGAGACGGACGAGATCGCGTTTGGCGCGCTCGGATAGGGGCATATTCCGCACCGACTCGGCGGTGAAGCGGCGAGGACGGCTCTGCGCGTCGCCGCGCGCCTCAGGCTGCGATACGACCAGTCGATCGGTGCCGAAAGTCTCTTTGTCAAAAAAATGCGCATCGCGCAGCGACAGCGAGGAGTAAAGCTTTTCGTTGGCGGCGTTGGCTCGGGT
>Ga0302314_10004863_pt1 | contig 24628 bp, 23 predicted proteins | sample III_Palsa_N2_3_FD_200533 | JGI IMG/M metagenome (GOLD analysis project Ga0302314, IMG submission 200533) | Peat permafrost microbial communities from Stordalen Mire near Abisko, Sweden - III_Palsa_N2_3 | ecosystem: Environmental > Terrestrial > Soil > Palsa > Peat permafrost | place: Sweden... | reverse complement strand
CATCCGCGTGTTCGCCTCCAACACTGCGCCGCTGGATTCCATCGTGCATGATTTGAAAATATTGCTGAGGCAGCCGGTCGAGCCGGCCAAGACATAAGACGCAGGTTGTGCCGGACGTCGCACGTTGAGCGCAAGCGAAGCCCAACGAGCCTACCTATCCATATCCACAGCAGGCATTTGCGCAACGGCCCGATGTCGGGCCGGGCATCGCTATGCTTCGCTTGCGCTCAGCACCAACCTACATTCAACACATAAAAAAACGCCCGGACCAGCCGGGCGTTTTACATTGCGTGGAGCCGCTCAGGCATAAGCCGTCAGCGCACCCTTCATCTTCTTCAAGGCAGCCGTTTCGATCTGGCGGATACGTTCGGCCGAGACACCGAACTCATCGGCCAGTTCGTGCAGCGTGGCGCCGCTGCCGTCGTCGTTGGCCAGCCAGCGCGCTTCGACGATGCGGCGCGAACGCGCATCGAGCTTGGCCAGCGCTTGTTCCAGGCCATCCGATTGCAGACGGTCGTATTGCTTGGCTTCGAGCACGCGCGTCGGCTCCTGCGTATCGGAAGACAGGTAGGCGATCGGCGCGAACTTGTCGTCTTCGTCATCGGTCGGCGCTTCGAGCGCAATATCGCGGCCCGACATGCGCGTTTCCATCTCGATGACTTCTTCGCGCTTGACGTGCAACGCCTCGGCCAGTGCTTCGACCTGGGCCGGCGTCATCGAATCGAGGGTTTCCTTGTGGCTGCGCAGGTTGAAGAACAGCTTGCGCTGGGCCTTGGTCGTGGCGACCTTGACCATGCGCCAGTTCTTCAAGATGTATTCGTGAATCTCGGCCTTGATCCAGTGGATTGCATACGATACCAGGCGCACGCCCTGATCGGGATCGAAGCGCTTGACCGCCTTCATCAAGCCGATATTGCCTTCCTGGATCAGGTCCGCATGCGGCAGGCCATAACCGAGGTAGCCGCGCGCAATCGACACGACCAGGCGCAAGTGCGACAGCACCAGCGATTGCGCGGCGGTGAGGTCGTTATCGTCGCGCAGGCGGCGCGACAGCGACATTTCTTCCTCGTGACTCAGCATCGGCAGACGATTGACGGCCGAAATATACGAATCGATATTGCCCAAGGTGCCGGAAAAGCCCAGCGCCAGCGGGTTACCCGCGGGGACCAGTGCGCTCGGCGAGAGAGCTGCATTCATAAATTCTCCTTACATCCCGATATTTTTCTGCGGAGAAACTTTCAACAAGCCTTGTTTCCCGCATTTACGACATTATATTAGCACTCTCTACGGATGAGTGCTAATTGCCGATTATTAATGACTCGATAGTCAGAAATTATCAATCCCGAACGCTGCAACCGCTCGAACTGTTGCCGCCAATAGGCCGATCGTTGCGTCGGCTGGGCTTCGTCAAGGGCCCGCCATTTGCAGGCTCTAGTGCCTACTGTATTGACGATAAGACGACGCTCAAGTTCATGTGCATATAGCTACACGACTTGAAATTTCAAGCCCTCGCTCGCAGCGGATTTTTTTCGGCGATTGTCCCGCATGAATCGCGACTGCCATCACACTTCGGTCGCCACAGGGTTCATCGATCCACCATCATTTTGTTGTGAGACATCCCATATTCATGGAATGGTCGAGTCGATTGCTTGTTGTTAAACTCGCTAAAGTCGGATTGGCGTAAGCACGCTCCTGAGGCGTCCGGCCGGCGCTATACGGGCTGCCTTCGTGAATTCAAATGGCATTCGGTGGGATATTTGCATCCCAATGCCGAAAACCAACAAAACTGTGAATTTTGCACCCAAATCGGCGAGACAATGTAGCAACATTTGCGCTACGATACTTTTAATATACAAATAGAATGTGACGACCGATCGACATTGCTCTCATGCAATCAATACAAGAGTCGGACTATCGTCATGTGCAGCAATAGTTGGGGGCAGGCGCACAGCCTGAATCTATTGACCGCTTTATTCCGGGGGTAGCGTGGCGCTGACAGATGCATTGCGGATGACCAGTCTCACCGATCCTGGCATGGTGCGGGATCTCAATGAAGACAGCATCGAGTTGCGCCCCGAAATGGGCATCGCCGTACTGGCTGATGGCATGGGTGGTTACAACGCCGGGGAAGTCGCCAGCGGCATGGCGACGTCGATGCTTGCCGACGGCCTGGCGCGCGCCTGGAACGACGGCGCCTTGCAAAGCCTCGATCGTGCCGGCGCCATTGCGCTGTCGCAAACGCTCTTGCAGGAACAGGTGGTGGCGGCCAACGCCGCTATCTTCGAGCAGGCGCAACAGGAAGAATCGTTCGAAGGCATGGGCACGACCTTGGTCGGCTGCGTGTTTTACGATGACTTCCTTACCGTCGGCCATGCCGGCGATTCGCGTCTCTATCGCCTGCGCGGCGACGCCTTCGAACAGGTCACGAAAGACCATTCGCTGCTGCAGGAGCAGATCGACTCCGGCATGATCAGCAAGGAAGACGCGCACCTGTCGAACAACCGCAATTTCATCACGCGCGCCATCGGCGTGGCAGCACAAGAGCAGGCAGAGATCCATACCTACGACGTCCTGCCCGACGACGTCTATCTCATCTGCACCGACGGCCTGTACGGCATGGTGACGGACGAGGAAATCCACATGACGCTGATGACGCTCAGGGCGAATCTCGATCTCGCCGCCGAGCAGCTGATCCAGTCGGCCAACGATGCCGGCGGGACCGATAACGTCTCTTTGATCCTGGTGCGCGTGGTGAAGAGTTTTGCGCGCGCCGCATGATGTGGAAAATGATGCGGCAAATGAAGCGGTAACAGAACGAACAAGGTATTTTTCTAGAGGTTGAGTCCATGGCTAAGCTGATCCTGAGTTTCGACGGTGCAATGATCAAGACCGTTGAATTGAACAAAGAACGCACCACGATAGGCCGCCGGCCGGAGAACGACATCCAGGTCGATAACCTGGCCGTGTCGGGCCAGCATGCGGTCGTGACCACGATATTGAACGACTCGGTCATCGAGGACATGCATTCGACCAACGGCACCATGGTCAACGGCCAGTTGGTGCAAAAGCACTTGCTGCAGCAGGGCGACATCATCGAGATCGGCAAGCACGCCATCAAGTATGTGGTGGAAAGCAGCGTGGCCAAGCCTTACCAGGATTTCGCCAAGACCATGGTGATCCGCAAGCCCGATGCGGGAGCCGGCGCACCTTCTGCGCCGGCCCAGGTGCTGGCCGAAGCGCCGGTCGCGCGCCCGGCGCCGCCTCCAGCCCCCGCGCCGGTTGCCGTGCGCGAAGCAGGTTTGCAAATCCTGACCGGTTCCAACGCGGGCCGCGTGCTCGAGCTGAACAAGAGCCTGACAACGCTGGGCAAGGCCGGGCACCAGGTGGCGGTGTTCACGCGCCGCCCGGTCGGCTTCTTCGTCACCCACGTCGAGGGTGACAACTTCCCGCTGGTCAATGGCGAAGCGATCGGCACGCAGGCACGCCAGTTGAACGACCAGGACACCATCGAGATCGCCGGCACGAAGATGAGTTTCTTCTATAAGAACTAATCGCAACACCAGCGGCTAAGCATTCAGCCTGAAAACAAGGGGCTGAATTAAGGGGAAAATGATGGCAGGATCAACGAAAAAACGCGGACCGGTCTGGAAGAAGGACTGGTTCGTCGCGGTGCTGGTGGTGATCGTGCTGGTAGCGGTCAATCTGTTCTCCGATTTCTTTGCCGGGCTGGACCGCCGGTATTACGATTTCTCCAGCACTAGCACGTCGCGCCAGCCTTCGGACCGCATCGCGGTGATCGCAATCGATGACCAGAGCATTGCCAACATCGGCCGCTGGCCCTGGCCGCGCGACAAGCTGGCCAAGATGACCGACCTTTTGGCCGGCGCCAATGCCAAGGTGATCGGCAACACGGTATTTCTCTTCGAACCGCAAACCGACCGCGGGCTGGACTATATCCGCAAGATGAAGGCGGTGCTCAATCCCGCCCCGGCCGATGCCGCTCCGGCCCCAGCGGCCGACGCCGCGGCCACACCTGCGGTCGCGGCATCCGCGGCAGCGGCGTCCGCACCCGCTCCCTCGAGTGACCCGGTGCACGATCAACTGAACCAGATCATCAGCGACGCCGAGGCGGGCCTCGACACCGATGCGATTCTGGCGGCCAGCTTCAAGAAGGCCGGCAACGTCGTGATCCCGTCGTTTTACTCCCTGGGTGACCCTATCGGCAACCCGGACAGTCCGCTGCCTGATTATGCAGCAAAATATGCGATCGACGATCCGACTGGGTTCTCGCTCACCTCGATCAAGCAGCAGCAACCCATCCCGGTCCTTGGTTCGGCTGTGGCCGGCATCGGCCACTTGAACCAGGTGCCTGACCACGACGGCGCCGTGCGGCAAGAGGCCTTGTTGGTGAACTATGCCGGCAAGGCCGTGCCGTCGATGGCGCTGGTGTTGGCCGCGAAAAGCCTCAACATCAATCCCGCCGATATCAAGACCGATCCGGGCAAGGCTGTGCTGCTCGGCAAATTGCGCATCGGCACAGACGAAGATGCATTGATGCTGCCGCAATTCTACAAGGCGGCCGATGGCAAGAGCGCCTTCCCGGTCGACTCGTTCTACGACGTCCTGACGGGCAAGATTCCGCCATCGAAATACAGCGGCAAGATCGTCATCATCGGCGCCACTGCGGCCGGCGTGGGCACGCTGTTCCCGACGCCTGTCGGCGCCAACATCTCGCCTGCGGAAGAATTGGCCCACGTCACGTCGAGCATTCTGAACGAGCATTTCATCGTGGAGCCGGGCTGGGGGCGTTTTGCCACCTTGCTTGCCATCCTGATCGTTGCCGCCTACCTGATCGCCGGACTGCCGCGGCTCTCTGCGGGCAAAGCCGCTGCCGCAACAGCGGTCCTGTTCCTGGTCTTGCTGATTGCCGAATTCGGCCTGCTCTCGGTTTCGGCCATCTGGCTCAAGTTCACCTTTGCCGCGGCACTCCTGCTCATCGGCCACCTGGCCTTGACCACCAAGCGCTTCCTCGTCACCGAAGCGGGCAAGATCAAGTCCGACGAGGAATCGGCCGAGACCAATCGCATGATGGGCTTGGCCATGCAGGGCCAGGGTCAGCTCGATTCCGCGTTCGACCGCTTCCGCCGCGTGCCGTTCTCGGATGCATTGATGGATAACCTGAACAACCTCGCGCTCGATTTCGAGCGCAAGCGCCAGTTCAACAAGGCCCAATCCGTCTACGAGCACATGGCGACCTACAACAAGGACTACAAGGACCTGAAGACCAAGCTGTCGCGCGCCAAGAACCTGTCGGAGACGGTGATCCTGGGCGGCGGCAGCGGCCATGCCGGCGGTACGCTGCTGCTCGACGGCGGCGGGGTAGAGAAACCCATGCTGGGGCGTTACCAGGTCGAGAAGGAACTGGGCAAGGGCGCGATGGGCATCGTCTACCTTGGCAAGGACCCCAAGATCGGCCGGGTGGTGGCGATCAAGACCATGGCCCTGAGCCAGGAGTTCGAAGGCGGCGATCTTGATGACGCGCGCGAGCGCTTCTTCCGCGAAGCGGAGACGGCAGGCCGGCTGCAGCACCAGAACATCGTCACCATCTTCGACGCGGGCGAGGAGCATGACCTGGCCTACATCGCGATGGAATTCATCAAGGGCAAGGACCTGTCCGACATGGTCAAGGATAACCTGCTGCCGATCGACAAGACGCTTTCCATTGTCGCGCGGGTTGCCGACGCGCTTTCCTATGCACATCGCCAGGGCGTGGTCCACCGCGACATCAAGCCGGCCAACATCATGTGCGACCTGGCCACCGACACGGTCAAGGTGACCGACTTCGGTATCGCGCGCATTACCGACTCATCCAAGACCAAGACCGGCGTGATCCTGGGCACGCCGTCGTTCATGTCGCCCGAACAGGTGGCCGGCGAAAAAATCGATGGCCGCTCCGACCTGTTCTCGCTGGGCGTGATGCTCTATCAATTGCTGACCGGCGAGTTGCCGTTCCAGGCCGATTCGATCGCACGCCTGATGTACCGCATCGCCAACGAGCCGGCGCCGGACGTGCGCACTGTCAAGCCCGAGCTGCCCAAGAAGCTGGCCCTGATCGTGGCCTTTGCCCTCAACAAGCAGGCCGATGCGCGCTATCAGGATGGCGAGAAATTCGCCACCGACCTGCGTTCCGTGATGGCCGAATTGGCGCGCATGCCCGCCGGTGCGCCGATGCATCGCAGTGAGCCGGCGCCTGTGCCCGCACCCGCTGCGCCTGCGCAATCGTTCGAGAAGACGGCGCGCATCGATAGCACGACGGCCTTCGAGAAAACCGCGCAGATCGACAACGCGACGTCCTTCGACAAGACCGTTGTCACCAAGGCGCCTGAAGAAGGCGGGAATTCGGGCGGATAGCCTTCGTTACGACGCATGGGCAATAACGAACCATACGGGAGCGCTACATGATCGTGCAGATCTGCTCCCAGACCGACCCCGGCTTGGAGCGCTCGCAGAACGAGGATGCGGTCGCCTATGACGAGGCGCTGGGCCTGTGCATTCTGTGCGACGGCATGGGCGGCCACAACGCCGGCGAAGTCGCAAGCGGCATGGCTACTGCGTTCATCAAGACCGACATGCGCGAGACGCTGTCCGAGGCCGGCAAGAGCCGCGACCCGAACGCCGTGCAGGGCGCCATTGCGCATTCGGTGGAAAAGGCCAACAGCGCGATCTACAACATGTCGCGCACCAATTCGCAATATTCCGGCATGGGCACTACGCTGGTGGTCGGCGTGTTTTGCGACGACGTCCTGGTGCTGGGCCACATCGGCGATTCGCGCTGTTATCTGCTGCGCGCGGGCAAGTTCGCCCAATTGACCAAGGACCACTCTGTCTACCAGGAGCAACTGGACGACGGCTTGCTCGATCCCAACCACGTCATGCCGGTGATCGGCCAAAACTTCGTCACGCGCGCGCTCGGGCCGTTCGAGCAGATCGCGGCAGATTTCCAGCAGCCGGCGCTCGTGGTCGGCGATATCTACCTCATGTGTTCCGACGGCTTGTCCGACATGGTCGAGGACGAGGCCATCGGCGCCATCCTGGCCGGGCCCGAAGCGTTGCAGCAAAAGGCCGACAAGCTCATTGCCGCGGCCAATCAGGGCGGCGGGCGCGACAATGTCTCGGTCGTGCTGGCCCAGGTTGCCGAAGAACCCAAAACGGGCTTGCTCGGCACTGCCGCGCGCGCGCTGTTCGGCGTGCTGCCCGGAGCCAAGGGGCGCTGAGCGATTTTTCGCCATGCCGCTATAATCGGTCATTCTCCCGTCAATTGTTTTTGGAGATCGATCATGAACTCCGTGGTCTTGTCTGCGCTCGAGATTTTTCCCGTTCAACTGGAACAGATGTTTGCCCTGATCCCGGCCGGCCATCTGCACTGGAAGCCGGCATCGTGGGACGGCGTGCCGAGCGAGATGCTCAATCCGATCGAGCAGATCTGTCACGTGCGCGATATCGAAGTGCTGGGCTATCAGGTGCGCTTCAAGCGTTTGCTGGAAGAAGACGATCCGCTCCTGGCATCGATAGAGAGCTACGAACTGGTCGAGAGCGGCGATTATGCGCATCAGAGTCCGTCTGGCGTGTTCGCCGAGATTCGCCGGGCGCGTGCGCAAACCGTGGCGCTGCTGCGCACCGTCGACGACGTGCAATTGCGCCGCGCAGGCCGCTTCGAGGGCTATGGCCCGGTGACGCTCAAGAGCCTGATCTACTACCTGTGCAGTCACGACCAGCAACACCTGGCGGGCTTGCAATGGCTGCTCGGGAAGATCGATTCGGCGGCGTTGCCGCAATGACGGTGTTGTACGCATGAGCGTCGCCTTCCTCAAAGGCTTGGGCATGGGCGCCGGCCTGATCATGGCCATCGGCGCGCAAAATGCGTTCGTCCTGCGTCAGGGTTTGTTGCGGCGCTATGTGTTCGTTTGCGCGTTGATCTGTACCTTGTGCGACATGGCCTTGATCTCGGCCGGTGTGGCCGGCATGGGCAGCCTGATCGTGGCGCATCCGCAATTGCTGTCGCTGGCGAAGTGGGGTGGAGCGGCGTTCCTTGCCTGGTACGGCTTGCGTTCGGCCATGGCCGCTTTCAAGGCTGGCGGCCTGGAGGCGGCGTCGCAAGGTGTCGGCAGCGTTGCAGCGGCAGTCGCTGCGGCATTCAGTTTCAGCTTGCTCAATCCGCACGTCTATCTCGATACCGTTGTACTGTTGGGCGCAGTTGGCGGACAGCAGCCCGGTGACGGGCGCATCGAATTTGCGCTTGGCGCGATCTGCGCGTCGGTGCTGTGGTTTTTTGGATTGGCATACGGCGCCAGGCTGCTGGCGCCTTTGTTTGCTCGCCCGATTGCCTGGCGTGTACTTGATGCCTTGATTGCCGTTGTGATGTGGGGGCTTGCCGCGTCGCTGCTGATGTAGGTGTTGGCGGTGCTAATAAATTGACGATTGGCTGAGCGCTTTTGCAAATCGCGAGAGGCGGCTAACGACTCGTTGCCGCCAGTCGCGACTCCCGGAATCGGACGTTCGATTTTCCGGCGACACTGGCTGGTCGGATGTCATGACAAGCCTTCAGAGCGCCAGGCGTATATGCTTTGCTCGAAGTGGTATCGAATGCTCGGTGTGGCATCTCTCCGGCGTCTAACTTGATCCCAAGTGGATGTCCAGTCCGACTCTCCAGTGATTGCGACTCCAGGATAGTGTCCGTCAGCTTGGGCGAATACGCGCCAAATCTGAAGTTCTGTAGCGGCGGCTGAGTCAAAGAAAGCTTGCAGGAAAGTCACAAACCAACCGCTATCCATGCCCATCGACATATCAATTGTACCTGACAGCGTGACTAAGCCCCACGGCGCACGGGGACCGAATCCGAACTCGCAATATGCAATCCCGTTATTTGATCTTTGGTGCTCAAGAACAGACCAACAGGGATATGCCTCATCCTTTTTTCCATAGCCCCAACCGCGCATCACGACTTTCGGTTGGACTAACAAGGTACGCACGTGCTGGACGACCCGCTCGTCATTCAGTTGCACCAACTCAGCTTCGATCAAGGCTTGAATTCGTGAGGGCAACATAGGCAGATGAAATCTATTGAATTATTTTAAAGAGAGTGGGATGCCCGAGCAGTAGTCAGATCAAGATTTAAACTTCGCTCGACCAAGCCGATAAATGTCGTGCCCAATTTCGTTCCGTTCACTAGTTTGGACGAACCCTAACGACTTCAGCAGAGCAAGGCTGGCGGAATTGTCTGAATGAACTTCAGCGCGCACGGCGACCCCACGCACATCGCAGAACCAGTCGGACAAGATGCAATGCGCGACCGCACGCCCGAAGCCGATGCCCTGAAAATCCCTGCTCAGTACTATTGCAATGTTCGGTTCTTGTGGAACAAACGACTGGTCTAAAGACGCGCGCCCCGCCAATCGTCCATCCTTTGCTTGAATGGCGTAACCCATCAAATCCAATTTGTTAGGGAACTGCTCGATATACTGCTCGCGAGTTCGTTTCATAATGCCGTCACCGACGTACCGCTTCACGTCGGAGTCGTATTCCATCGCGGCGCTTGCTTCAGCGTCTTCGACCGTGAAATCGCGCAGAATGCATACCCCAAGATCCTTCGGTAATTCAATCATTAAGAAACTTTCCGCATTGATAAAAACACCATCACATTTATGAAAGCGCCGGCGTATCACGAAGTGAACGTCAGCTTTGCGGAATTTCTTCGAAAGACCGCAAGTGGCCGATCTCGGTCATTCGCAAATTCGTCGAACAGCGCTCTAGCTTATACGCGCCAAATGCCGCTGCACCGACATCAGCGCGCCCATCAAGCCCAGGCCGGAACTGACTACCAGCAGCATGGCGGAGGCCGGCAGGCTCAAGGGCGCAAGGCGAAATTCCGAAGCATACAGTCGCGCAAATTCGGCGATGGCGCCATTCAGGGGCTGCAGCGCCAGTGCCACCACGCCTAGAGCAGCCGCGCCGGCACACAGGCCCAGGAGGGCGCCGCTGTAGTAGAACGGGCGGCAGATGAATGTGTTCGTGGCACCTACCAGGCGCGAGACTTCGATTTCGTCGCGTTGCGTCAGCACTTGCAGGCGTATGGTGTTGAACACCACGGCCACGACCACCACGCCCAGCGTGAGCGCAAGGAACAGCAAGCCCAGTTGCAGGATGTGCAGCAGCGCGGCCAAGCGCTTGACCCAGGTTGAATCCACTTGCACGGTGTCGACGTCGGGCAGCGTCTTCAATTGCGCGGCAATGGCATCGACGCGCCCGGCTTCGGCGGCGTTGCGGAAACCCGCGAGCTTCAGCACGTAGCTGTCCGGCAGCGGGTTCGAGCCGAGCGTGGTGATCACGTCGGTCATGCCGCTCTTCTCATTGAGTGCGGCCAGCGCTTTTTCGCGCGGCACGAATTCAAGTTTGGCCACGCTGCTTGGGTCGCCCACGGCTTTGCGGATGGAATCGGCTGCCGCCACGGCTTTGTCGCGCGGCAGGTCCATGGTCATGAAGACGCTGATCTCGGGTTCGACCGCCAGTTGTTCCGACATCGGGCGCACGTTTTCCAACAGCGTCAGCCCGGCGAAGGGCAGCGCCAGCGCAATGGCGACCACGATCACGTTCAGCAGGAAACCGCTCTTCGGCTTGAAGATGTGGCGCAGGGCGCGGCTTAGCGCGAAGGCGTGGTGGCGCAGCCAGGTGATCATGGTGCTACCCCCGCATCGATCAGTTGGCCTTGCTGCAATTGGATTACGCGCTTGGCTTTTGCCAGCACCTGTTCATCGTGGGTCGAAATCAGGCAGGTGACGCCCACGCCGTGGAAGGCTTTGATTGCGTCCAATACCTTGTCGGCATTGCCGCGGTCGAGGTTGGCGGTCGGCTCATCGGCCAGGATGATCTGCGGGCGGTTGACGATGGCGCGTGCGATCGTGGCGCGCTGCTGTTCGCCGCCTGAGAGGCTCATCGGTTCGGATTTGGCGTTGGCGAGCAGGCCGACTTTTTCCAATGCCGCGCGCGCGCGTTTTTCCGCTTCGCCGCGCGTGGCGCCCGTGACCAGGAGGGGCAGCATCACGTTGGAGAGTACGTCGCGGTCAAGCAGCAGGCGGTTTTGCTGCATGATCAGGCCGAGGTTGCGGCGCAGGTAAGGCAGGCCGGAGGCGGGCATCTTGCCGACGTCCTGGCCGTTGACGAGAACTTTGCCGGAACTCGGGCGCTCCATGGCGGCGATCATTTTGAACAGCGTCGACTTGCCTGCGCCGGAAGGGCCGGCGAGGAAGATCAGCTCGCCTTTTGCAATCGACAGGCTGACGTTCGTCAGGGCGGCGTGCTGTCCGTATCGCTTAGATAGCTGATGGAATTCGATCATGCTGGCTATTTATTGAAGCAGTGCGTCCACAAATTCGATCGCATTAAACGGCTGCAAATCCTCGATCTGCTCGCCGACCCCGATGAAATATACCGGTAGCGGGCGGGTCTTGGCAATCGCCGCTAGTATGCCGCCCTTGGCTGTGCCGTCGAGCTTGGTCACGACCAGGCCGGTCAGGCCCAGCGCATCGTCGAACGCCTTGACCTGGGTCAGCGCATTCTGGCCGGTATTGCCGTCGATGATGAGGAGCACTTCATGCGGCGCGCTCGCCATGCCTTTGGACACGACGCGCTTGATCTTCCGCAATTCCTCCATTAGGTGCAATTGCGTGGGCAGGCGGCCGGCGGTGTCGACCATCACCACGTCGATCTTCTTCGCGATTGCCGAATGGATCGCATCGAAGGCCACGGCGGCCGGGTCGCCGGACTCCTGTGCGATCACGGTGACGTTGTTGCGTTCGCCCCAGATCGCCAGTTGCTCGCGCGCGGCGGCGCGGAAGGTATCGCCGGCGGCCAGGATCACGGACTGGCCGTGCGCCTGCAAGTGCTTGGCCAGCTTGCCGATGGTGGTGGTCTTGCCGGCGCCGTTGACGCCGGTGATCATCATGACCAGCGGCTGGTGGCGCCCGAGTTCGAACGGCCTTTGCAGCGGGCTGAGCAGCTCGATCAGGAGCGTGCGCAGCGCCGTTTTGACTTGCTCGGCTTCGGTCAGTTTTTCATCCTTGACCTTGCGCTTCAAGGCATCGAGCAGGAATTGCGTCGCTTCGACGCCGGCGTCCGACATCAGCAGGGCCGATTCGAGTTCTTCGTATAAATCATCGTCGATGCGGGCGCCGACGAAGAGCGTGGTCAGGCTGGACGAGGTCTTGGCCAGCCCGGTCTTGAGGCGCGAGAGCCATGAGGCGCGTTGCTCGGGCTCGGAGACTGGCGCTGCTGTAGCGGCGGGCGCCGGTGCACTCTCGGGCTCAATGGCGGGCGGAGCGGCAGCGTCCTGTGGTTTTTTCTTGAAGAAACTAAACATCGGGGGCGGTAAGCCGCTGGAATGGCGGTCCTTGGCAAGGTTGCATGCGAAAGCGGCATTTTATCAGACGAGGGAAGGCAATCCGATTCGCTATACTGCCGGGGTAGCCGCAAAAAATAGACAACATGCAAAGAAAATCATCGAAGCCGGCTGCCAAACCCGTAGGCAGTCCACGTTTGGCGCCGCGCCAGGTGCGCATCATCGGCGGGCAATGGAAGCGCACGCCGCTGCCGGTGCTCGAGGCCGAAGGCTTGCGCCCCACGCCCGACCGCGTGCGCGAAACGTTGTTCAACTGGCTCAATCACCTGTTCGACGGCCACTGGGAAGGCAAGGCTTGCCTCGACCTGTTCGCCGGGACGGGCGCGCTGGGTTTTGAAGCCGCCAGCCGCGGCGCCGGGCGGGTCGTCATGGTCGAATCGTTTGCCCCCGCCGTGCGGCAATTGCAGGCGACCAAGGACAAGCTCAAGGCGGAGCAGGTTGCCGTCATGCGCGGCGATGCTGCCGTGACGACAGCGAGCCTGCAAGCGTACGAGGCCGGACGATTCCACGCGATCTTTCTTGACCCACCCTACCACCAGGAGTGGTTGCCCAAGATGCTGCCTTTATGCGCGAACCTGCTCGCCCCGGGCGGCCTGGTCTATGCCGAGGCCGAGTTCACACTCGATGGCGAACAGCCCTTCGATTGGATGGCGGACTGGGAAGTGCTGCGGGCCGACAAGGCCGGCATGGTGTTCTTTCATTTGTTGCAACGCAAAAAACAGGCTTGAATTTCAGGCATAATGCAGGATTCATCGTGGTGCAGGATACGGTGCGCATGCACCAGTTCGGCTCACGCTGCTGATTTCTTGTGGAGTCGTCATGGTAACTGCCATCTATCCCGGTACCTTCGATCCGCTCACGCGCGGACATGAAGACTTGGTGCGCCGCGCTTCGGGCCTGTTCGACAAGCTCGTCGTCGGCGTGGCCGACAGCAAGGCCAAACGGCCTTTCTTCACCCTGGACGAGCGCCTGACCATCGCCAATGAAGTGCTGGGGCATTACCCCAACGTGCAAGTGGAAAGCTTTTCCGGCCTGCTCAAGGATTTCGTGCGCAACCACGATGCGCGCGTGATCGTGCGCGGTTTGCGTGCGGTGTCGGACTTCGAATACGAATTCCAGATGGCCGGCATGAACCGCTACCTGTTGCCCGACGTCGAAACGCTGTTCCTGACGCCTTCGGACCAATATCAATTCATCTCCGGCACCATCGTGCGCGAAATCGCGGTGCTGGGCGGCGACGTTTCCAAGTTCGTTTTCCCTTCGGTGGAAAACTGGCTCAAGAAAAAGATCGCAGAAGGCCAGGAGTGACGGGGTAGCACATGGCGCTGATGATTACCGACGACTGCATCAACTGCGACGTCTGCGAACCTGAGTGCCCCAACGATGCAATCTATATGGGGCCGGAAATCTACGAGATCGACCCCAACAAGTGCACCGAGTGCGTCGGCCACTTCAACGAGCCGCAATGCCAGCAGGTGTGCCCGGTCGCCTGTATTCCATTCAATCCGGAATGGCGCGAAAGCAAGGAAGAGCTGCAGGCCAAGTACGAAAAATTGCAGGCGCAATCCAAGGCTTAGGCCTTGAACGTCTCGACGCGATTGCGCCCGTTTGCCTTGGCGCGATACAGCGCGTGGTCGGCATCGGCCACCAGGCGCTGGCCTGCCGCTTCCACTTGCAGGTCCGACAGATGCGTGCCGAGATGCGCCACGCCGATCGAGATCGTCACCTGCCTTTCCTCCCCGGCAAAAACGAAAGGCTTGTCGCCGATGCCGGCGCGGATGCGCTCGGCCACGCTGGCGGCTTGTGCCAGCGGCGTATCGGGCAGTAGCGCGAGGAATTCTTCGCCGCCATGACGGCCCAGCGTATCGGACAGGCGCAACTCGGCCTTGATGCGCAGCGCCGCTTCGCGCAAGACTTCATCGCCGCACTGATGGCCGAAGCCATCGTTGATCTTCTTGAAATGATCGATGTCGAGGTAGAGGCAGGACAGCGACCCCGCATGGCGCCGGCTGCGCCCGACTTCTTCGGTCAGCCGCGTTTCGACGTAGCGCCGATTGTTCACTCCGGTCAATGGGTCCATCAGGCCGAGATGCTTCAGCCGTTCGATGTTGAGCACGTTTTCCAGGCAGACCGCGACGATGGCCGCCATGTGCTCGAGAAAATCGGTCGCCATGCCGGGGACGAAGCGGCCCGCTTCGCAACTGCCGAGGCCGAGCAGCCCCAATCGCGTTTGCTGGCGGCGCAGCGGCAATAGCGCGACACAGGCCGGCGTCAAGACTTGCTCGGGGAATACGCACGCCATGCGCTCATGTGCGAACGGTGCCAGTTCAGGTTGCGTCAACTCCTGCAAGCCTTCCAGGGCATCCGCCTTGTCGAAAAACAGCAGGTTGGGAAAGTCGTCCAGGGATGCGCCCAGGTCTTGCAGGATGCGGCGGATTTCATAGTCGTCATCGATCAATGCCAGCGTCACGACGTCGAGCTTGGACGGTGCCGCCAGCGCTTCGAAGATGTTGTCGATCAATTCCAGGAAGCTGCTCGCGCCGATGAAGCCCAGGTCGATTTGCTGATGGCGGCGCAGGATTTCTTCATTGCGCCGCGCCTCGGCCAGCAATTGCGCCAGTTGCTGCCGCAGCCGTTCGTTTTCGCCGGGCTCGATCATTTCAGAATGCGATCTCGATGTCGGCGTCCTGCCCGACGCGCACGAGCGTATGCTCCCCCTCGATCAGGATGGCATTCATGCCGAAGGTGATGCCGCCGTCGACCAGCGGATTGGCGCGGTAGGTTTGCAGGATGTCGAGCGGATCGGGGCCGAAGCGGCCGGTTGCCTGGTCGACCGAAGGCATGGGGCAGCGCGCGCACGGCTTGACCGGCTGCAGGCAGGCTGCGCCTATCCTGATCGTCGCGGCATAGTCTTCCTCGAAGGCTTCGATGCCATCGATGACGAGGTTGGGCCGGAAGCGGTTCATCGGCAGCGCGTCGCGCCCTTGCGCCGCCAGCCTGTGATTGAGATCGGCCAGTGAAGCCTCCGACGTCACCAGCATGGGAAAGCCGTCGGAAAAGAGCGTCGGCACCTCACGCTCGCCGGTCCATTTGCTGCTGGCCAGGCGCCGCGCCATCGGATGAAAGCGCGCCAGACGGCAGCTCGTGCCGACGGCATGCGAAAACCATTGGGCCGGCTCGCTGCCGCAATCCCACGCCTGCACAAAGTCATCCCAGGCGCGCACATCCATCGTCGCGGCACGCGCGAGGGACGCCGTGTCGATAGGCAGGCGCAGCACGGGCAAGCCGGGCGCGCTCAATTCGAGTGCATCGCCCGCAATGCGCGGCACGATCAATGCCATCGCCGGGTATTCGCGCTGGGTCAGCAGATTGCCTTCGGGGTCGACTACCATCCATTCGCGGTCGCGCACGCCGCCAGATGCCAGGCCATGAACGGTCACCTCAGCCTGCGCCAGCGCGATGCCGGCACAGGACTTGATGGGGTAAAGCGTGAGGGCGCTGAGGGTCGGCACTGGCGGACCTGCAGGGTTACACGTTGAACAGGAAGTTCAACACGTCGCCATCCTTTACCACGTATTCCTTACCTTCCGCGCGCATCTTGCCCGCTTCCTTGGCGCCGTGCTCGCCCTTGTAGGCGATGAAGTCGTCGTAGGAAATGGTTTGTGCGCGGATGAAGCCGCGTTCGAAGTCGGTGTGGATCACGCCGGCCGCTTGCGGCGCGGTGTCGCCCTTGTGGATGGTCCAGGCGCGCACTTCCTTGACGCCGGCGGTGAAGTAGGTCTGCAGGCCGAGCAGTTCGTAGCCGGCGCGGATCAGGCGGTTCAGGCCCGGCTCTTCCATGCCCATATCTGCCAGGAATTCGGCCTTGTCGGCGTCTTCCATGTCGGCCATATCGGCTTCGATGGCGGCGCAGATCGCCACCACGGGCGCGTTTTGCGACTTGGCGAAGGCGGCCAACTGGTCCAACAGCGGGTTGTCCTTGAAGCCGTCGTCGGCCACGTTGGCGACGTACATCGCGGGCTTGGCGGTGATCAGGCACAGCGGCTTGATCAGCGCCATCTCCTCGGCGTCCAGGCCGAACGAGCGCACGGGTTTGGCGTTGTCGAGGTGCGGCATCAGGCGTTCGAGCAGGGCGACCAGCTTGGCCGCGTCCTTGTCGCCCGAACGGGCCTTCTTGTTTTCGCGGTGGATCGCCTTGTCGACCGCGCTCATGTCGGCCAGGGCCAGCTCGGTCTGGATCACTTCGATGTCGTCCAGCGGATTGATGCGGCCGGCCACGTGGATCACGTTCGGGTCTTCGAAGCAGCGCACCACGTTGACGATGGCATCGGTTTCGCGGATGTGCGCCAGGAACTGGTTGCCCAAGCCTTCGCCCTTGGAAGCGCCGGCCACGAGGCCGGCGATGTCGACGAATTCGACCGTGGTCGGGACGATCTTTTGCGGGTTGACGATCGCCGCCAGCGCATTCAAACGCGGGTCGGGCACTTCAACGATGCCGACATTGGGCTCGATGGTGCAGAAGGGATAGTTTTCGGCGGGAATGCCGGCCTTGGTCAAGGCGTTGAACAGGGTGGATTTACCGACGTTGGGCAGGCCGACGATGCCGCATTGGAGACTCATGGAAAACTTTCTCGTTCACTGGTTTGGATGCTGCCGGCGCAGACGTGGCGCGGAGCATGTTAATTCATCAAGAAAGCCCGTGTTGCCACGCGGTTTCCCCGACATTAAGCTATCCCGTCATTGTAACCTTGGACCGGCTAGTTTTCCCGCAAAATGGGGCCGGAGCGCCATTTTGCGGTAGCATTGGCCGATCAGACATGGAAGGCGGCGGCAACGCGGCAAAGCAAGACATGGACATGGAGAAATTTGCGCTGAATGAGGAGGTCGCGCGGCTCGAAGCCGAGCTCGAGACCTCGGTCGGTGCCGATCGTCTGGCGCTGCTTGTGCCGATCGCCTGGTATTTGCGCCAGCGCGATACGCGCCGCGCGCTCCAATTGGCGGTGGAAATCGAGGAATTGCTCAAGATCGTCCCGCTGCCGCAACCGCAGAAGGAACAGATCGAAGCGCGCCTCTTGCTGGTGCGCGCCGAGGCCGAATGGCTGTTTGCGCGCCTGGCGCAGGCGGAACCGCTGGCGCTGCAAGGGCTGGAGCAGTTTCAACGCCTGGACGACAAGCTCGGCAGCGCCGATGCACATTGGCTGCTGGCCTGGATCGCAGTCGACAAGGGGCGGCTCGATTTATGCGATGCCGAACTCGCTGCGGCCGAAGCCGAGGCCCTGGCCGGCGGCGACCCGGTGCGCGCGGGCATTGCCCAAGCCGCCGTGGCACGCTGGGCGGTGCTGCGCAACCTGAGGGCGGCCGAGGAGCGCTGGGGTGGGCAGTTTCGCGCCGAACCGCAGATCCTGCATCCGGCTTACCTGGCCTGGCACAACGACGTGCTTGGCATGTTTGCGCACTACTCGAGCGAATTCGGCGACGCGGCGACCTATCTGATGCGTCTGTTCGACGAAGCCATGGCAACCGGCCAGATCCGTACCGCCATCATCGCCGCGACCAACATCGCCGAAGGCTTCGACCGCTTGAACGATCACTCCGTGGCGCTCGAATGGACCCAGCGCGGCCTCGACGTGGCACGGCCGACCGGCTGGCCGCGCAGCATCGGCGCCTGCCTGATGCACATGGCCCAGACCCTGCGTTACGCGGGGCGCTTCGATGCGGCGCAAGACATGCTGAAGGAAGCGATCGACACCCTGGCGCCGCTGTCGGGTTCGCGCACCTACGCGATTGCCCTGCAATACATGGGCGATCTGGCGCTGGACCGCGAGGATTACCACGGCGCGCGCGACACCTTCCGTCATCTGGGCGAGCGTGCCGAGGCTTTGCGCCAGACCGATTTCCTGATCGACTCGCAACGCGGGCAGGCCCATGCGCTGTCGTACCTGAACCAACCGGAAGATGCCCTGCAGGCTGCCCATGCGGCATTGACGCTGGCCGAAGAACAGGGCGACGCCTCGCGCCAGATCGAGGCCTTGAAGGTCCTGGCGAGCATACGTGCGCGTTATCCGCAATCCACGCTTGACCGCAATACACCGCTGCATTACCTGCAGCTTGCCCTGCAGGTGGCGCAAACGATCGCCGGCTACACCGTGCCGAGCGAATTGTTCGATGCGCTCTCCCGCGAGTACGCCAACCTGGGCGACTTCCAGCACGCCTATGCCATGTCGCTGCAGGCGATTGCGGCGCGCGAGAAGACCCATGGCCTGGAGGCGACCAATCGCGCCGTGGCGATGCAGGTGATGCACCAGACCGCGCACGCCAAGGCGGAAGGCGAGTATCTGCGCGAACTGGCCGCGGCCGAGGCGAAGCGCGCGGAACTGCTGCATCAGACCAGCGCCACGCTGGAGCGCCTGTCCGACATCGGCCGCGAGATCACGGCCCATCTCGACACGCAGACCGTGTTCGAGACGCTGAACCGGCATGTGCACGGCCTGCTTCAGGCCAATGGCTTCGCGATCTATCTCTGTACCGACGACGGCGCGGCTCTGGACCTGATCTTCGGCATCGAGGAAGGCAAGCCGTTGACGCGGCACAAGGTCCCCATCGACGATCCCGACGCCGTCTCTGCACGGTGCGTGCGGGAACGGCGTGAAATACTGTCCGATTGGGGCGGGGTCGAGCTGTTGCCGAATTACATGCCCGATACCCTCGTGACGCAGAGCGCCTTGTTCGCGCCGCTGTCCATCGGCGAGCGCACGCTGGGCGTGATGACGGTGCAATCGATGCAGCGCTTCGCCTATGCCGAGCGCGAGCGCCTGATCTTTCGCACGCTGTGCGCCTACGGCGCGATTGCGCTCGACAATGCCGAGGCGTATCGTCGCCTCAAGGACACGCAGGAGCAACTGGTCTCGCGCGAGAAGCTGGCCGCGCTCGGTTCGCTCGTCGCCGGGGTGGCGCATGAATTGAACACCCCCATCGGCAACAGCCTGATGATGACGTCCACCATGCTGGCCAAGACCGACGAATTGGTAAAAAGCCTGAAGCAAGGCTCGATCCGGCGCACCGAGCTCGACAACTACCTGGCGCAGTCGCATGAAGCCTCGACCCTGATCATGCGCGGCCTGAACAACGCAGCCGATCTGGTGCAAAGCTTCAAGCAGGTCGCGGTCGACCAGACCACGGCGCAGCGGCGTAGTTTCGATCTGCAGCAGGTCTGCCACGAGATCGTCGCCACGGTCAAGAACCAGGTGAAGCGCTCGGGGCATGCGGTGGAATTCGATGTGCCCGAAGGCATCATGATGGACAGCTATCCCGGCCCGCTGGGCCAGGTCATCAGCAACTTCATCAACAACGCGCTGTTGCATGCGTTTGAAGACCGCAAGGGCGGGCGCATCGTGCTCTCGGCGAGGTCGGTGGCCGGTTCGCGTGTGCAGGTCCGCTTCAAGGACGATGGCGTCGGGATCAAGGAAGAGCACTTGAAGCGCATCTTCGATCCCTTCTTCACCACCAAGATGGGCCAGGGCGGCAGCGGCCTGGGGCTCTCCATCAGCTACAACATCGTCACGTCCATCCTGGACGGCCAGATCATCGTGCAAAGCGTCGAAGGTGCGGGATCGACCTTCACGCTCGATTTGCCGCTGGTGGCGCCGGCGCGCGCCAACGATAGCGATTTTCTAGGCGACGGCTTTGCCTGAGCGCTCAAGCCTCCAGTATTTTCTCGCCGAATACGAACGAGGCCTGCCGTATCAAGCCGCCGCTGACGCGATAGATGCAAACCAGCCGTATCGTGCCGCGGCCTTCGGGGAAGTTGCGCGTTATTTCCTCGTGGTCGATCACGACGTCGTCCATTACGCTACGCGTCAGCAGTTTGGCGTGCAGGTCCGGCTCCAGGAAACGCGGCGCGGTGCGGGCGCGAATCTGTTCACGGCCCTCGGTCAGGAGCGTGGCGGGGAATTCGTATTGTTTCGCGTCGGGCGCGTAGGTGGCGAGCCAGCCGTCGAGGTCCTTGGCGTTGTAGGCGTCGAGCTGACGCTGGACGACGGCTTCCGGGGTATCGGCGGTGATCTCGGTATGCATGGCTTTCCTATAAAGGCAGAATTTTGCTCACGTCGGGGCGTTCGACGAAAGCGGCGAACTCGTCGCGCAATTGCTGCGCCTGGTCAATTGCCTGCTGCCAGTCGCGGATACGCGCATCGTGGTCCAGGCCATAGTGATGGAAATCCTTGCGGTCGAGCAGTTTGCCGCGTGGCAGCGTGGCAAGGAAGGCCGGCGAGGGCGAGAGCAGCACGACGTTGTCGTACCAATCGCGGCGCGCCTTGGGCAGGCTGTGGCGCCACGGCATGGCCTTGTCGAGCCAGCCGGGTACGATGCGCGGACCGAAATGCGGATAGAGCACGAGGCCGGGCGCCGTATCGCTGTGCAGCTTGTGATACGGGAAGGACAAGTGGTAATCGATCAAGCCGCCGTCCCAGTAAGTGCCTTGCGGCGCACCGGGAATGGCCGCCACCGGCGGCATCACCATGGGCAGCGTGCCTGAGGACAAGAGGGCAGCGGCAAGATTGTCCGCCGTCAGCGTGGCGCGACGGGTCGTGAATTCGTCGAAGCCGAAACCGTCGCCCGATCGGAGCCATGCCAGTCTGTCGCGCCCGTCGCCGACGATGACGCGTTCGAGATGTCCGGCCAGATGCTTGCGTGCGAGCGTGTTCGATAGCGTGGCGCCGATAAAGCCGAGCGCCACGGCGTTCTTGCTTCGCGGCGCGCTCAACCGGCCGAGTCCGCGCGCAGCCAGGATGTGCAGGCGGTACTGCGCGTTGCCGACGATTTCCTGCTCATGCCCACCCATGAAATCGGCCAGCAATTGCAGGCACATGTCGCGGATCAGCTCGGGGGAAGGATTTTTCGGATAGCGCTGTTCGGCATAGCAATCGCCGAGGCGCTTGAATGCCGCAACGGGATCGGCATGGCAGGCGGCGGCCATGCGCCAGGCACCGATCGAGGCACCGATCAGGCTGCGCGTACGCGGCGCGGAGGGCAACCAGGTGCCGAACAGCCATTGGTCGAGGGCTTGCAGGATCAGGCCCTTGGGGCCGCCCGCCGCCGCCGGAATGGCGGCGACATCCATCGCGCGCAAGCCGTGCGCCTTGATATGCGCCAGCGCCTTGGGGCCGGCGCGTAGTTCCAGCGCGTCCAGTGCGCTCATTTGGCGGCGCTGTGCAATTTCATGACGGCGGCGTCGAACTTGCCCTCGCACAGCATGGGGATCACGTCCAGCGTATGCTCGAGCGCCTGTTCGATCAACGTGAATTCTTCCTTGCGCGGACGATGCAGCACGAAGTCCGCCACACCCTGCTGCAGGTTCAAGGTACGCGGATGGCCGATGCCGATGCGCGCGCGCCAGTATTCCTGCGTGCCGAGCGCGGCCGTGATGTCTTTCAGGCCGTTGTGCCCGCCCGAGGAGCCGCCCTTCTTGATGCGCGCCACGCCGGGCGCCAGATCGAGTTCGTCATGCACCACAAGAATGTCTTCGGGCGCGATCTTGTAGAAGCGCGCCAGGGCGCCGACCGACTGGCCCGAGCGGTTCATGTAGGTTTGCGGCTCCAGCAGCCAGACCTCGTTGCCCGCGATCCTGGTCTTGCCGACTAGGGCGTTCAACTTCGTTTCGCGCTGCAGATGGCAGCGGCCGATGCCGTTGGCGATATTGTCGACCAGCCAGAATCCGGCATTGTGGCGGGTCAGTTCGTATTCCGGGCCGGGGTTACCCAGCCCGACGATGAGGCGTATGGACATGATGAGTTTTCAGACAGCGAACAGCGATTATGGCTTACTGCGTGCCGTCTGTTCAAGCGGCAGTGTTTTGCCGCCTGGTTCATTGCCCCGAAATTGCCTGCGCGATCAACGCCGCAAGGCGCTTAACCGGGCAAATGCCTTATGCGTGGCGAGGAAGGGTATTGGATCGTTCGGTTTCTTCCAGGAAGAGAATTTGGCCGCGACGACCCCGTTTTCGAGGTCGACAAACAATCCCTGGCCGTGGATGCCCATCGCGAAAATGCGCTGCGGTCCGTCGCCGACGACGTACCAGCCGCTGCGGCATCCCATGTTCTTGCTGATCGTGGAGAAAACCTTGCCCCATTCGCCCGCCGCCCAGGCCGAGCGGTCGGCATTGTGGCAGATATCGTCGATGACTGTGGGCGGCAACACCTGGCGCTCGGCGCTTTTCCCTTGCGTGAGGAAGAGCTGGCCGAGTCTGGCGAAATCGCGCGCACTGGCGCATATGCCGCCGGCGCAGCGTGCCAGGCCTGCCTGGTCCAGGGTGACGTAGGCTGGAAATTCCGCTCCCATCGGTTTCCATAGATGTTCTTCAAGGAGATGGGCGATTGTGCCCCCGGTGGCGCGCTCGATGACCCAGCCCAGCAAATCGGTATTGGCCGAGACGTAGCGAAACGGCGCGCCGCCTTGTGCCGACGGGCCTGAGAGCGTATGGAAAAAGTCACGCAGGTTGGCTTCGCGCGGCGTGGCTTGCGCCGGTTCCCAATTGGTCGCCAAGTCGTAGGCGCGCTGTTCCTCTGGCGAGAGCACGACGCCCGCGCGCATGTCGATCAGGTCGCGCAGGCTCGTTTGGGCGTAGCGCGTGCCGCCCATTTCGGGCAGATAGCGCGACACCGGCGCGGCATAGTCGATCTTGCCGCTCTCGGCCAGAATGCCGAGCAACAGGCCGGTCACGGCCTTGGAACAGGACATCAGGATATGCGGCGTCTCAGGCGCGTTGCCGTGTGCGTAAAACTCGTAGCGCAATTGGCCATCGACCAGCACCACGAGCGCATCGGTGGAAGTCAGCTTGAACAGGCTGCGATAGAAGATGCCGGGTTTCCATCGTTTGGCCGCTTCTGCGTGACGAACAACATGGGCGATGTCGTTGCCTATGCCGGCGCTCGGGATGATCGCGTCGATATTGCGGAAAGACCAGGTATTGTCGGGCCGGTCGCGCCATTGGCCCCTTGTTTCGATGGTTTGCTTCATTTGCCCTCAGCATTCGAATCCAGGTTTGTGGATGGTTTGAAGCTTAACCGAGCCAGTTTGGATGATCTATAATCAGAACACTAAATATCATTTGAATTCGTCCAAATATGGAGCCTTTGGCCCAGATCATCTCGCTTGCCCGGCCTTCTGGTCTGGTGTGGAAACAGCTTGAGGCCAGCGGGAGCTGGGCGATCCGCTTTCCCGCCAACAATGGCGTGGTGTTCAACTATGTCATGGAAGGAAGCTGCCTTTTCGGCATCGATGGCACTTATACCAGGCTTGAGCAAGGCGACTTCTTGATGCTGGTCAGGCCGCCGGTCTGGACGCTGGGCAGCGAGGCGTCGTGCGAGCCGATCGATTATGTGCCGGGGCATCATGCCGTGACGCGGCTGGAGCAGGGTGTAGGACCTGTTACGACGACGGCGGGCGGACGGTTTGTGTTGGAAGAAATGAATTCATCGCTCCTGTTTGAATTGCTGCCGCCGCAAACCCTGCTGCGTGCTTCGGCGGGCAATCCGGGATTGCTCGGCGCGATCCTCGATCTGTTGGGCAGGGAGGCCAGGAGCAAGCGGCCCGGACAAAGCTTCGCGCTGGAGCGGCTGATGGAGCTGCTGCTGGTCGAGGTGATCCGCAATCCGCAGGCATTCGCCCAGCCGTGCGATTCCGGCTTGCTGCAAGGCCTGGCCGATCCGCAACTGGCCAAGGCCATCGACGCCATGCATGCCGATATGGCGCGCCGCTGGAGCGTGGCCGAACTGGCCTCGCGTGCCGGCATGTCGCGTTCGGGCTTTGCCGCGCATTTTTCGGCAGCCGTCGGTTCGACGCCGATCGACTATCTTGCGCGCTTGCGCATGGCGCTGGCAAAACGGGCGCTGCGCGATGGGCGGAGATTGGCCGAGGTGGCTGAGCTGGTCGGTTATCAATCCGTCAGCGCATTTTCGACCGCTTTCACCAAAGCCGCCGGTTGTCCGCCATCGGTGTTTGCCCTCGGGGCCGTCGATAGGTAGTGCGGTCTTTGTTTGTCCCGCCATGCCAGCAAGGAAGGCAATAAAAAACCCGCCATGAAGGCTAATGCCGTTCAGTTAAGGCTGAGCGGCATTTTTGTTTTAAGAGGTTGTAAACGAAGCCGGAGGCTGTTCGCCTTCGGCAATGCTTGAAGAGGCC
>Ga0302314_10004862_pt1 | contig 24629 bp, 20 predicted proteins | sample III_Palsa_N2_3_FD_200533 | JGI IMG/M metagenome (GOLD analysis project Ga0302314, IMG submission 200533) | Peat permafrost microbial communities from Stordalen Mire near Abisko, Sweden - III_Palsa_N2_3 | ecosystem: Environmental > Terrestrial > Soil > Palsa > Peat permafrost | place: Sweden... | reverse complement strand
CAGCGGCTTTTTGTCTCTCGTCATGGCGCCTAGGTGTTGTGGTCCGCGGGGCCCGGCCGGCCGCTATAAATATAATTTTATATGATCAATATACCACAGCGCGCAGCGGCCCGGATCGCGGGCTGCACAGTTGACGCTCGGAAAGTGAATATTATAATATAAATGCGATATAATCTACAGGCGGCCACGGCGGGGAATGCATCGCGGCAGCCGACAGCTCCCCACCGGCGGCGGCCTTGCGCCGCCAGGCACAACGAATGCTGCGCCAGTGAGCACACCATGCTTCAAATCGGGGATCTGCAACACAAGGCGGTATTGGTCACGGGCGCGAGCAGCGGCATCGGCGCGGCGGTCAGCCGCGCCTTCGGCCTGCAAGGTGCGCGCGTGGCAGTGCACTGGAACCGCAATGAGGCCGCGGCCGATGCGGTCGCGCGCGAGATTCGCGCCGCCGGCGGCGCGGCCGAGCTGGTGCAGGGCGATCTTGCGCTGGCGGGAGTGGCACGGCGAGTGGTCGAGCAGGGCTCGCGGCTGCTGGACGGTCTGGATATTCTGATCAACAACGCCGGCTCGCTCGTCAGCCGGCGCGCGTTTATCGAAGTCGACGATGCCCTGATTGATTCGGTATTCAACCTCAACGTCCGGGCGGTGATCGGCAGCTGCCAGGCGGCGGTGCCGCTCATGGAGCGGCGCGGAGGCGGCGCGATTATCAATGTCGGATCGATCGCCGGACTCGACGGCGGCGGCAGCGGTGCCGGCATCTACGGTTCGGCCAAGGCGTTCGTCCACAACCTGACGCGACATCTGGCTCGCGAGCTGGCGCCGCGAAACATCCGCGTCAATACCGTCTCGCCCGGGGTGGTCAAGACGCCGTTCCATGCAGCAACTCCGCCAGAGCGCATGGAAGCGATGAGGATGTCGGTGCCTCTCGGCCGGCTCGGCACGCCGGAGGATTGCGTCGGGGCCTTTCTGTTCCTGGCCTCGCGCTCGCTTGGCGGCTACATCACCGGCCAGAACATTCACGTCAACGGCGGCCAGGTGATGCCATGACGCTGCCAGCGGCGACCAGAGTCGGCGTGATCCTGTGCAGCGTGTTGACGGCAGCCCCGGTGCTGGGAGCGACGCGCACCGACCTCGATCAGGATTGGCAGTTTCGCGTCGACCCGGATGAGTTCGGTGAGTCGTTTGGATGGAACGCCGCGCTGCCGTCCGATACCGAAGCCGTCAACGTGCCGCATTCATGGAACATTGGCCGGCTGCACGACTACCTTGGCGTGGCCTGGTACTTTCGTCGTATTGAAATGCCGCCGCACGCGCCGGACGCACACGTCGAATTGCATTTCGGCGCCACGTTCTACCAAGCGCACGTCTGGCTCAACGGCATTGACCTCGGCGCTCACGAAGGCGGGTTCACTGCCTACAGCTTCGACATCACGCCCTATCTGCATGACAGCAATCTGCTGGCGGTGCGGATCGACAATCGGCCGGGTACCGAAACCATTCCAGGCTATGGCGCGCGCGGCGCGCCGCAAGCCTGGTATGACTGGTGGACCTACGGCGGCGTGGTGCGCGATGTCTGGTTGACCAGCAGCGGGCCGGCGTGGATCGGCCGCCAGGCCATCCGCACCGCAACTAGCGGCCGGGACGCGCTGGTGCACGACCACCTCTATCTGCACGGCGCGGATGGCGGCAGTACCCCGGTGCAGCTGCGCCTCACCGTCTATGGTCCGGACAACCGCGTGGCGGCGAAATCCACGCAGTCGCTGCTGCTTGGCGCCGGCCCGACCGAGCTCGAAATGTCGGTGAAGCTGGTCCGACCCGAGCTTTGGGGCATCGATCATCCGAATATGTATCGCATCGATGCCCAGTTGCTGGATCCGGGCGGCAAGCCCCTGGATCAGCACCAGGACAGCTTCGGCGTTCGCACGGTCGCAATCCGGGATCGTCACCTGCTCATCAACGGCGAGCGGGTGCGCCTGACCGGGCTCGCGCGGCATGAGGACTCTCCGGCACAGGGTCTGGCGGAGACGCCGGACACCATGCAACGCGACTACGACGACCTCAAGGCGCTGCACACCACCCTGTCGCGTCCGGTTCACTATCCGCAGAATCCCTTCATTCTCGACTACGCGGACCGGCATGGCATTTTGCTGATACCGGAGATCCCGGTGTGGCAGTTCAACGAGGCGCAACTGGCCGATCCCAAGGTCCTGGCGCTCGCGCAGCAGCAGATGCGCGAGATGATCGAGCAGGCCGGCAATCATCCGAGCATATTTGCGTGGAGCGTCGCCAACGAAAGTGCGATGGGAACTCCTGGCGGCATTGCCTATTTCCGCGCCATGCGCGCCATGATCCGGGCCATCGATCCCGATCGGCTGGTCAGTTTCGCCGATGACAACCTGTCCAAGCTCGAGCGCGCACAACAGTCCGCGGCCAACGACGCCGATTTCCTGATGATGAATCAGTATTTCGGCACCTGGCACGGCCCGGCGGCCGCGCTCGGGCCCGCCCTCGATAAGGTCGATCGGCTGTTCCCCGACAAGATGGTGATCATTTCGGAATTCGGCTACCCAGGACCGTTTGCGGGCAACGCGATTGCGGCCGACCAGTCACGCGTCCGGACCATTCAGGATCAACTACCGGTTCTCGCGGGACGCGACTGGATCGCCGGCGCGATCCTGTGGTGCTACCAGGACTACAAGTCACGCCGCAATCTGTGGCCGGGGCAGGTCGAGGGTTACGTCGAACACGGCGTGGTGGATGAGCAGCGCCGGCGCAAGCCCTCGTACGACGTATGGAAGCAATTGAACGCGCCGGCGAGCATCGAGGCGCGCTGGCTCGACGGCATCGATTCGGCGCCGTCCCGCTTCGCGCTGATCGTCACGCCCAGCTCCGAGCGCCAGCTGCCATTTTATCCGCTGCACCATTACCGGCTCACCTGGCGCGCGCTCGGGGCCGACGGCAGCGAAATCGCGAGCGGGCAGCGGCAGTTTGACGATTTACTTTCCCCGCAGCAGCTGACGGGAAAGCTGACCGCCGACGCCGATCGACGCAGCGTGCGCCTGAGCGCAACGCTGCGGGATGCCACCGGCGCGATCGCGGCCGAGCGCACGCTGGAGCGGCCGGTGGCGCAGCCGGCCGGGCAGCCCTAGGAGAGCTTCGTTTGCGGGGCATATTCGCGATCGGATCGTTGTCGCTGCTGCTGGCTGCCGCCCACGCTGCGGAGCAAGGCCAGCCGCAGCCGCAGCCGCAGTCGCTGGCGCTGTGGCCGGGCGGCGCGCCTGGCTCCGAGCTTCACGCCGGCGAGCCGGAAAAGTTGCGGCTGAATGAGCGCGGCGAGCACATCGTGTCCAACGTGCATGCACCGAGCATCACGGTGTTCCTGCCGGCACGCCAGGGCGCGACCCACACGGCGCTGATCGTCGTGCCGGGCGGAGGTCACAGGGAACTGTGGATGGATCATGAAGGTTATGCGGTCGCGGCATTTCTTGCCGATCACGGCATTGCGGCCTTCGTGCTCAAGTACCGGCTGGCGCGCGAGCCGGGTTCCACCTATACGATCGAGGGCCACGAGCTGGCGGATCTTCAGCGTGCGATCCGTCTGGTGCGCAGCCGCGCGCAGGAATGGCAGCTCGATCCACGGCACATCGGCGTCATTGGATTTTCCGCGGGCGGAGAGTTGGCGGCGCTGAGCGGCGCGCACTATGACGACGGCGCAGCGCATGCGGCCGATCCGATCGAGCGCGTCAGTTCGCGGCCCGGGTTCCAGGCGCTGCTCTATCCGTCCATCCCGCAGGGCATGACCCCGTCGGTGGATACGCCGCCGGCCTTCCTGCTGTGCGGGGCTGCCGATGACCCGACGATCTCACAGGGCCTGGCGCAGCTGTATCTCGCGCTGCGACGCGCGGGGGCGCGCGCGGAACTGCACATTTATGACGGCGTCGGCCACGGTTTCGGTATCCGCCCCGGCACCGCAGGTCCGGTCGCCGAGTGGCCGCAGCGCTTTCTCGAGTGGCTGCAACAGCAGGGACTCGCGGACCGACACTGAATCATGCGAGTAAGAACCTGGAGGTAGAACATCATGATGCCCGCCTCGCGCCCCATGCGCACAGTCGCTGTCGCGGCGCTCCTCGCTGCAATGCTCGCTTTCACTGCCCCGGCGTTTGCCCAGGGTGCACCCGGCATCCATGAAGACAATAGCGGGCTCAACGGATCGCTCACGCACGATGACCTGCAGAAACTCGGCAGTGACACTAAATCCGATTCCAGCCTGTCGCGGCAAGCGGCGCTGGCGCGCGCCAAGGCCAAGGCGGAGAGCGAGCAGCTGCTCCAGGCGCTGCAGCTGTCCTGCCAGGTCAGCAACGCGCAGGTGGTCGTAGCCGGCACCAGTAAACCGGCATCGGGCGGCAAGGAGATCGACACGCGCGTTTATGAGGTGGCGTGCGCCGGCGGCGCGGGATACGTGCTCGAGCGGCAGGGCGGCGCCAAGCCCATGGCCCTGTCCTGCCTCACGGCCGAGGAGGCGCGTGCCGCCGATGTGGCGAAGGGTAGAGCGGCGGGGTTCTACTGCAAGCTGCCGGAGAATGTGGACGTTTATGGCATGGTGACGTCGATGATTGCGAGCGGCACCGGCGCGTCATGCACGGTGCGCGATCTGCAGCTATTTGGCCGCAGCGAATCGACCCAGTCGGACTACTCCGAGGTCGCCTGCAATGATGGCAAGGGCTTCCTGCTGCGAACCCCGTTACCGGGCTCGCAGGCGGAAACCCTCGTGATGAGCTGTAGCGACGCTGCCAGGAAGGGTATCAAGTGCCGGCTGACCGACGCCGGACCGGTCGAAACGCCAGTCACGATGGATACCTTCAAAGACGCGCTCGCGCAGCATGGCGTGTCCTGCCGCATCGACCAGATCCGGATGATCGGACAGGAGGACAATCGCAAGCGCTATGTGGTCGAATACCGCTGCGCCGATCAGAGCGCTGCCATGGTCGCGTTCATTCCGCTGCAGGGAAACGCCAATCCGTACGAAGCGCTCGACTGCGCCGACGCCATGGCACGCGGCGTTGCCTGTACCTTCACCTCGACCCATTGAGCGACACCGCGTCATGCCGGGCCGTCCAGCGCCCGGCCAGCATGTCGAGCATGTCGGCGATCTGGCGCCGATCGCCGAGATTGCCCAGATGCCCGCCGTGATCGTAGACGGCAATCCGGTCGCCGAGCGTCGAGCGCAGCCATGCCAGTTCGGGCTGGATTAATATCGGGTCATCGCTGTTGGTCTGCACGTAGTAATCGGGGTCGTCGTGCAACTCGGTGCCGATGATCTGCAGGCGGTTGTCGGCCAGCAGCGATTCGCGGGTCGAGCCGGGCCGATGCGCGAGGTAGTAAGGTGCGAACACTTTCTCGAAGTATTCCGAGAATGGCTTGTCGCGCAGCACCCGCGCGATGTTTTCGAGCGAGTCGCCGACGCCCGGCGGATGATCCGGATCCACTACGACACCGGTGCGCGCGTACAGATCCCCGGCAAAAAACACATTGACCAGCGAGATGCGAAAGCTCAGCGCAATGGCGGCGGAGAAATCCGCGTCGCTCTGCAGCACCGTGGTTGCCGCGGCCAGCAGATCGCTGTCACCGATGGCGATCTGGTCGGAGGTCCGGTAGACGTTTGCGATCCTGGCGTAGAGCCTGGCATACAGGCGCTCGAGGCCGGTGTCGGCGGAACCAATGCTGATGGTGAACAGCCGGTCGAGACGGGCGAGCGAGGTAAACAGGCCGACCGGCGGATTGATCATGACCGCGCGGTGGATCTTCAGCTTGCCCTCGACCGCATCGATCGACTTGACCATGGCGGCGTTCGCGCCCCCAAGGCTGTAGCCCAGCACGTCGATATCGGTGATCTGAACGCCGTGCGCAACATGGGCGACGATCTGCCGCATCGCTGCGTACATATCGCGGCTGTCCTGGCGCAGATCACCGGCGACGCCGGTGCTCGAGGCCGCCACGATGAATCCCGGGAACGTCGGCGATGGCATCGTCAGTACGTGGTAACCGGCCCCGTACAGCGCTCCCCGCAGCAGCGACAGCTTCGAGGTGTTGCCATCGCTGCCGGCGCCGGAGATCACGATCGCCAGCGGTGCGGGTTTAGGCTGCGGGGAAAACCACACGCGCAGCCGGCGATCGAACCAGAACACTGACGGCACCGGCTGCGCCCAAGCTAAGGCGATGTTGATTTCCTCCAGGGGTACGCGCTCGGGCATCGGGGCGATGTCCTGCGGCGGGGTACCGTAGACCGTCGCACGCAGCGCCGCGGAGTCGGCCAGTCCCGCGGCCGGACCTGATGCCGCCGCTGAGTCGATGATCTCTGCGCGGCTCGCAACCGCGATGCCAAGCAGCGCACCGCAGACCAGGAGCCGGGCCCAAGCACGCGTCATGCCTGGCGCTTGCGGCCGACTGTCAGCGCTGTCTGATCGAAATACGCTGCAACGCTCCGATGTCACATCAGCCCCGTTTGGCAGAGGGTACAGATTCCAAACAACAACCGGCCCCAGCAACGCAGGAGAGCCTTATGGCGCAGCAAGCATTTAAAGATGTGAACGTAGCCATTCTGGCGACCGATGGCTTCGAGCAATCCGAGCTGATGGAGCCTCTCAAGGCGTTGACCGCGGCGGGGGCGAACATCTGGATAGTATCGCCCAAGCCCGGGACGATACGCGGCTGGCAGCACAAAGACTGGGCCGAGGATGAGGTGCGGGTGGATCTGACGCTCGACGATACCGGGCCGGATGACTTTGACGCGCTGGTGCTGCCCGGGGGCGTGATGAACCCAGATGCGCTGCGTATGCAGCCGAAGGCAGTGGCGTTCGTCAGCGGCTTCTTCGATGCCGGCAAACCGGTAGCCGCCATTTGTCACGGCCCGTGGACCGTGATCGAGAGCGGCGCGGCGCGCGGTCGGCTCATGACCTCCTGGCCCTCGCTCAGGACGGACATCGAGAACGCGGGCGGACACTGGACCGACGCGGAGGTGGTGGTGGATGGCAACCTCGTGACCAGCCGCAAGCCGGACGATCTGCCGGCCTTCAATCGGGAAATGCTTGTCCTGTTTGGCAAGTCCCGCCCTGCGGTCATGTACAGAAATGGCTATGCGGCGTTCGCTGCAGGAGCCGTGGCGGGCGGCGGTGCCTGAATAACCGCAGCGCCGGCAGAGCCGTCATGTGGATTCGATACTACCTACTCCGGTTTTCCCCGGAGGCGGTCGCTCGACATCGTCATCGTCACGGCCGACGTTCGGGTTCGGGCCCGTTGCCACAGCGTGCAGCGCTCGATTCCCGCTCTCGTCCGCAGCGGCGTCGGGAGACGGGACTGACTCGGGGGCGCCGGAATTGTTCGGTGGCAGCGTGGTTCGGGTTGCATGTCGTCGGCTTCGCGCCCGGGGCTTTACCGGCGATGGTGTGTTAGGGGACCCTTTCATGTTGATTTCTCCTCACGGCCCCAGTGCCAGCTTGGGAAAGGATGGGCCCGCACGGTACACCATCAGGAGCAGTGACACGCCCGAGCGCATGTCAGCGACGACTCACGGACCGGGCAGCTATAGCATCGTTGTAAAAGTTGCAATAGCCTTGCCCGGCAGGGTTTTCCGGCCGTGTTAACATCGCCGAATCCGTGAAAGCGCTGCTGTTCGCGCGCAAGGCAGACATCATCAAGCGCGCCGCCGACGCCCGCTTCCGCACCGTATTCGAACTGGCTTCGAGCGGGATCGCGCTGCTTGACTCGGAGCTCAACTACCGGGACGTCAATCCGGCTTTCTGTACCCTGACCGGCCGGGAGCGCGACGACATCATAGATCGTTCCATGGTGAGCCTGATCGCAGCGGTGCAAGCCGCCGATGTCAATCGCGTTCGGATCGAACTCGAGCAGAACGGGCACTGGGAGGGCACGCTGTCGGTGGTACGGGTCGACGGCAGCTTCGCCGACGTGGAATGGCGCATCGCCAGCGAGGCGGGGACCGGCACGCGCATAGCCATCGCCACCGACATCACTGAGCGAAGGCGCTCGGAAGCCGAGCGCGAGCGACTGCTGGCAAGTGAGCGGGCGGCGCGCGCCGAGGCCGAGCGCAGCAACCGGCTGAAGGATGAGTTTCTGGCGATGCTGTCGCACGAGCTGCGCAATCCGCTGAATGCGATACTGGGTTGGGCAAAGGTGCTTGGACGTCTTCCGGGAACTACGCCGCTCATCGCGCAGGGCATCGAGGCCATCGAGCGAAATTCGCGCGTGCAATCACACCTGATCGCGGACCTGCTGGATTTTGCCGGCATTCAATATGGCAAGATGCGCTTCGATCTGGATGTCATCGATCCGTCCTCAGCCATCGACGCCGCGCTGGATGTGGTCGCGCCGCAAGCAGTGGCGAAGGGCGTAACGATTGAATCGCATGTCGCCGATCGCGGCGCCCGGATATTGGGTGACGAGTCGCGCCTGCAGCAGGTGGTGTGGAACCTGTTGAGCAACTCAATAAAGTTCACCGCCAAGGGCGGACGCATCGACGTCACGGCGCAGGTGCGCGATGAATTCTTCGAGATCGAAGTTGCAGATACCGGTCAGGGAATCAGCGCTGACTTCCTGCCGCACATCTTCGACCGGTTCAGCCAGCAGGATTCCGGCGCCAGCAAGAGTTTCGCCGGACTGGGCATCGGCCTAACCATTGTCAGACACCTGGTGGAAGCGCATCGCGCAACGATCGAGGCGAGGAGTGCCGGAGAAGGCCTCGGCGCGAGCTTTACGGTACGCCTGCCAATTACGCGCGAGCAGGCGTCGCCGCGGCCGGTCGCGGAAGCCGCGCTGCTATCCGGCCTTCACGTGCTGGTGGTCGAGGACGACCCGGACGCTCGCGCACTGATTGCGCGTCTGTTGCACGACGCCGGAGCGCGGGTCAGCGAAGCGTCGGGTGCCGATGAGGCGCTGGCGCGGGTCGATCAGGCCGCCCCGCATGTGCTGGTGAGCGATATCGGCATGGCCAAGCGCGACGGCTATCAACTGATGCGCGCATTGCGCGCCGGCGGTTACCCGGCCGAGCGGCTTCCAGCCATCGCATTGACGGCATTTACACGAACTGCGGATCGGCTCGATGCCATCGGTGCCGGATTCCAGATGCACCTGGTCAAGCCGGTCAATACCGAAGCGCTGTGCGCGGCCGTTGCCAGGCTGGGGCGCCCTGGGTCGCAGGTCCAGCTGCCGCAAGGGCAGGACTCAAACCGATGAAATCAGATCGCGTCGGTGCCGACGCCGTCGATTTCGCGTTCTGCCGCCAGCCAATCCAGCAGTTCGTGACCGGGCTGAAAGCCGCGCCTTTGAGCGCGGTAGTAGGCCGCGGTAGCGATCAGCGCCTCACGCGACGAGGACGGGTCAAAATCGGCAGGCGCCTTGGTCGAAGTCTGCGGTTGCGTGGACGACCCTGACACACCGGGTTTAGCCACGGGGCGATTAAGCGTGGGCGCGGGGCGCCGCTGCCGCTCACGGGGTTGCGGCTCCCGGGTCTCGGTGGCGCGTCGGAGATCCTCGTGACTGGTCGTCGACTGCAAATTGCTGGTCATTACCCGCTCCGTGCCCCTGATGCGTGCAGCATCGCGCTGCCGGCGACGCTTCAACATTGGCCAACGGCCGACTCGCTCTGTAGGACTTGGCGGATACCACAGCGATCGCACGCCACAGACAGTCAATTGTGCACTGCATACAAGAGCCGCCACGGGCGACGACATAATCGCCGCCCGGCAGCTAATTTTGCTGGCTCGGCTGCGACATGAATTATGATGTGGCGGGGGTTGGGAATGCTCAATAAAACCATAACCGCAAGCAAGGGGACACCATGGCTGAAGCGCTAACCACTTCCGCAGCGTCGGCGGGACTGCTGGACCGCGATCGCTCGGTCGCCGGACCGAATTTCAATCGCTGGCTGGTGCCGCCTGCGGCCCTGGCGATCCATCTGTGCATCGGCATGGCTTACGGGTTTTCGGTGTTCTGGCTGCCGATGAGCAAGCTGCTTCCCGGCACCGACGATGCCGCCTGCAAGGCGCTGGGCCTGTCCGCCATGCTGACCACCACGAGCTGCAACTGGAACGTGCCGCTGGTCACGCACACTTTTGAGTTTTTCATCGCCGTGCTCGGCATTTCCGCGGCGCTGTGGGGCGGGTGGCTCGAGCACGCCGGCCCGCGCAAGGCCGGCTTCATCGCCGCGCTGTGCTGGGGCGGGGGTCTGGTACTCGGGGGCATCGGGGTGTCGATGCACCAGCTGTGGCTGCTGTGGGTCGGCGCCGGGATCCTCGGCGGGGTCGGCCAGGGGCTCGGTTACATCAGCCCGGTATCCACACTCATCAAATGGTTTCCCGACCGGCGCGGCATGGCCACCGGCTTTGCCATCATGGGCTATGGCGGCGGTGCGATGATCGGCGCGCCGCTGGCCGTGGCGCTGATGAAGCACTTTGGCAACGGCGACAGCGCCAAAGGTGTTTCTGCAACGCTCATCACGATGGGCATCATCTACTTTCTGGCCATGTCCGCCGGCGCGTTCGGCATGCGTATCGCCCCCAGCGGCTGGAAGCCTTCCGGCTGGAGCCCTCCGGCCAGCGGCGCCACCAAGGCGATGATCACCCCGCATCAGGTACACCTGAACGTGGCGTGGAAGACGCCGCAGTTCTGGTTGCTGTGGGGCGTGCTGTGCATGAACGTCACCGCGGGCATCGGTGTCATCTCGATGGCCAGTCCCATGCTGCAGGACGTGTTCGGCGCGCACCTGATCGGCCTCACCACAGCCGGCGACCTGACGGCGGCACAGAAGGCTGCGGTAGCGGCATCCGCCGCCGGCCTGGTCGGTCTGATCAGCCTGTTCAACAGCGGCGGGCGCATTTTCTGGGCGTCGCTGTCGGATTACATCGGACGCAAGGCCACCTATGCGATCTTCTTCATCCTCGGCATGGCGCTGTACGTCAGCCTGCCCACGCTCGGTCACCTGGGACTGGCCGGCCTGTTCGTGATCGCCGTCTGCCTGATCCTGACGATGTACGGCGGCGGATTCGCGACCATACCAGCGTACCTGGCCGACGTGTTTGGCACGCAGATGGTGGGTGCGATCCATGGCCGGCTGCTCACGGCGTGGTCGGTGGCCGGCGTCGCCGGCCCGTTCCTGATCGCCGCCCTGCGCCAGGCGCAGATCGATGCCGGTGTCGCCCACAATCTGGTGTACGACCACACCTTATATATATTGGCGGGGCTGCTGTTCGTCGGGCTGGTATGCAATCTTCTGATGCGCCCGGTGAATCCGAAGTACTACATGAGCGCCGAGCAACTGGCGCGCGAGAAGGCGCTGCAGCACGAGGATCGCACCGCCGGTAATGCCGAGCTTGCCGCTCGCGGCAGCTTCGGTTTCGCCGGCGTGCTGGCCTGGGCTGCGATTGGCATTCCGTTCCTGATCGGCGTCTACATCGCGATACAAAAAGCCGCCGCGCTGTTCTGACAGATTGAAGGCGGCCTTGCATGGCCGCCCTTCATCCGGCCGCGGCGCTGCACTGCCGACTTGCGCTGGCCACTGGTGCTGCCCGCTATTGGGGCAGCTGGGGCCGGCGCTGCATCTCAACCGAGCTACTGCCATCGGGCGTCGACAGCGCACGACCCTGTGTGTTTCATTAGCAGCCTGACCCCAGTGCCGGATGCTCATGTCCCAATCGACCCTGGTCATCACCCAGAACGCCGATGTGCGTTTCCTCGGCAAGCTGCTCGGCGACGTGATCCGCGAATACGGCGGCGAGGCGCTGTTCCGGCGTATCGAATTCATCCGCGCCACCTCGGTGGACCGCCATCGTGGTGTGGCCGATGTGCGCGGTGTCGGGCCAGGCCTGGACACGCTGACACTCGATGAGACGGTCGCCTTCGTGCGCAGCTTCATGCTGTTTTCGATGCTGGCCAATCTGGCCGAGGATCTGCACGGCAGTCCGGCGGAAAAAGAGGGCGGCGGCCTGGCCGCCGCCCTGCAACGCCTGGCCTCGCTCGGCATCGATGGCCACCAGGCGGTGGCGCTGCTCAATCGTGCGCTGATCGTGCCGGTGCTGACCGCGCATCCCACCGAAGTGATGCGCAAGAGCATGCTCGATCACCGCAATCGCATCGCCGTGATGATGCGCATGCGCGATTCCGGTCTGACCGAGACACCCGAAGGCGAGCTGATCGAGCACGCGATCGCGCGCCAGATCGCGCTGCTGTGGCAGACGCGGGCGCTGCGGCGTGAGCGGCTGTACGTGACCGACGAAGTGGAAGCGGCACTGGCCTATATGCGCGATATATTTCTGCCGGTATTGCCGTCGCTGTACGCGCGCTGGGAGCGGGTGCTCAAGCATCGGCCGAAGAGTTTCCTGCGACTGGGCAGCTGGATCGGCGGCGACCGTGACGGCAATCCGAACGTAACCGCCGACTCGTTGCAACGGGCACTGGGGCGTGCGTCGCAGACGGTGCTGGCCGATTACCTGGAACGCCTGCACGCCATGGGCGCCGAGCTGTCGATCTCCAACGAGCTGGCGTCGGTCACCAAGGCGGTGGACCGGATGGCCGAGGAGAGCGGCGACAACAATCCGACGCGGCGCGATGAACCCTACCGGCGCGCCATCACCGGCTGCTATGCGCGGCTGGCGGCGACCTACAAGAGCCTGACCGGCCGCGTGCCACCGCGTCCGGCGTCGGTAAGCGGCGAGGCGTACCCGGATGCCGAGAGCCTGCGCTCGGACCTTCTGGCGCTGGAACAATCACTGGAGACCAGCAGCCGCGGCTGGCTCGGGCGCGGAGGGGCGCTGGCGCGATTGATCCGCGCCGTCGAGACCTTCGGCTTTCATCTGGCGACGCTCGATCTGCGGCAGAACTCCGACGTGCACGCGCGCGTGGTCGCGGAGCTGCTCCAGGTCGCCGGCGTCGAGGCCAATTACCAGGGGCTGGACGAGCCCGCGCGGGTCGAGCTGCTGCGGCGCGAGCTGGCCAGCGAGCGACTGCTGGCAAGCCCGTTCGCCAGCTACAGCGCCGAGACGCTGTCGGAGCTCGCCATCGTACGCGCCGCCGCCCGGGCACACGAAATGTATGGCCCGGCGTGCATCACCACCTACATCGTGTCCAAGTGCGACAGCGTGTCCGACCTGCTCGAGGTCAATATTCTGCTCAAGGAGGCCGGCCTGTACCGCGGCCACGGCGCCCGGCGCGCCTCGATCATGGTCGTGCCGCTGTTTGAAACCATCGCCGACCTTAAGAACTCCTCGCATGTCATGCGCGACTGGCTGTCGCTGCCGGAGGTGGCGGTCATCACCTCATCGCATGGCTACCAGGAGGTCATGGTCGGCTATTCCGATTCCAACAAGGACGGCGGTTATCTCACCTCGGTGTGGAGCCTGCACGAAGGCACGCGCACGCTGGCCGAGGTGTTCGAGCAACGCGGCACCAGGATGCAGGTGTTCCACGGGCGCGGCGGCGCCGTGGGCCGCGGCGGCGGCTCATCGGTGGCCGCGATTCGCGCGCAGCCGCACGGCACCGTCAACGGCCGCATTCGAATTACCGAGCAGGGCGAAGTGATCGCCGCGAAATACGCCACCGCCGACAGCGCCAGTACCAACCTGGAGGCCATCACCTCGGCCACCCTGATGGCATCGCTGGAGGGCGACAGCGTCTCGGCGCGCGATCGGCCGCGATTCGCCTCGGCGATGGACGCGCTATCACAGGCGGCGTTCCAGGCCTATCGCTCGCTGGTGTATGAGACTGAAGGTTTCTCCACCGTGTTCCGGCAGATGACGCCGCTGCGCGAGATCGCGGAGCTCAAGATCGGTTCGCGGCCCGCGTCACGTACCAATTCCGACCGCATCGAGGACCTGCGCGCGATACCCTGGGTGTTCAGCTGGGCCCAGGCGCGCGTCATGCTTCCGGGCTGGTATGGCGTGGGACATGCGCTGCGCTCCTTCGGCGATAGCGCGCTGCTGCGCGAGATGGTCGAGGGCTGGCCGTTCCTGCGCGCCACGCTGGATAACCTGGAGATGGTGCTGTCGAAGTCCGACATGAGCATCGCCGCACGCTACGCCGGGCTGGTGCAGGACCGGGCGCTGGCGGAAGCGATCTTCGGCCGCATCCGCGATGGCTGGCAGGCGACGCACGATGCGCTGCTGTCGCTGACCGGCCAGACGCGGCTGCTGGAAAAACATCCGGCCCTCGACGCCGCCATTCGGCTGCGTCTGCCGTACATCGAGCCGCTGAACTGGTTGCAGGTCGAGCTGCTCAAGCGCCATCGCGCGGGCGAGAAGGATCCGCGTATCCGCGAAGGCCTGCAGCTTTCGATCAACGCCGTGGCCACGGCGCTGCGAAACAGCGGCTAGGGCGCGGGCCTAGAGCGGGGGCGAGAGGTGAAAGCCGGCGGCGATGAGTCCGTGGATGCCGTTCCAGCAGATCTGCACGCCGATGCACAGCAGAATGAATGCCGACAGGCGCACCACCACACTGGTGCCGGTGGGGCCGAGCTTCTGCAGGATTCGGTCGGCGTAGCGATAGCACAGATAGACCCCGATCGCGACGATCAGGATGCCGAGCGCCTGCGCCAACGACGTCGCCAGCAATGAGCGAAAGCCCGGCGCCGGATTGGCGCCGAGCGTCAGGGCCACCGAGATTGAACCCGGGCCCACGGTCAGCGGCATGGTCATCGGATAGAAGGCACGTTGATTCAGATCGTCGGGACTTGCCTCCGCCGGCCGGGTCGGCGGGGCGCCGTTGCGCTGCATGGCAGGCGGTGAGTTGGGACTGTTCAGCAGCGACCAGCCGATGGAACACACCACGATGCCACCGGCGACCTGGACCGCGGGAATCGACAGTCCGAAAAAATCGAGCACATAGGCGCCAATCAGCGCCGAGGCGATCAGCAGCAGAAAGCTGTTGATCGCGACCGCTTTCGCCATGCGGCTGCGCTCCTCGTGGGTCAGGGAGGCGGTCATCGCAAGGTATATGGGTGCGCCGCCGAGCGGATCCACAATCGGCAACAGCGCGCCCACCGCCAGCAGCACCACCGAACCGAAATGCAGCAGCGAGTTGAGTACAGTGGTGATCAGCATCGGCTCCGCTTCCTGGTGCTGGTGTTACAATGTTCCAGGGCAACGCTGACTTTAGCGCAATTGACCAGCACAGTTGCGCCCGGGGAACCGATGCAACCACGCGCACCATGGATCTGGCTGACTGCGGCTGCCCTGGCGGCCTGCAGCGGCCTTGCGCCACAGACATCCCGGCCGTCGCTCGCGCGCTACATGCAGTATGCCGGCCCGCCGATCCAGCGTTTCAATTACCGCGATTCGGACTATGGCTGGCACAGTGCCGCGTCCGACAAGCTGGTGATGTTCGTCGCCCAGGATGTCTACGTGCTCGGGGTTTCCCCGCCCTGCAGCCAGCTGCAGTTCGCCCAGCACATCCGCCTTCGCACCGCTACCAGCGGCACCGTGAGCCGCTTTGACTATGTACTGTTCGACGATCAGAAGTGCCTGATCGACGAGATCCGGCCGGTGGATTACCACCGAATGCAGCAGGACGCGGCGTCGCACAGCGGCTGAGTGGGCACGTCGCCGGCGCTTGTTTTCCGGCCGCGCCGGCCCCATCTGTGGGGGATTGCCTCAAGGAGGGTGCGATGCAGGAAATCAGACGCAGTGACGAGCGCGGGGTTGCCGATCACGGCTGGCTCAAGTCGTTCCATACCTTCTCGTTCGCCGACTACTTCGATCCCAGGCACGTCGATTTCGGGCCACTGCGGGTGATCAACGAAGATCGCGTGCAGCCCGGAGCGGGCTTTGGAACCCACTCCCACCGCGACATGGAGATCATCAGCTACGTGCTGTCGGGGGCTCTGGCGCACAAGGATTCCATGGGCAATGGCTCGACCATTCGCCCGGGCGACGTGCAGCGCATGAGCGCCGGTCGCGGCGTGCAGCACAGCGAGTTCAATGCCTCGAACAGTGAGCCGGTGCACTTTCTGCAGATCTGGATCATGCCCAGCGAGCGCGGCATCGAACCCGGTTATGAGGAGCGCCACTTCAGCGAGCAGGAGCGGCGTGGCCAGCTGCGACTGATCGCATCCAGCGATCGCGCACAAGGATCGGTGCTGATTCATCAGGACGCGCGCATCTATGCCGGCCTGTTCGACGGCGCTGAGAGTGCGCGGCTGCAGATCGCGCCGCATCGGCGCGTCTACGTACATCTCGCCCGCGGGCAGATCATTGCCGACGGCGTGGCACTGGCGGGCGGCGATGCGCTGAAGCTCAGCGGCAGCGACACGCTGGTGTTGCGCGATGCACGAGCGGCCGAGGTGCTGGTGTTCGACCTGCCGGGTGTGGCCGCGGCCGCTGGCAGTTGAGTTCAGCTGCGTCTGAGCTGTTCGATCATGGCCGCGGCCTGCGTAGCCGCCAAGTCGCCGGGAAAGTGCTGCCCAAAATCGAGCAGCAGCGCCTGCGCGCTGCTGCGGTCGCCGGCAAGGCGCGACAGTTCGGCGACGCGCAGCGTCTCGGCGCCTGAGCGCGGCCGGAACTGTGGGTCGGCGGCCAGGCAGCGCTGCACCAACCGCGTGACGCGCGCGTTGTCGCGAACCAGCGCCCGCGTGATGTAATCCTGCGCCAGGCGTGAGGCCAGCGGCGGATTGTCGAGCCCGCCGAGGCGTTCCAACAGCCAGTCGTAGAACTCAAAGGCGTAGTCCTGCAGCGCCAGTTCGCGCTCGATCGTCTGCCAGGCGCCGGCCAGATTGCCGCCGCGCGACTCGCCATAAATCGTATCCATAAAGCGCGCCCGTTCGCGATCCAGCAGCCAGCGCACGCGCGCGGCGCGCCGCTCGGGCGTATCGAGCGGCTCGTGTCCGAGCGCGTGACGCTGCTCGTACAGGCTGCCGCCGATCAGCGAGAACACCGACAGGCAGGCGAACTGTGCCAGCACGATCAGCAGCCATGACGGCAGCAGCGAGCTGCGGGCGAGCAGCGACAGCCCCAGGCCGTACGTCAACACCACCACCACGATGGCGACGTACGCCATGCGCAGCGACCGCACGATGTGCCACAGGGCGATCGGATTGATGGCCTGCAGGAAGCGGTTGCCGACGCCGAGCGCGCCAATCGAGGCCGGCACGGCGATGCACGCCAGCACCTCGAGCGCGACGACGAGCGCGGCGCTGAGGTACTGCGCCAGCAGCTGCAGCGCGCTGTAGACCAGCAGTACGATCGCCAGCTGCAGCAGCGGCCGCGGCTCGTGCACTGGATTGAGCATCTCGATCGCCAGCACCGGCGGCTCACGCGCGCCGTTGGCGATCTGCTCCAGCAGCACGTAGGCGTAGTTGAACAGCCAGATCAGCAGCGGCAGTGCCAGCAGGATCCCCATCAGACCGCCGTGCAGCGCGAGCACGAAGCCGAGCGTGAGCACGCCGATCAGGAACACGACCGTCGGGCGCGCGATTAACAGCAGGTAATGTATAAATTTCCGCATCGACATGGCAGCGGCATTATCCCCTGCGCCGGCTTCTGCGCGGCTCTAAAGATCGCTATGCTGGCCCGCAAGGAGGCCGACATGGATCTGAAGCTCACCGGCAAGCGTGTATTGGTGACCGGCGCAAATTCCGGACTGGGCGCGGCCATGGTGCGCGCCTTTGCCGCCGAGCGCGCGCGCGTGGCGATCAACTATGTGGTGCATCCGGAACAGACGGCGCAGCTGGCGGGTCAACTGCGCGCCGGCGGCACCGAGGTGATGGAACTTGCAGCCGACGTCACCCAGGCGAATGAAGTCGCGGCGATGTTCCAGAAGCTCGACAGCGCGTGGGGCGGCCTGGACGTGCTGGTCAACAATGCCGGCATCGACGGTGCGCGCGCTATGGCCTGGGAGGCAGACGTGGCGGCCTGGAACCGGGTGCTGCAGATCAACCTGGGCGGCGCGTTCCTGTGCGCGCGCGAGGCGCTCAAACGCATGGTGCCGCAACGCTCGGGCGTGATCATCAACACCAGCAGTGTGCATGAGCTGATCGCGTGGAGTGGCTATAGCGCTTACAGCGCCAGCAAGGCGGGACTGTCGATGATGTCCAAGACGCTGGCACAGGAGGCCGGAGCCTATGGCGTGCGCGTGCTGTGTATCGCTCCGGGGGCGATCCGCACGCCGATCAACGCCGAGGTGTGGCAGGATGCGGCCGGACAGCAGGACTTGATCAGCAAGATCGCGATCGGTCGGGTCGGACAGCCGGAGGACGTGGCCGGCATGGCGGTGGTGCTGGCTTCCGATGTGGCCGGCTACGTGACCGGCTGCAGTGTGCTGGTCGATGGCGGCATGACCGATTATCCGGCGTTCAGCCATGGCGGATAGCGACGGGACGCCCGGCGGCGGCTCGGAAGACGACAACGCCGGCGATGGCACGCCGACGGCGGACACCGAGGATCCCGGCGGCGCGGCGTTCGGCGCACCGGGCATCGCACCCACCTGGTCCTCGAGCGACAAGGATTACGTCAGCACCGCGCTCGGGGGTTCGCGGCTGTGGGCCACGGTCGGACACGGGATCATCAACGAGATCTACTGGCCATCTACCGGCCAGCCGCAGATTCGCGACTTCGGCTTCTATCTGCTCGGCAGCGGGCGCTGGGTGGATCTCAAGCGCGTGCGCGACTACACGCTGGCAACGCCGGGGCCGTATCTGCCCGCTGTGACGATCACGCATCACGGCGATGACTATGAGCTTGCCCTGGAAGTGCTGCCGGCGCCGCAACGCGACGTGCTGCTGGTGCGTTTCAAGATCACGGGGCCGTATCGGCTGGTGGTGATCGTCGCGCCGCACCTGGGCAGCACCGGTCGCCACAACAGCGCCTGGATCGACGGTGGCTACGGTTATGCCAGGCACGGGGATTTCTGCATGTGCCTGGCGGCCGACGTGCCGCTCGCCAAGCTCAGCTGCGGTTATGTAGGCGCATCCGATGGCTGGCAGGATCTGGATCGTCATGGCGAGCTCACCTATGGTTTCGTGAGTGCCGAGGACGGTACCGTAGCGCTCACCGGCGAGCTTACGGGCGATGCCGGCATCATCGCGCTGGGCTTCGCCGGCAGCGCCTATGGCGCTTTTACCCGCGCGCGCACCGCGCTGGCGGCATCGTTCGATGCGCTGCGCGCGGAATTTCTGCAGGACTGGAATGACTGGGGTGCGCAGCTGCAACTGCCGCGTCCGGACGACATCCTCGGGGATGCCGGGCTGCTGTCGGCCGCGGTGCTGAAGATTCACGAGGATCGCGCCTATCCGGGGGCCGCGGTTGCGAGCCTGAGCATCCCCTGGGGCAACAGCACCGACAATCTGGGCGGCTATCACCTGGTGTGGCCGCGCGATGCCACGCTCACGGCGTTTGCGTTGCTGGCCGCGCATCAGCTGATCGATGCGCGTCACATGCTGGCGCATCTCACGGCGTCGCAGCGCCGCGATGGCCGTTGGCCGCAGAATTATTTTCCCAGCGGCGAGCCGTTCTGGGTCGGAGTGCAGCTCGATGAAGCCGCGTTTCCGGTGCTGCTGGCGGCGAAGCTGCGCGAGATAGGCGAGGCCGAGCTGCCGGGGACCAGGAACATGGTGCGCGCAGCGGTCGGCTTCATCGCGCGTACCGGGCCTTCCAGCCCGCAGGATCGCTGGGAGGAGAATCCGGGGGTGAGTCCGTTCACGCTGGCGGCAGCGGTCAGCGCGCTGGTCGCCGCCGCACCGTGGCTTGAAGACGACGAGCGCGACTATGCGCTTAGTCTGGCCGATGACTGGAACGAGCGGCTGGAATTCTGGTGCTATGTCTGCGACACGGAACTGTCGCGCAGGATCGGCGTCAACGGTTACTACGTGCGCCTGGGCAGCGCGGAGCGCTCCGGCGCGCTCGCCGGGCAGGTGCAGCTGCGCAATCGCGACGGTGAGTCGATTGTGGCTTCGGCGCTGGTGAGCCTGGATTTTTCCTACCTGGTGCGCCTGGGGCTACGCAGTGCCCACGACCCGCGCGTCCAGGACACCATCAAGGTGGTGGACCAGGTGCTCAAGGTGATGACGCCATCGGGAGCGGTCTATCACCGCTACAACGAGGATGGTTACGGCGAATACCCGGACGGACGCCCGTTCGACGGCGGCGGCGTCGGCCGTGGCTGGCCGCTGCTGGTCGGCGAGCGCGGCCACCTGGCGATGCAGAGTGGCGAGGATCCGATTTCGTATCTGCGCACCATGTGGCGCTGCTCGAGCATCGGCGGGCTGCTGCCGGAGCAGGTGTGGGATAGCGCGCCGATCCCGGAACTCGGACTGGAGCCCGGCCGTCCTTCGGGCAGCGCCATGCCGCTGCTGTGGTCGCACGCCGAGTTCCTGAAGCTGCTGATTGCGCGCGAGGATCGACGCCCGATCGAGCTGCTGCAGGCGGTCGAGCAGCGCTACCGCGCCAGCGGCGGCAACTACGCGGCGCGCCCGGCGGCCACCTGGCACTGGCGCACCGAAGTGCCGGTGATGCAGCACGAAACCGGTCGCGCGCTGCTGATCGAGGATCGAACCGCATTCACGCTGCATTTTGGCTTCGACGGCTTCCAGCGCATCGAGGAGCGCGCGGCCAGCGCCCAGCCGTTCGGCCTGTGGGCCGTGCGCCTGTCGGCCGCGGAGCTGTCGGGTGCGCGCGAGCTCAATTTCACCCGCCGCTACCAGCAGGGCTGGGAAGGCCTCGATCATCGGATCCTTCTTGGAATTGTGGACCAGCAGCGTGCGCTTGGCTGTCGCGGCTGAAGCGTGCACGGCGTTGATCATCCATTGCTTGGCCGGCCGGTGCCGTACAACCGGCTGCATCCGCGCCTGTACCTGGCGGAAGCCGCAGGCACCGCGCTGCTGTTGTTCTTCGGGTTGTCGGTGGTGATTGCATTCTTTGCGCCGGGCGGCGTGCTGGCGATGCTGCTGCCATCGGCGGCGCTGCGGCGCGCGCTGGCCGGCGCCTGCTTCGGCACCGTGGGGGCGCTGATCACGATCTCGCCACTGGGCCGCATCAGCGGTGCGCACATCAATCCGGCGGTCAGTTTTGCGTTCTGGCTGGAACACAAGCTCGCCTGGCGCGATGCCCTGGGCTATGTCGTGGCGCAGTTGTCGGGCGCGGCGCTCGGCGCCGCAGCGTTGCTGCTGTGGGGCGCGACCGGACGCAGCGTGCAGTTTGCGGCCACCACGGTCGGACCGGGAATCTCGGTCTGGACAGCGCTCGCCGGGGAAGTGCTGGCCACGGCGGCACTGGTGCTGGCGATATTCATCACCGCCGCGCACGCCCGCACGCGCCGCTTCACGCCGTGGACGCTGCCGCCGCTGTTCGCGTGGCTGGTGTGGTGGGAGGCGCCGTGGTCGGGCGCCAGCACCAATCCGGCGCGCAGCCTGGGGCCGGCGCTTCTGACCGGGAATTGGAGCGGCTTCTGGATCTACCTCGTCGGCCCGCTGCTCGGAGCGGGGCTGGCGGTGGCGCTGCTGCGGCTGGAAATGTTCGGCCAGCATCGGGTGCCGGTCGCACGGCTGTTTCATTTCTCATGAGTGGTGCCTCAGCGCGCACTCTGGCGGTCGCGCTGGCGCTGCTGGGCGCGCTGTGGCTGGCCACGCTCATCGCCGAGCGCGCCCCGGCACCGCGGCCGATCGACGCGGCGCCGACGCAGTTCTCCGGCCAGCGCGCCCGCGCGCTGCTGCAGGGGCTGGTGGGTGACAATGTGCCGCATCCACTCGCCAGCCCCGCCAATGGCGAGCTGCGCGCGCGCATCGTCGCCGCGCTGCGCGGGTTGGGTCTGGCGCCGGAACTGCAGAGTGGCGTTACGGTCTGCACTGACTACGGCGTGTGCGGCATGCCGATCAATATCCTGGCGCGCATCCCGGGCTCGGATGCGGCGAGCGAGCGCGCAGTGCTGCTGTGCGCGCACTACGATTCGGTGGGCGCGGGACCCGGCGCGTCCGACAATGGCTCCGGCGTCGCAGCGCTGCTGGAGATCGCCAGGATCCTGCAACAGCTGCCGCGAGCGCGGCAGTCGATCATCCTGCTGTTCGACGACGGCGAGGAGGTGGATCTGCTCGGGGCCCATGCCTTCGTCGAGCATCATCCCTGGGCCGCGACCGTAACGGCAGCCGTGAACCTTGACGCCCGCGGCAGCTCCGGGCCGAGCCTGATGTTCGAGACCGGCAGCGCCAATCGCTGGCTCATGAGCCTGTACGCGCGTGCCGTTGCGCGGCCGCTGGCCAACTCGGTGTACTACGCGGTCTACAAACTACTGCCGAACGACACCGATTTCAGCGTGTTCAAGGCCGCAGGCTTGCAGGGCTTCAATTTCGCGTTCATCGGTGATGTCGCGCACTATCACACGCCGCTCGACGACACGGCCCACGCCGATGCCGGCAGCATGCAGCAGCAGGGCGATAACGCGCTGGCAACGCTGCTGGCACTGGCCAATGCCGGCCCGCGGCCGCCGCCGCAGGGCGAGGCGGTGTACTTCGACCTGTTGGGCCGCACGCTGGTGCAGATCCCGCAGGCCTGGGTGCAGCCTTGCGCGCTGATCGAGTTACTGCTGGCGCTGATCGCAGTCGCGCAGTTGCTGCGGCTGCGACTGCTGCACTGGCAGGCAGTGCTGTGGGGCACCGCAGGGTTGGCCGGTGGGCTGGCGATCGGCGCTGCGGCCGCCGCGGCGCTCATGACAGTGCTGCGTGCGATCGGAACCGTCAGCGCCGGCGGGGCGAGCGCCGAGGTGGCGTACCCGTGGGCGCTGGAGTGCGGTTTTGCATCGCTGGCGTTTTTCGTCACGGCAGTCATCGGCGCGCGGCTGCAGCGCCGTGCGGGCTTCTGGGGTTTATGGTGCGCTGGAAGCCTGCTGTGCGCGCTGCTGGCTGTGGCACTGGCGCGGTGGCTGCCGGGCGCCAGTTATCTGGCGCTGCTGCCCGCGCTCGCGGCGCTGTTGGCATTGCTGGCATGGTTGGCGCTGATGCGGGTGATGCCAGCAGATCATCCATCGAGCGCCGGGTTGATCGCGCTGCTGCCGTGCGTGGTCAGCTTCGTGCTGGTGCTGCCGCTCGCGCTGCCACTGTACAGCGCGCTCGGCGGCGCCGGCCTGCCAGTGCTGACGTTGCTACTGATCTACAGCAGTTTCGGCCTGACGGCCCTGGTTGCGGTGGCGGGCTACGGCGCGCAGCGCAGGCTGATGGCAGCGACGGCGCTGTGCCTGGCGGTGGGCCTGACCCTCGCCACGCTGCTGCCGTGCTATAGCAGCGACTCCCCGCAGCGGCTGAACCTTAAGTATGAGCTCGACGCCGGTTCGCATCGAGCGCAATGGATTGCCGATCCGCTGGCAGGTTCCCTGCCTGCATCGCTGCTCCAGGCCGCGCCATTCATGCTAGGCGCGCAGTCGCCGGTGGCGGGCGGCGTGCCGGCGTGGGTCGCTGCGGCGCCGCTGCTGGGGATGCCGGGGCCGCAGTTGGCTATTGTGAGCAGCGAGCGCAGCGCGGCGCGGTGGCACTACCGGATTCATGTCGCCTCGCCACGCGCGGCACCGATCATTGCGCTGTCGTTTGCGCCCGAGGCGCAGGTAACAGCGCTGCAATACATGGCCGGTGCCGCCGCACCGCTGACGGCCACGGCGCGGCGGCTGCGCAATGGCTGGTCGCGGCTGCGCCTGTACGGCGTGGCGTCTGAAGGACTGGATTTGAGCTTCGATGCCGCGGCGTCGAGCGTCACTCTGCAACTGACGGATGAGAGCTACGGACTGCCGCCGCAGGCCGAGTTCCTGCGACTGGCGCGACCTCGCACAGCAGGGCCATCCCAGGACGGCGATGTCACGCTGGTGACGAGCGTGTACCGACTGCAGCCTTGAAGAAACACCGGCGCGAGGCACGAACCGATGGCGCGCGTGCCTCGACCGGTCTGGTCAGGAACGATCAGCGCTGTTTCTTCAGCTCGTCCTTGACGTCTTCTTTCAGGTCGCCGTAGGTCTTCTGTACCGTACCGCCCACTTTCTGCGCGGTACCGCGATCCTCAAGATCCGGATTGCCGACGGCGCGACCGGCTGTTTCCTTGATCTTGCCTTTGGCTTCCTCTACACGGCCTTTGACTTGATCCTTGTTCATCTCGTCTCCTTGGTTGACAGTCACGGCAAGTATGACGACGCATGACAATCATTCCATGCTCACCGATTGAGCTTAGTTCGTAAGAGTTATCCGACCGGTGTGCCGCAAACGCGCCGTGCAGTGCGGCAAACGACATACGCGCGACCTATTCGCTGCCCATATCAGACGACGCCGACAGGGCTATGCGGGGATGGGGGCAGGCGTCGGCAAAGCGCAGCCGGTATAACTGCCGCGCATTGTGCAACAAGAGTACCTGCACGGTACGCGGGAGATGGTCATGCTTTATTACGCTGTAGTGTTTCTGGTCATCGCTCTGATCGCCGGGGCACTCGGATTCTTCGGCGTTGCCGGAGCGGCGGTGGGGATAGCGAAGATTCTGTTCTTTGTGTTCCTGGTGCTGTTCGTGGTGTCGCTGGTGCTCGGACGGCGCGCGCCGCCCACGATCTAGTTCATAAGCTTCAAACGGGAAGGATTAATCGTATGGATACAACCTCAGGTTCCGCTCGAATTC
>Ga0302314_10004860_pt1 | contig 24632 bp, 27 predicted proteins | sample III_Palsa_N2_3_FD_200533 | JGI IMG/M metagenome (GOLD analysis project Ga0302314, IMG submission 200533) | Peat permafrost microbial communities from Stordalen Mire near Abisko, Sweden - III_Palsa_N2_3 | ecosystem: Environmental > Terrestrial > Soil > Palsa > Peat permafrost | place: Sweden... | reverse complement strand
CTGGGCTCCATGGCCAGCACCGGCAGCAGATGAATTGGTGGTACATGCGCCCCCTGAACCTTATTCGGAGGCCGGACTTGGCGCGCATTCTCACCAACGGGCCGAGGGTGCTCTGCGCCGCCGTGATCGCGCTCGCCGCCTTCGCCGCGCCGCCCGCAAGCGCCATCGCCGACGACGCGCCGCTGCCGCCGGGCGGCGCCGCGATCCTGAGCTGGACGCCCGACCAGCAGGTCGTCGGCTACCGCAATATGGAGAAGATCGATCCGTCGCGCGTGATCCATCGCGGTCCGCACGTTCGCACGCTGCCCATGGCGTCGACCCAGATCGACCCGACCTGGCGCTGGAACGGCCGCAGCTTCGACGCCGCGTCCTACATGGCCCGGATGCGCACCTCCGGGGTGATCGTGCTGAGGGACGGCCGGATCGTGCTGGAGCGCTACGGCCTCGGGCGGCGCCCCGACGATCGCTGGACCTCGTTCTCGGTCGCCAAGTCGGTGACCTCCACCCTGATCGGCGCCGCGATCCAGGACGGCTACATCAAGAGCCTCGACGCGCCGGTGACCGACTACATCCCCGAACTGAAAGGCAGCGCCTACGACGGCGTCACCATCCGCCAGCTGGTGACCATGACCTCGGGCGTGAAGTGGAACGAGGACTATTCCGACCCGCGCTCCGACGTCGCGCAGGCTGGGAACGCCATCCTCGAGCCCGGCGTCAATCCGATCGTCAGCTATATGCGCCGGCTGCCGCGCGCCGATCCGCCGGGAAGCAAGTGGGTCTACAAGACCGGCGAGACCGACCTGGCCGGCATCCTGGTTTCCAACGCGGTGGGCAAGACGCTCGCGGACTATCTTTCGGAGAAGATCTGGGCGCCGTTCGGGATGGAGCAGGACGCTGTCTGGGTCGAGGACGTCGCCGGCCACGAGCGCGGCGGCTGCTGCATTTCGATGACGCTGCGCGACTACGCCCGCTTCGGCCAGTTCATGCTCGAAGGCGGCAAGGCGGCCGGCGTTCCGGTCGTGCCACCGGGCTGGGTCGCCGACGCCACGGCGGAGCACGCCAAGCTCCCGCCGGGCGAGGGCGACCGCGGCTACGGCTATTTCTGGTGGCTGTTCCCCGGCGGCTATGCGGCGGAGGGCATCTTCGGCCAGCAAGTCTTCGTCTATCCGCGGGACCGCATAGTCATCGCCATCAACTCGGCCTGGCTCCAGGCCGACAACCCGCGGGACTGGATGGCCCAGGCGGCGTTCGCCGAAGCGCTGCGGTCGGCGGCCCAGGCGGCCCGGTAGCCGCCCGTGCGTCGCCCGTGACGCCATGTCCGGTCGCCTCTCGCCAAGCCGAGCGGCGCATGGAACCCGGCGGGACAGCGAACGTTCAGTCGAGGTAAAACCGACCAGGCCTTGGAGAGAGACCTCGATGAAGAATTTTCTACTCGGCGCCCTGTGCGCCGCCGCCACGATTGCCGCCGTTGCCCCTGCGAACGCTGCCGGCGATTGCGGGTTGGCCAAACATCGTGGTCCGGAAGGTGGCTGCCGGGTGAACGCCGGTGGACGCCTGATCGACAGCACCGCCCATGGCAACGTCGTCGTAGGCTCGTTTTACCCCGGGCGCGGATACTGGGACGGTCACCGCTACTGGGCCCATCGCTATTCCTACCAAGGCGGCTGGCGTTACCGGTAGGAAACCGTGAGGCGCTGTCCCCAGCGCCTCTAGACGCTGAATTTCTTGCACTGGAGAGCGGCGTCGCCGCTCTCCAGTTTCCGTGCGCCGCCGTCCTGACGTCGTGACCGCGCGGCGGACGCCATGGTCGGCCCCGTGCGCGCTCCGGCGTCGGCGTTGGGCTTCAGCTGGGCGACCTACACCCCCAGCGTCGCTGCCCCGAGCCGCCATTGGTGGTAGCGTCGCCCGCGGCGGGTCGGGCCCGGCGGCTCCCGGTTCCTGGATGTCAGTCCCTCAGCAGCGGCAGCGAGAATCCCGACGCCGGGCGCGCGGCCAGCAGTTCGCGGCGGAAGCGGAACAGTTCGGCGGGGCGGCCGCCGGTGTCGGCGTCGATGCGGCCGAGGCCTTCGACCAGACCGGTGCGCTCGACCACGCGGCGGAAGTTCTGCTTGTGCAGGGCGACGCCGGAGATCGCCTCGACGGTGCGCTGCAGGGCCGAGAGGGTGAACGCCTCCGGCATCAGCTCGAAGATCACCGGGCGGTATTTCAGCTTGCCGCGCAGCCGTCCGAGGCCGGTGGCGAGGATGCGGCGGTGGTCGGAGATCATCGGCGCGCCGAGGCCGATCGCCGCCGGCTCGGCCGGTTCGCCGCCGGACGCGCGTGAGCGGTCGCGGGCGGCTTCGGGGGCGAGACCGGCCTCGTAGAGCAGTTCATAGCGGTCGAGCACGCGCTCCTCGTTCCAGGCCGAGTCGTCGAGGGCGAACAGCAGGCGGGCGCGGGCCAACCGGGTCTCGGAGCGGCTGGCCCAGGCGCCCAGCAGCGGCGCGATGCGCTCGTCGATGATCCGCGGCCGGCCGCGCCGCCAGTCTTCCCACGGGAAGAACTCCAGGAACGACGACCAGGCGCTGTCGGGCGCGTCGGTGTCGACCGCGAGGGGCGCCAGCGCCAGGTAGCCGACGGAGATCACTCGCGCCGCGCCCGCGCCGACGTCGGCCAGCGGCGCCTCGCGGCCCTTGTCGCCGAAGGTGTAGAGCTGCTCGACGAAACCCAGCTCGAACCGGGTCTGGCGCGTCACGAACTCACGCAGCGCGATCTCGAACGTCCGGTGCCCGTCCGGCTCGAACGGCCCGAACGGCAGGCCCTCCAGCGGCGAGCGCTGGCCATGATCCCGCGGCCTCACGGTGAGCGCCATCGCCTCGCCGTCCTTGATCGCGATGACCACGGCCGACAGGCCGATGACGATGTCGCTCGACATGGCTAAACGGCCAATCTGGGTGCGACGGTCCCGCGGTGGTGCGGGTTCGAAAGGGCTTTTTTGGCCACGAAAAACACGAAAAGCACGAACTGGTTCACAGCACTAGCCGTTCGACGCGCGCCTTGGGCGCGCAGCCGAAGTTGACCAACAGTCCCAGCCGCAGCCCAGTTGCCTTCAGGGAGTTCAGCACCTGCGCCCGGTGTTCCGCGGCGATCTCACGCACAACTTTCAGCTCGACGATGATGCGATCGAAGCAGACGCAATCGGGTCGATACGATTGCTTGAGCGGTCGGCCCTTGTGAGCGAGAGCCAGCGAGGGCAAGGCCACGGATGGAATCTGTTGAGCCGCGAGTTCGACCGTCAGGTGTCGGCTTACCTCGAATACGGCCCCTTGAATTCGGTACGCCTCCTCCGCGAAGAGAACGTTTTCGTGCTTTTCGTGCTTTTCGTGGTCCATCTTCAAACGGTCGAAACACTCACCGGGTGGGGCGGCTCAAAGTAAAGCCTTCCCCAACGTTGGCTAGTCGCCATGGCTGCCGCTCAGTGCCGCGCGGCGAAGTCGAAGGGAACGCCTTCCATGGCGAAGCCGTTGCCCCCCATGGCCTCCACCGCCTCGACCATGCGCCCGCGACGATCCAGGATTTCGTCGGCCAGGGCGACGATGCGGCGGTTGGGGAAGGCCGAGGGCGAGGCTTTGCGCAGGGAGAGAGCGATCTTCAACTCGTCGGCATGCGGATTGCGCTCGCAGGCGATGGCGAAAGCCGTCGCGGTCGAGCGGCTGATCCCGGCCCAGCAGTGCACCACCATCGGCGATGTTTCGTTCCAGTCGCGGGCGAAGGCGAGCGCCCGCTCGACCATCGCCTTGTCCGGGGCGGTGAAGCCAGCCTCGGGCGCGGCGATGTCGTGCATGCCCAGCCGCAGATGCCGGCGCGGGTCGAAGCCGGCCGGCGTGGCGATCAATTCCTCGGGACTGAGCAGGGTGATCAGGTGCGACGGCGCCCGCGCGGCGATCACCTCCGGCAGCAACCTCAGCGGCGTGACGATCAGCACCATCGCCCTACTCGGTGTCGAAGGCTTGGTCGGCCGGCGCATAACCCGCCGCCTCGGCCAGCACCTGGTAGCGTTCAAGATAGCGCGCCTCGGCGGCGGCGGCGGCCATCGGCTCGACGGCCAGCGAATAGCCGGGCGGTGGCACGCCGAACAGCTCAAGACTCTCCTCGTGGCCGAAGCCGGCGATCTGGGTCGCCTCGAAAAAGGCGCAGGCGCGGTCGGCGGTCTTGATCAGCGCCTTGATCTCGGCGGGGATGCGGGCGGGCAGGCCGAAACGCAGGTGGATCGCCGCCTCCAGCCGCTCCTCGAAGGTGCGGTAATCGAGGCCGAGGGCGGACTTGAACGGCGAGATCATGTCGCCGATCACATATTCCGGCGCGTCGTGCAGCAGCGCCGCCAGCCGCCAGCGCGCTTCAAGGCCGGGCCGGACGTGCGCGGCGATCTCCTCCACCACGAACGAGTGCTGCGCGACCGAGAAGGCGTGGTCGCCGGTGGTCTGTCCGTTCCAGCGCGCGACGCGGGCGAGGCCGTGGGCGATATCCTCGATCTCGATGTCCAGCGGGGAGGGGTCGAGCAGGTCGAGCCGGCGGCCCGACAGCATCCGCTGCCAGGCGCGCGGCTCGATCGTCTTTCGGCGTCGGACGGAAGGAGTTCTGGCCACCCGTGTTTCATCGCCCTTCGCGACGCCGGCGCCAAGGGGGCGCCAAGACCGATCGCCAAGACCCACTGCTTGACAAACATCGGCGCGCGGCGCCGCGTGGTCGCGTCAGAACAAACCTAGCGGAGGAAGTGATGGACTGGGCCAGGATCATGGCGCCGCTCTCGGGCGGGGAGGCCGACCGTCACGTGATCGCCGCCGCCGCGGCCGTGGCCGAGGCGTTCGGCGCCGAACTCGTGTGTGTGCACGCCCCGCCCGATGTCGCCGACCTGATCCCCTGGATGGGCGATGGCTTCATGGGCGGCGTGCAGGCCAGCGCGGTCGATGCGATCCGCGACGCCGGGTCCGAAGGCGGCAGGGCCGCGCAGGCGCTGGTCGACAGCGTTCCCTACGCGAACAAGAGCTTCCGCACCCTGACCTCGCCGGTCTGGGCCGCGCTCGCCCTGCAGGGCCGGCTGTCCGACGTGGTGGTGTTCGAGGACGGCGCGGCCAAGGGCAAGGGCCCGCTGGCCGAGGTGTTCCAGCAGATCGTCGCCGACGAGCAGCGCCCGACCCTGGTCGCGCGGCCGGGGTTCAAGGTCGGCGGCGTGGTCGCCATCGCCTGGGACGGCGGCAAGGAAGCCAGCCGGGCGGTCCGCACCGCGATCCCGCTGCTGGAGAAGGCCGCGAAGGTGGTGATCCTCACCGCGCCCGCCGCCGCCTCGCGCCAGTTCGATCCGGCGGGGCTGCGGGACTACCTCGATGCGCGCGGCCTGAAGTCGGAGATCCAGGCGCTTGAAGGGGCAGGCGACGCCGCGCCCCGGCTGTTGAAGGCCGCTGTTGAAGTCGGCGCCGAACTGCTGGTCGCCGGCGCCTTCGGACACCCGCGCCTGCAGGAATTCGTGTTTGGCGGGGCCACGCGCACCTTCCTGACCGCCGCTGCTCCCTCCCTGTTCATTTCCCACTAGGACGCCCGCCATGGCTGACGGATCCCGCAACAGCGTTTCCCTTTCGCGTATCGTCATGAGGCTGGCGCGAAACCCCGGCACCGAGTTCGCCGACGGCGACGACCACCGCGGCTATTCGCTGGTGGCGCCGCTGACGGCCGACGGCCGGCTCGACGCGGCCGCCTATTCGAAGTCCAAGGCCGCGTGCGCGGTCCGCCGCTTCGCTCCCGACGAAGACCCCAGCGACGGCCGCCTGGTGCACCAGGGCCAGCGCTGGTACTTCGACTACGACAACACCGAGGACACGGGCGAGGAGCCGGTGTTCCGCCTCGGCGAGCACCGCTTCGCCGTCGGCGAATACGTCAGCATCACCGACGAGAACGGCCGGCTGCTGACCTACAAGGTGACGGACGTCGCGCGGGCCTGATCAGGCCGAGCACCCAGCTTCCGGTCATCACTGGGCGTAAGTCCCGGTGATGACCGGCAAGGGGCGAGAACGATCGGCCCGCGGACCGCCTAGACTAAAAGTTCGCCCGCTGCGTGATCCCGCCGTCGACCACCATGTTAATGCCGGTGGTGAAGGCTGAAAGCGGACTGGCCAGGAACACGGTCGCCGCGGCGATCTCTTCGGGCGTGCCCATGCGGCCGGTGGGGTTGCGGGCGATCATGGTCTTGAAGAAATCGGGCGCCCGCTCCTTGGTCACGCCCCAGACGCCACCTTCGAAGAAAATCGTGCCCGGCGAGACCACATTGCAGCGCAGATGCCGCGGCGCCGCCTCGCGCGCCACGCCCTTGGCGAAGTGGATCAGCGCCGCCTTGATCGCGCCGTAGGCGGCCGGCGCGCTGGTCTCGGCGGCGGAGACCGACGAGGTGATGATGAAGGCCGCATCGCCCGTCTCGGCGCCGGCCTTCTCCAGGAACGGCCGTGCGGCTTCCAGCGCCCGCACCGCGCCCATCAGGTCGACGTCGTACATCGCCTTCCAGTCTTCCTCGGCCGCGCCCCGCGTCAGCGCGCTGGCGTTGGTGACCAGGATGTCGAGCCCGCCCAGCCGCTCGGCCGATTGCGTCACCCATTGCTTCAGCGCCGGGCCGTCGGCGATGTCGACCGCCGCGCCGAACGCGGTGGCGCCCTTGGCGGCCAGGGCGCCCACCACCTTGTCGACGCCGGCCTGGCCGCGCGCGCAGATCGCCACGTCGACGCCCTCGGCGGCTAGGGCTTCGGCGATGGCGCGGCCGATGCCCCGCGACGCGCCGGTGACGATCGCCTTCTTGCCCTTGAGCTGCAGGTCCATTGGTTCGCCTTCGCCTTAAGTCGCGCCGCACGCTCGCGGGCCGGCGTGGCATAGGTGAGACGAGCGGCGGCGCCAACTCGCAAGTCCGGGATTGATCCCGCGGCGGCCTTCGCGCGGCGTGTCCTGACGGCCACAGCCGGGCGACGACCGTGAAGAGGCCAGGAACCCTGGCGCATTCTCAACGCTTTTCGCGCCGTCACTGTCGTCTCTCGCCTGTGACTTTGAACCAAGTGGGGGTTCACGAGGCCCGTAAGGCCACGCCGTCAGGAGTACCTTTCAATGAAATTGTCCAGCTTAGCCGCGACCGCCCTTTTGGGCGCGTCGAGCCTTGCCTTTGTCGCCGGCCCTGCGCTTGCGCAGCCGGCGCCCGGCACCTCCGATTGGAGCGGTCCGTACGTGGGCCTCAACGCCGGATGGAACAGCACGAACACCTCGGTTTCGCCGTCGTCGGCGACGACCAACCAGCTGTCGGGCGTCAATGCGGGAGCCGGTCCGGTCACCGTGCCGCCCGCGACGTTCTCCACCCTACCGATGGATCTCTCCAACCAGAGCTGGGCAGCCGGCGGCCAGGTCGGCTTCAACCATCAGATGGGGCACTGGGTTGTCGGTCTCGAAGGCGACATGGACGCGCTTGGCGGCCGTTCGCGCCAGTTCAGCAACTACGCGCTTCCGGCGACCAGCCTGACCAGCGCGAACGCCGTCACGATCGCTCGCGGCACGGAGCCTGACTGGACGGCTTCGGTGCGTGGCCGGGTCGGCTGGGCGACGGGTCGGCTGCTGATCTACGGCACGGGCGGGCTCGGGCTCGCCGATGCGCGGCAGACGGCGTTCTACACCTACGCGCCGACGGTCACGCCCGGCGTCGCGGCGGCCAATCCGGGGACCGCGTTCGGGCCTTATGGCAACGCCTCCAGCGCCGACCAGGTCATGGTCGGGTACACGGCCGGGGGCGGCGCCGAGTTCGCCCTCAACCGGGCGGTCAGCGTCGGGGCGGAATACCGCCACTCCGACTATGGCAATGCCTCGTTCGCCCTGGGCTCGAACGCGCCCGGCGCGACGCACGAGTACACCCGCATCGGCCTCAGCGACGACCAGGTGCTCGCGAAGGTGAACTTCCGCTTCGGCGGCGGTGGTTTCTTCTAGGCGAGACGAAAAGCGGGCGCGAAACGGAAAGGGGGCGAGAGCTGGCATGCTCTCGCCCCCTGACTGTTTGCGCCGAGACAGAATGCGTCCGGCGCCGAATCTCAGCCTAGATCTGCCCGGGGCGGGCGCCCGAGCCTTCGCGGCGGGCCAGGAACGCAAGCCGTTCGAACAGCTGAATGTCCTGCTCGTTCTTCAGCAGCGCGCCGTGCAGCGGCGGGATCAGCTTGGTCGGATCCTTTTCCTTCAGCGCATCTCCGTCGATGTCCTCGACCATCAGCAGCTTCAGCCAGTCGAGCAGCTCCGACGTCGAAGGCTTCTTCTTCAGCCCCGGCACTTTGCGCATGTCGTAGAAGATGCGCAGCGCTTCAGCGACCAGCTTCTGCTTGATGCCCGGATAGTGGACGTCGATGATCCTGCGCATCGTCTGGTCGTCGGGGAAGCGGATGTAGTGGAAGAAGCAGCGGCGCAGGAACGCGTCCGGCAGCTCTTTCTCGTTATTCGAGGTGATGATCACCACCGGCCGGATCTTGGCCTTGATGGTCTCGTCGGTCTCGTAGACGTAGAATTCCATCCGATCGAGCTCCTGCAGGAGGTCGTTCGGGAATTCGATGTCGGCCTTGTCGATCTCGTCGATCAGCAGCACGGGGCGCACGTCGGCCTCGAAGGCTTCCCACAGCTTGCCGTGCTTGATGTAGTTCCTGACGTCCTTCACCCGCTCGTCGCCGAGCTGCGAATCGCGCAGGCGAGTCACCGCCTCGTATTCGTAGAGGCCCTGCATGGCCTTGGTGGTGGACTTGATGTGCCAGGTGATCAGCGGGGCGTTGAGGGCCTTGGCCACCTCATACGCCAGCACCGTCTTGCCGGTGCCGGGCTCGCCCTTGATCAGCAGAGGCCGTTCCAGCGCCACAGCCGCGTTGACCGCGATCTTCAGGTCCTCTGTGGCGATGTAGTCGGCCGTGCCTTGGAAACGCTCGCTCATTCACCGCTCCGGTGCCCGAAATGGGCTCGAACACTTGTTCTAATCGAGCCCACCCTAAAGGGCCGCGCGCGACATTCAAGCGGCTTTGGCGCGCGGCAGCGTCAGAATGCGGTGGATGGCTTCGTCCGCGCAGGACTGATCGAGACCGGATCGCTGGCCGGAAAAGTCTCTTCCAGGCCGCGATCGAGGTCGCGATCCACGTCGGCGCGGGAGCGGTCCTCATCGTCGTCCCGGGCGTCGTCGGCCGTCAGACTTCCGGCTTCCAGATCGGCAGGACCGATGTCGTCTTCGGCGACGATGTCGGCGTCGTCGCGGGCGAAACTGCGAGGTTCGTCAAGGTCTTCCTCGGCCATGACGATCTGCTCCAGCTCGGCCTCGTCCGCCAGATCGGGGTCGAAATCGTCGTCCGCCTCCAGCGCCTCGGTGGCGTCGCCATCGTCGCTGGTGACGTCATAGACGTCGCGCTGCAGATCGGAGGTCGCGATGTCGCGGCCGTCTTCGGTGATGTTCTCTTCATCGAACACTTCGGCCAGGTCCTGGCCGTCGGCTTCGTTGTCTTCGAGATCGGGCATGGGATGTTCCTCTTGGCTAGAGGAAACCCACGGGCGGCGCGCCCGTTCCGGCCGACTCAGCCTTAGGCGAGCGCGGCGGCGACCGACGCCATGGTTTCTTCCCACCGGTTGAGGCCGGGCGGGTTGAAGATGCGCGCCTGCGGATACCAGGGCATGTGGTCGGTGCCGAGCTTGGTCCAGGCGCCCGGCACCGAGACGATCCAGGTCGGTGCGCCGCAGGCCGCGGCGATGTTGGACGTCGCGTTGGCGAAACCCAGCGTGACGTCGAGCGCCGAAGTGAGGGCGCCGATATCGTCGAGGTCGTTCTTCAGGTCGATGCCGGGCGGCGTCCAGATTTCGACGCCGAGTTCGCGCCTGGCCCACTCGATCTCCGCCGCGCAGTCTCCGTACTGGACGTTGACCATGGTGGTCCCCGGCGTCGTCAGCACGGGCGTCCACAGCTGGAATGGCGAGTAGTAGCGGGAACGCGCGAAATCGAGCCGCATGCTCTTCCACAATATGCCGACCTTGCGGCCGGGCGGGGCGCTTTTCAGCACCTCGCGCCAGTGCGCCACTCGCGCCGGATCGGCCGTCAGGAAGCGCTCGCGCGCCGGGAAGTCCTCAACCCGCCGCCGGAAGCGCCGCAGCAGCGACGCCATCGGGACCCAGAGATCGAACCGGCTCGTGTCGCCCAGCGCCGGCGCCGCGCGGTGGTTGCGGCCGTTCTGAGCGAAGGTGAGGTGAGGGACCACCTCGGCGGTCGGGAACGAACGCTGGAACAGCGGAACCAGGCGCTGCTCGAGCGCCAGCGTCAGTTTGCCGCTCGGACCGAGCGCCTCGATCACATCGGGCAGTATGTTGGCGAACAGCACCTCGTCGCCCAGCCCCTGCTCGCCGACCACCAGCAGGCGCTTGCCTTCCAGCGAGGTCTCCGGCGTCCAGCCGGGCAGGTCGAACAGGAACAAGGTGGCGCCTGCGAACAGCGGCGCCAGCCGCGCTTCATAGTCGTCCCAGCCTTCGCCGATGCGCCCGAGACCGATCTTTATGGTCGAGCGCGCCAGCTGCATCATCAGCCGGTCGTCCTCGGACCCCGCCAGCTTGATCGCCGCCTCGCAGTTCTCGAGCGCGGTGACCGGGTCGTTCATCTCCAGGAAGGCGCTGCCGCGGTTGTAGCGGGCGTGGGGGTGGCCGGGCTCCAGCCGCAGCGCCTCGTCGAAGAAGACGATCGCGGTCTTTTGGTCGCCCTGTTCGTTGAGAATGGTGCCGAGCGTGTTCCACAGGCTGGCGTCGGTCGGGCGCAGCTTGAGGGCGACTTTCAGGATGTCGATCGCCTCGGCCGGACGTCCCTGGTCGCGGACGCAGGAGACGAGATTGTTCAGTGTGCCGTAGTCGTCGGGGTGCGCTTCGAGGTGGCGCCGGAACAGCTGCTCGGCGACGTCCTTCATGCCCATGCGGAAAGCGAGCCGCCCCAGGTCGTTGGCGACGTCGGAATGATTCGGCAGCAGCGCGAGGGCCGATTGATAGGCTTTCAGCGAGGTCTGGAAGTCGCCCGCCTTTTCGCGCGCCACGGCCAGGACATACCAGGCCATGCCAGAGCGTTCGTCGTGGTGCAGCGCCTTCAGCGCCCATTCGGTGCCGGTCTTCGCGTCGTTGGCGCGCACCGCGTCGATCGCCCGCTGCAGCATCGGCACGATCGCCAGCGCCTTGAGTTCGCCGAGCGCCCCTTCGAGCCGGGTCAGGGCGGCGGGCGAGGCGGCGTCGCCGGTGACGTCGCCGCCGCGGGCCGCTTCGGCCGGCGCGGGCTCGCTGAACCCCATGGCGAAGGCCGAGGCGGAGGATTTGGCGGCGGATTTTGCGGGCATGGCGCGCGTTACGAATCGTCCGCGCAAGATCGCGGCGCCGCCCAGATCGCGCGCCGTGTCTTAAGCGCGCGTAAAAGCCGGCCCGGGGGGCTGCAAGGCGCCGTTAACCATGTGGCGTTAACGTCTCACAAGCTTCGAACGGTCCATGATCGCCGTCAGTCCGGAGCTGACCGCCAACGCTCCTCGACGCTCGCCGGAGGCCACGCAGATGCCGCTCAAACTGTCGCTGAAGCCGGGCGAGAAGTTCGTGCTCAACGGCGCGGTCGTGCAGAACGGCGACCGACGCAGCGCGCTGTTGTTGCAGAACAAGGCGTCGGTCCTGCGTGAGAAGGATATCATGCAGGCTGACGAGGCCGCGAGCCCGGCGCGCAGAATATACTTTCCAGTAATGATGATGTACCTCGACCAGGCGGGTGGGGCGAACGCTTTTCATGATGAGTTCGTGCAGAGATTGTCCGAGTTCATGGGCGCCGTGCGCAATCCGGATATCCTCACTGACTGCGTCAATATCTCGCGGCACGTGATGATAAAGGAATATTACAAAGCGCTGATGCTGTGCCGCAAGTTGATCGAGTACGAAGACGAGAGGTTGGGGAATGTCGCTCCGCGCCTATCAGCAGGCGGCGCAGCGGGCTGAAACGCCCAGAGACGTCGAATATCGCCTGTTCGCCCAGATCACCCGGGCGCTGATCGATGTGAAGGCCAAGCCGCGGGATGATTTCCGGGCCTGGATCGACGTGCTGCATTGGAACCGCCGGATGTGGGCGGCGCTCGCCGACGACTGCGCCCATCCCCAGAACGCTCTGCCGGAGGCGACGCGCGGCCAGATCATTTCGCTCAGCCTGTTCGTGCATCGCACCACCAGTCAGGTGATGCGCCGCGAGACCGACGTCGATGTGCTGATCGACCTCAACCGCACCATGATGCAGGGCCTCTCGGGCCGGCCCGAAGCGGCCTGAATTGTCCCGGCAGCTTCTGCCGGGTCGGCCATGGCCTGGTAGAATTTGCCTACCCGCCTCGGCGCGGTTGGTTCCAGGAATACAATAAAATCAACGCCTTCTCGACGACCGGTGCTGCCGCGGCGCTCCGGCCCGGGGCTTGCTCCCAGCTCGTCAGGCAAAATGCCCCCGGTAGTCAAAATGACGCCGGATACCCGATGAAAAAGGATCGTTTCCATGCTTAGCGTCAATACGAACGCCGGCGCCCTCGTCGCGCTCGAAAACCTCAACAACACCAGCCAACAACTCGACAGCGCCCAGAACATCGTCTCCACCGGCCTGGCGGTCGGGAGCGCGAAAGACAATGGCGCAATCTGGTCGATCGCTCAGACCGAACGGTCCACCGTTTCGGACCTGGATGCGGTCAAGTCATCGCTGCAAACCGGCCAATCCATCATCGATGTCGCCAACTCGGCGGGCACGACCGTGTCGAACCTGCTGACGCAGATGCAGGAAAAGGCGCTCGCCGCCTCCGACTCCTCGCTCGACACCGCCAGCCGCGCGGCGCTGAACAACGACTTCACCGCCCTCCTGAACCAGATCAACTCGACGGTTCAGAACGCCAGCTTCAACGGCGTCAACCTGCTGGACGGCAGCGTCTCTCAGATCAGTTCCCTGGCGAACGCCCAAGGCACCTCCGTGCTGACGACCCTGGGGGAGAATCTGTCTCTGGGCGGCTCGATCATCACCCTGACCTCGACCACCACGATCAGCACGGTGGCGTCGGCCCAGGCGGCGATCAGCGTCGTCGGCACGTCGCTGCAGAACGTCGACACCGCGCTGGCCACCCTCGGCACCTCGTCCAATGCGCTCGACACGCACCTGAACTTCGTGTCGGGGCTCCAGGACACGCTGACGACCGGCATCGGCAACCTGGTGAACGCCGACCTGGCCAAGGAAAGCGCGACCCTGCAGGCCCTGCAGACCAAGCAGCAGCTCGGTATCCAGGCCCTGTCGATCGCCAACTCGGCGTCTTCGGCGCTCCTGAGCCTGTTCCGCTAAAAGCAGGGCTGGCCGTCGGCTGACCCTTCCGTCGCCCGGGCGGCGAGAGCCTGGCTCTCGCCGCTTTTGGCGCTCCAGCGTCGCCCGGCGCCCGGCCGCTTAGCTAGATCCCCCTTCGCCAGATCACCTGCGTCGCCCGAGGTATGGATCGATGATCCGCGCCCTGAAGACCACGTCCGACCCGCCCGCAACCCCCGTCGCCGACCGGCGCTGGGGGCGCAGCGGCGTGCCGGCGCGTCGGGCCGGGTCTGGCGCCGGGCGCGGTCCGCCCGCGACGGGAACGGCTGGCGCCGCCGGCGGCGGTGTCTCCGCCAGGCGGCTTCGGTGTTTGTCCTTTCACGAAGTCGCGCCGTCGCCGCCATGCGCGCCGAGGGCCGGCCCACCCGCGCGCGGCCCGCCGCCGATCGCACCTCCCTCAATTCCGCCGCCGTCGATCGGACCGCCCTCCGGTCGGACTGACCAGGCGGCAGGCCGGCGCCCGGCGGGTCTCGCGGCCGGCGGCGTTTGGGTCTTGCGTCGTCGGCGCGTGAAGGCTTGCGCCGTCGCAGCGCGCGGGCCGCCTGCGCTGCGCGGCGGACTTGAACGGCGCGGCGTCGTCGCCCTGCCGGCGCATGGACATTTTTGCCGACCCGACACGCCAACGGCGGGTCCGGGCGCGGACGGTCGCGCGCGCCATCAACGACAACTATGCAATGACTTGCCCCTCATCTTCGGCTGCCCGGTTCCGCGCGCGCGAAACAAGGTGAACAACGAATTTATTATTTCGCGGACCGCTCGGCAATTTCTGCCCTAGGCGCCGCCGCTCGGCAAATACTGCCGGGCACGAACACAGATAACAGCGGATTAATACAATAAATACAATGATTTGAACGTTTTTGCCGGGCGGCGAAGTTGGCCCGGCATTTGCTTCCTCTCCCTTGGGCAAAATGCCCCCGGCCTCAAAACGTCGCCGGACACCTGGAATGAAGGAAGTAGAGCTATGCTCAGCGTAAACACCAATGCGGGTGCGCTTATCGCCCTGCAGAACCTGAACAACACCAGCCAACAACTCGCCACCGCTCAGAACGTCGTCTCAACCGGTCTCGCGATCGGCTCGGCGGAGGACAACGGTGCGATCTGGTCGATCGCGCAGACCGAACGTTCCACCGTTCAGTCGCTGGATGCGGTCAAATCGTCCCTGCAGACTGGCCAGTCGATCATCGACGTCGCCAACTCCGCCGGCACGACCGTCTCGAACCTGCTGACGCAGATGTCGCAAAAGGCGCTCGCCGCCTCCGACACCTCGCTCGACACCGCGAGCCGGGCGGCGCTGAACAACGACTTCGTCGCCCTGCGCAACCAGATCACCTCGACGGTGCAGAACGCCAGCTTCAATGGCGTCAATCTGCTGGACGGCAGCGTGACGAAGATCACCTCGCTGGCGAACTCCCAGGGCACCTCGGTGCTGACGACCAACGCCGAAAACCTGTCTCTCGGTGGGTCGATCGTCACCCTGTCGGCAACGGCGACGATCAGCACCACCGCCGCGGCTCAAACTGCGATCAGCGTGGTCAACACCTCGCTGCAGAACGTGGACAACGCCCTCGCCACTCTCGGCACTGCGTCCAACGCGCTCGACACTCACTTGAACTTCGTGTCGAGCCTCCAGGACACGCTGACCACCGGCATCGGCAACCTCGTGAACGCCGACCTGGCCAAGGAAAGCGCGACCCTGCAGGCCCTCCAAACCAAGCAACAGCTCGGTATCCAGGCCCTGTCGATCGCGAATTCCTCGTCTTCGGCCCTCCTGGGTCTGTTCCGCTAACGCCTAACGGCAGGCGGGCGAGACCCCGCCCGTCTGCCACGGCAGCGGCGAGGGCCCTTCGGCTCTCGCCGCTGCCGGCCGTTCGGGAGACGCCGGCCCAGCCGGTCGGCGGCAAGGAGAAATGAGCAACACAGCACCTATTTCCGCCATCCCGCCCGACGTCACGGCAGCGCAAGCCGCGCCGCCCGCGACCCAGGTCGGAAGCGGAACCAGCCAAGCACCCTCCACGCAGGGCGATGCGCAAGCCGATCTGCGTTTGGTTATCGAGGAAGACAAGGCCGCGGGTGGATACGTCTACAAGACGGTCGATCCCATCACCGGCAAGGTCATCTCCGTGATGCCTCGGGAGGCGCTGCTGAAGATGCGAGAAGCCCCGGACTATCAGCCGGGTACGGTCGTAGACTCACGCAGCTGACGGCGTCTTGGCGCCAGACATAGGCGGCCAGACCGCAACAGGTCGCTCGACGACCCTCTGCCGACGTCGCCCTCCGCGACGGCGGCCATCGCGCTTGGGAAAGCGTTAACCATAAGCTCACCATCGCGTCCTAGCCTCAGGGTCGATTTGAAGGGCCGCCAGAAGGCTGGCCCGGGGGCGCCAGATGAGCATCAGTATTCAAAGTCCGACCGCCGCCCAGCTGGCGATGTTGGAATCCCTCACCTCTCAGTCCGGAACCTCGACCGGGGCGGGGGCGTCGGCCGCCGCGGGCGCCACCTCGCTGCTCAACGCGACGACGCCCGCCGCGTCCGCGAACTCGGTGATCGACCTTGTCGGCGGATCGTCGGCGACCGCCGGCGTCTCGGCGGGTCTCGCCACCTCGGCATCCATCGCCGACGCCGCCGTCTCGGCGGGAACCACCGTCGCGGGCCTGCTGGCGCAGATGCAACAGGACGCCGTCAGCGCCTCGAACCCCAGTCTCGACGACAGCGCCCGCTCGACGCTCAACACCGATTTCAAGGCCAACCTCGCCCAGGTCCAGAAGACCATCGCCTCGGCCGGTGTCGATGGGGTGAACCTGCTCGACGGGTCGGTCAGCGGCTCCGCCAACGTTTCCGCGGCGACGCTGACCGGCGTCAATCTCTCAGTCGGCGGCCCGCTGGTCGGCGTCGCCGCCGACGCCAGTCTCTCCAGCGCGTCGAGCGCATCCGCCATCGCGGGTCAGCTCAGCAGCGCCATCGGCAATGTCGGCAAAGCCGTCGACCAGATTTCGAGCCAGGGCCAGGCGATCGAAAGCCACCTGACCCTCGTCGCCCAGGCCGGTCTTTCGGCCTCGTCCAGCGTCAACGGCAGTCTCGACGCAGACGGCGCCAGCCTGGCGGCGCTACAGGTGCAGCAACAACTGTCGCTCACCAACGGCGCGATCGCCAACCAGTCGCCCAACGCGATCCTGGCCCTGTTCCAGGCGTCGTGAATCCAAGCGCGCCTTAACCCCCTGTAAGTCGCGATCCGGCGATAGTGCCCAGTTGGGGCGTCGCGCCCGCTAGCGAGGTTGGATTTCCGTGTCCGGCGGCATCGGTGCAAGTACGCTTCTCGGCTGGTACCAGTCCTTCTACGGCGGGACCGGGACCGACCCGAACGCCGAGCTCAATGCGAGCAGTTCCTCGTCGTCGAGTTCGAGTTCGTCGGGTTCGAGCACCACCTCGGTCGTCGACAGCATCCTGGCCGTCCAATACGCCCCGACCGCGCCCTGGAACGAGAGCAGCATGCCCTCGCAGACCCAGCTGGTGTCAAAGGCGATGAGCGGCGCCAGCCTGTTCAATCCCAGCGCCGCGCAGCTCGACATGCAAGGCGCCAGCGCCGACTACAAGAACCTGTTCGCCCTCTATTCGGGCCTGAACACGCTCTATTCCGTCGCCACCCAGGCCAGCAACAAGAACACGACGAGCCTGCAGCTGAGTCAGCTGTCGACCGCCTTCAACAGCGGCATGTCGCAGCTTTCGACATTCCTCGGTGAGACCAGCTTCTCGAAACTGAAGCTGACCGCGGGCGCCACCCAGCAGAGCCAGACCTCGAGCGCCAGCACGCCGCAACAGGCGTCGAGCTATACGACGCCGGCGCTCAACACGACCGGCAACTCGGACGCGGTCGTGCCGTCGTTCCAGGGAGACGTTTCGTTCAATGTCGGGGTGCAGCTTGGCGGCACCGCGTTGAACGTGCCGATCAATCTCGACGACATGGGTTCGACGCCCCGCACCATGGGCAACGTGGTGGCGTTCATGAACGCCCAGCTCAGCAGCGCCGGCGCGCGCGGCGTCAGCTTCTCTTCGGCGCCGATCGCCCCGACCCCGGACACGATTCAGGTTGCTGGCAAGACGGTCACCGTGTCCGCCGGCAACCAGTCGTGGGCCTTGCAGCTGAACACCAATTCGGCCGAGACGGTGACGCTGTCCGCGCCGTCCGAGGGGCCGGCGGTCTACGTCGGCCAGGTGGTGGGCAACACCTCTTCCAGCACCAATTCCTCCGGCCAGACGGTCGCCGCCGACGCCCAGAGTCAATTGCTGAAGTTCGACGCCAGCGGCGCCAGCGTCGTCAGTCCGAACCAGCCCGCCTTGGCTTCGCCCGATCAGATATCGACCACCCAACTCGGCGCAAGCGCCAGTTCGATACAGGCGACGGCCGTCGCGCCAGACGGTTCGGTCTATGTGCTCGCCAACGTCACCACGACCACCGCCGGAACCACGCCCACCGGCGGCCAGGACGTGGCGCTGCAGAAATACGACTCCGCGGGCAACCTGATCTTCTCCACCGACCTTGGCTCGGCCGCGAGCGCCAGCGGCCTCTCGCTTGCGGTGTCCGCGGACGGATCGCAGGTGGCGATCGCCGGCCAGGTCACGGGCTCGCTGACCGCGGGCCAGACCGTCAACGACCCGACCGGCGCCAACAGCTTCGTCGCGGTCTACGATGCGCAGGGCGATCAGGTCTGGAACCAGCAGGACGACGGCGTAACGCCCAACCAGGCCAACGCGGTCGCCTTCGGGGCGGACGGCTCGGTCTATGTCACGGGCCAAGCTCAGACCACGACCGCGGTGCAGGGGGCGGGGGGGCCGAGCAACAGCTTCCTGCAGGTGTTCTCGCCGACCGGCATCCAGGTCTCGGACACCCAGGTCGCCACCGGCGGCAGCAATACCAGCAGCGGCATCGCCGTCGACGGGACCAACGTCTACGTCGCCGGGGTCCAGAACGGCGACGCCGTCGTTTCAGAATACGACATGACCAACCCGTCTTCGCCGACGCTGGTTGCGTCCCGCGACCTCGGCAGCCTCAATGGCGGCAGCGTGGCGGGCGTGGCGGTTCAGAACGGGACCGTTTACGTCGCCGGCAGCACGCTCAATAACGCGCTCGACGCCGGAACCGTCACCAGCGCCGCGACCGGCAGCGGCCTGAACAGCTTCGCCGCGACACTCTCGACCGGCCTCGCCCCGTCGTCGTCCGACGCGATCGCCTACTACGGCGGAACGGGCAGCACGCGGACGACCGGGATGACGGTCTCGGGCGGCGATGTGTACCTAACCGGCAGCGTCACGGGCGATCTGCCGGGCGAGCCGGCCATCGGCGCCAAGGATGGCTTCATCGCCGCGCTCAACGTCGGGGCAGGGACGGTCGACTTCGCACAGCGTTTCACCGGGCTCGATGGACAGGTCGCGCCGACATCGATCGCCGTCGCGCCGACCGGGGCCAGCGTGCTCGACCAGATGGGCCTGCCGCAAGGCGTCGTGGACGGTCCGGTCTCGAACCTGGTCACGGCCACAACCGCGGTCAACGCCGGCGACAGCTTTCAGGTCAAGGTCAACGGCGGCTCGCCCGTGACCATCACGGTAAGCGACACCGACACCATGGCCTCGCTCGCCACGAAGATCGCGACGGCGACCGGCTATACCGTCGACGCCGAGACGTCGCCGGGCGCCGGCGGCGGCACGGCGCTGGAGATCAAGCCATCCTATCCCGGCTCCACGGTGACACTGATCGACGGACCGTCAGGCAGCGACGCGCTTACCGCGCTGGGGCTGAAGCCAGGCATTGTGGCCGACACCACCAGCAAGACCGGCGGGGCCAATGTGCTGCAGGGAAGCAACACGCCGCTGTACGGTCTCGGACTCCCCGCGACGCTCGACCTGTCGTCGGCGGCCGACATCAAGACGGCCCAGGTGCAGCTCGCGGGGGCGATCAGCGTGGTCGAGAACGCCTACCAGAACCTCAAGAACGCCGCGACGCCGGCGAACGTGCTGGCGCTGCAGAAGGCGCAGAGCAGCGGCTCGACCCCGGCCTATCTGTCGAGCGAGATCGCCAACTACCAGAGCGCCCTGACACGCCTGACGGCGTCGTCCAGTTCAAGCTCCTCAAGCTCGGGGCTCGCGTCCCTGTTCTGATCGGGCTTCCGCGAGCGCCGCTGACAGACGCGCTTCGACCACCCGCAGCTTCAGCGCGATCAACTCGCGCCTGACTGGTTCGGGCAGGCTGAGCGGCACGTTGAAGTTTCCGAGATGCAGCCAATCGCCGATCCACTCCAGCCGCAGCGCGTGGTCGCCGATGTCGTGGGCGATCGGCTCGACCACCATGCCGGCGTCGAACACGTCGCCCTGGGTCAGATACCGGTAGAGCGCGAACCAGTTGGCCCCGCCGGTGTCGAGCCCGGCCGCCCAATCGAGCGAGAAGTCGAGCGCACGACGCTCGACCGCATCGAAGCGGAAGAAGCAGAACCCGGCCCACAGGTACCATCGATTGCGCCCGCCGCTGCGGTCTCGCACCTGGCCGGCGACGGCGTGATCCGCCAGCGGTGCGAACGGATCGGCGGCCCGCAGCGGGAAGAGGTCGTGGTCGATGAAGCCGAAGGCGAGCGGCCGGGCGGGCCGCAGCAGGTTGCGCCAGACCCAGTTCATGGCCAGGGCGTGCGAACGGCCGCCGTCCTCGGGTTTGCGCCAGGGTCCCGGGCGCAGTTTCACGTAGGCGCAGCCGGCCGCGCTCGCCGCCACCTCGATCCGCGCCGCCGCCACGGCGTCGGTCGAGTTGTCGGCGATCAGGTGCAGGCAGTCCGGGATGTTGAGTTTTACCAGCGCGATCTGTCGCTCGGCGAAACCGGGATCGTTGAACGCCACGGCGATCAGTACGCACTGGCCGGCGATTCGCGATCTCAGCGCCGTCACGTCGCCCTTCGCCGCCGGCCGCCGCGCATGCATCGCCGCCAGCGCCTGATATCGCGCGTGCTTGTAGCGCTCCACCAGGGGCCGCAGCCGCGCCCACTCGCGGGCTGAATACTCCGGCCAGGGACGAGGCAAGTGCGAGGGGCTCCGCGGGCGCGATTCATTAACCATGCCGCGACCACGCTGGCGGCGACGAGTCATTCCTTCGGAAATCGCGTGCCCGAACTCAACGCTCAATCGTCGCAGATCTCGGACCTGCTGGAGACGGCGAGGGGACATGCCCGCGTCGCGGCCGACGAGCCGGCCAAGCGCGCCTACCTCGACGTGCTGCGCCAGGACCCGACCTGCCTCGACGCCCTGCTGGAACTGGCGCGGCTGGCCCTGCGCAGCGGCCATCGCTCGGCGGCCAGCACCGCCTATCAGCAGGCGATCTACTGCCACCCGGACGATCCGACCGCGCGGGTCAACCTCGGCAATCTGTGGATCGAGAGCGGCGAGTTCGAGGCGGCGCGGGCGCAGTTCGAAGTCGCCATCGCCGCGCGTCCGGGTCTGGCCGCCGCCCACCAGGGCCTGGCCCGGGTCCTCACCGCCCTCGGTGAAAGCGACGCCGCGGCGATCCATTGGCGCGAGGGATTCGGCGCCGGCGGCCTCGCGCCGCAGCCCTTCGGCGGGATGGGGCCGGGCGTCGCGGTGCTGCTGCTGGTTTCGGCCAGGGGCGGCAACATCCCCACCCGATCCCTGCTCGACGACACTATGTTCGCGGTCACCGCGCTCTACGCCGAGCATCACGATCCGGCGCTGCCGCTGCCGCCGCACGCGCTGATCTTCAACGCCATCGGCGACGCCGACCTTTGCGGCGAGGCGCTGCGCCAGGCCCGCGCCATCGTCGCGCGGTCGGCCGCGCCGGTCGTGAACGCGCCGGCGCTGGTCGCCGCCACCGGTCGCGCCGAGATCGCGCGCCGAATGACCGGCCTGGCGGACGTTGTCGCGCCGGCGATCGCCGGCGTGCGCCGCGACGACGCCGAGGGCTTCGATGCGCTCGCGTATCCTCACCTGTTTCGCTCGCCCGGCTTCCACACCGGGCAGCACTTCGTCCGGGTCGAGCGCCGCGAGGACGCGGTCGCCGCCATCGCCGACCTGCCGGGCGACGATCTGCTGGCCATCGCGCCGCTCGATGCCCGCGGCGCCGACAGCCGTTACCGCAAATACCGCGCGATGCTGATCGACGGCGTCGCCTATCCGCTGCACCTGGCGGTGTCGGCGCACTGGAAGGTGCACTACTTCACCGCCGACATGGCCCGGTGCGAGGCGTTGCGCGCCGAGGAGGCGGCGTTCCTGGCCGACATGCCGGCCGTGCTCGGCCCGCGCGCCGTCGCCGCGTTGACCGCCATCGCCGCCGAGCTCGATCTCGACTACGCCGGGGTCGACTTCGCGATTGCCCCGGAGGGCCGGCTGCTGCTGTTCGAAGCCAACCCCGGCATGGTGATCTCGCCGCCCGGTCCCGAGCCGATGTGGGACTATCGCCGCGCCGCCATCGACCGGGCGCTGGCGGCGGTGAAGCGGCTGCTGCTGGCGAGGGCGGCGCCGGCCGCTTGAAACGCGGCGGCCAAGTCCGGCTATTTTCGCGAGCGACTCTGGAAAGCGGCGCATGCGGGACGGTGCGGCCCATGTATTGTGGCGCCGTTCGAGTCAGCGACGAGGCGAATGGATTTTCTCAAAGATCGGCGGGTGATCGCGCTGGGTGGCGCTGGGCTGGCGCTCGTCGCCGGGCTGCTGATCGCCTGGCTCTTGCTGTCGCGCAGCCACAAGCCGGCCGAGGCGCCGCCGGCCTCGCAGGGCGGCCTCACCGTGGTCTCCGGCCGCGACGACGACGCCAAGCTCGACCCGAAGCGGCCGTTGCGCTGCTTTGTCGGCGGCCAGTTCGTCGGCGAGTTGCCGCTGGCGGTCTGCGCCCAGCGTAACGGTGTCGCCACCGGTGCGCTCGATGTCGGCCTGGATCAGGCCGGCGCCCTGGCGGCCACCAACGGTACGAACGCGCTCACCCCGCTGTCGTCCGAGCAGCCCGCTCAATCATTGCCAGTGATCGAACAGACCCCGCCCGGCCAGACTGGCGCGGACGCCGCTGCGCCGACAGAGGCAGGCGGGTCCGGCCAGGTCTGCTGGCGCTACGGCGCCGGCGGCTGGCGGCAAGTGGGCGCCCCGATGACGCTGCAGATTTGCGTCCAGACCCTCTACGCCGGCCGTTGCACGATGGACGATCAGGCCGACTACGGCCGCTGGGGCGACCAGACGCTGCGGCAGGCGGGCGGCCGCGTCGAGATCTCGCCGAACAACCGCGACTTCACCAGCCTGGTCGACCCATGGCCGCCGTGCCGCGCCGAGCCCGGTTGAAGCGCTCGCCGGACGGCGGGCGCCGTTGTATCGTGACGCCCATGGCCCGCTTCGCTCTCATTCCGCTCGCCGCCGCCGCCACCGCTGCGGCCTTGGCGCTCACCGCCTGTCGCGCCCAGATCCAGCCGCCCGGCGACGTCGGCACCTGCTATCACCTGGCCGCGATCCAGGATGGTAAGCCGAAGTTCAACGTGCTCGCCCGGTCGGAGCCCGACATGGAGCACTGCGCCGCCAGCCTTGAGGCGATGCGCAGCCGCTTCCTGTCGCTCGGCGGTGTCAACCGCGACATCGTCGGCGCCTACCAGGCCAACTTCCTGTTCCTCGGCGACGACGGCGTCTTTACGGGCACGACCTATGGCGGCGCGCGCTATCCGTTCCTGGTCAGGAGCGGGGGGCAGCTGGTGCCGGTGGGCTCCAACCCATCGTAGGTTGCCCACAGCTTTGTCGCCGGCGAACGCGAACAAACGAAGAACAAATGCTTGCGTCAGCCGTTAAGGCGCATTAACGTTTGCCTCGGATGCCAGCGCGTTGGGTCGCTGGGCGATCGAAGGAGCCACGCAAATGGCGGGCAGCGTCAACAAGGTGATTCTGGTGGGCAATCTCGGGCGCGATCCCGAAATCCGCTCGCTCAACTCCGGCGATCGGGTTGCGAATCTGTCGATCGCCACCTCCGAAACCTGGCGCGACCGCACCTCCGGCGAGCGCAAGGAGCGCACCGAGTGGCACCGCGTGGTGATCTTCAACGATAACCTGGTGAAGATCGCCGAGAACTACCTGCGCAAGGGCTCCAAAGTTTACATCGAGGGCGCGCTCTCGACCCGCAAGTTCCAGGACCAGTCGGGCGTCGAGAAGTTCACCACCGAGGTGGTGCTGCAGAAGTTCCGCGGCGAACTGACCATGCTGGACGGCAAGGGCGAAGGCGGCGGCCGCGAGGAAGGCGACTTCGGCGGATACGCCAGCAGCGGCCCGAAAAACCAGTCAAGCGGCCCAAAGGAGACCTTCTCCGCCGACCTCGACGACGAGATCCCGTTCTAGGAATCTCCGCTCATCGCGGCGCAAGCCGGGACCCGGGCAGGAAGCAGTTGCGTAGGCGCCAGTTTGGTCAAGGTTAGCGTGCGCGACCGACGTTATAGTTTAGTCCGCCTGCGGCGTGCGCCAGCTCGTCCAAGCGGGCGCCCAATTGACCGCTTCCCCTACCAGACCGCTTCCTTGAAGTTCGCCAGGATGGTCGCGTCGGCGGTCAGCAGGTGGGCGCCGTCAGCTATCGCGTTGGCGACGATCAGCCGATCGAACGGCTCGCGGGTCCAGGCGAAGGTGCGGGAGGCTTCAACGACAGCCATGAACGGCGTCGATGCGACGGTAAGGCCGAATTGACGATGTAGATCAGCGACTATCTCGGTGGAGTCATTGGCGATGCGCTTCAACTCGAACAGCACTTCGAGTTCCAACACGGCCATCGGAGAGATCTGGCAGGGCTCGCTTCCGATCAGCCGGCGCGCGGATGACGAGAGGCGATTTCGCCCCGCGCGGGCCCAGACCGCGACGTGGGCGTCGAGGTGGATCACCGATCGAGCTCAGGTTCGCCGTCCCACTGCCAATAGTCCTTGCTGGCGCGATTAAGCGTTTCCAGCGACAGATCATAATCTTCCCAGCCTGGCGGCGGTGGCTCTGCCCAGAATTTACGCCAGCGCTCTTCGCGTTCTTCCTCTGTCTCGGCGGCGAGCGAGGGCGGTGTCTCGGGGCTCAGCACCACTCGCTTCCCCTTGCGGTTCAGCACGACCGGCTCGCCCGTTTCCAGCGTCTCGTCGATCAGTCGGAAGATGTTCCGGCGCAGTTCGGTGATGGTGACGGTCTTCATATGTACATGTTGCGGTCAATAGATGTACACGTCAATCGCGGATTCCCGCTAGTGGTGGCGCGGCGGGG
>Ga0302314_10004859_pt1 | contig 24644 bp, 28 predicted proteins | sample III_Palsa_N2_3_FD_200533 | JGI IMG/M metagenome (GOLD analysis project Ga0302314, IMG submission 200533) | Peat permafrost microbial communities from Stordalen Mire near Abisko, Sweden - III_Palsa_N2_3 | ecosystem: Environmental > Terrestrial > Soil > Palsa > Peat permafrost | place: Sweden... | reverse complement strand
GCCGCCCGCCTGGTATGTGATCATCCACCCGCAGATCCACGTCAGTACGGCTCAGGTGTTCCAGAGCCCTGAATTGACACGAAATTCCTCCCTGATCACAATACGCGCCTTTTTTGAGTCGGGTGGCCGCAACGACTGCGAGCCGGTGGTGCGCGCGCAGTTTCCGGAAGTTGCCGAGGCACTGGAGTGGCTCGGACGCTTCGCTCCGGCGCGCCTGACCGGGACCGGTGCCTGCGTGTTCGCGTCCTGCGCGAGCGCGGCGGAGGCCGAACAGCTGGCGGCGCGGGTACCGGAGCGCTGGAAAAGTTACGTCGCGCGGGGCCTTAATACCTCGCCCGTGCATCAACTTCTCAAGCACGGGCGGCGGGACTGACACGGCTGTAAGATGCGCGCCCGCACGCTTTTCCGCGGGCGGACAGATGCTGGGGTGTCGCCAAGTGGTAAGGCAGCGGGTTTTGATCCCGCCATTCGGAGGTTCGAATCCTTCCACCCCAGCCAGTTCATGGGGCCGGCGCCTTGAGGGTGCCGCTACGCTCCGGCGCCGGCGCCGGTGGAAGCTGCGCGCACATAGACTATGAGTACGAGCGACACACTGGCACTGTTTGCAGGTAACGCGAATCCGGCGCTGGCACTGGACATCGCCAAGCACCTGCAGACCCCGCTCGGACGTGCGTATGTCGGGCGCTTCAGTGATGGCGAGATCAATGTCGAGCTGATGGAGAACGTGCGCGGGCGCGACGTGTTCATCCTGCAGTCGACCTGTCCGCCGGCGAACGACAGTCTGATGGAGCTGCTGGTGATGGTCGATGCCTGCCGGCGCGCCTCCGCGGCACGCATCACCGCGGTGGTGCCGTACTTCGGGTACTCGCGCCAGGACCGCCGGCCGCGTGCGACCCGCTCGGCGATCACGGCCAAGCTGGTAGCCAACATGGTGTCGAGCGCGGGAGTGAACCGCCTGCTGACGGTCGATCTGCATTCGGATCAGATCCAGGGCTTCTTCGACATCCCGGTCGACAACGTGTACGCCTCGCCGGTGCTGCTCGGGGACGCCTGGCGGCAGGCGTACAAGGACGTGATCGTCGTGTCGCCGGATGTCGGCGGCGTGGCGCGTGCGCGGGCCTTCGCGAAGCGCCTGGACGACACGGAACTGGCGATCATCGACAAGCGGCGGCCGCGCCCGAACGAGTCGAAGGTGATGAACATCATCGGCGACGTGGAGGGCCGCACCTGCATCCTGATCGATGACATGGTCGATACCGCCGGCACGCTGTGCCAGGCGGCGCAGGCACTGAAGGACGAGGGCGCCATCAAGGTGGTCGCCTACATTACGCACCCGGTGCTCTCGGGGGGCGCGGTAGAGAGGATTTCGAAGTCGGCGCTCGATGAGCTGATCGTGACGGACACGATCCCGCTGGGCGTCGCCGCCAAGGGCTCGAGCCGCATCCGCCAGCTGTCGGTAGCGGCGCTGCTGGCGGAGACGATCCGTCGCATCCGCGATGAGGAGTCGGTGAGCTCGCTGTACGTCGACTGAAGTCGGCTGGTGCTCGGGCAGTTTTTTGGGATGTGCTGGTTTGGTCGCGAATCCGGCACGCGTTGTTAGTAACTACTGGAGATCTTGAGTCATGCGTATTTCATTCACGTTCGGCGCGGACGCCCGCGGGACGCAAGGCAAAGGTGCGAGCCGCCGCCTGCGTCACACGGGAAAAGTCCCCGCCATCCTGTACGGCGCTCATAAGGACGCCCAGGCTTTGGTGCTCGATCAGCAGAACCTGCTCACGATGATTGCTGACGAGCGTTTCTATTCCTCGATCGTGCGCCTGAAGATCGGCGACGCCACGCAGGAGGCGATCGTCAAGGACGTGCAGATGCACCCGGCCAAGAACCTGGTCGTGCACGTGGATCTGCAGCGTGTCATGGAGAACGAGGAGATCCGTATCCGCCTGCCGATCCACTTCAAGGGCGAGAGCATCTCCCCGGGCGTGAAGACCGAGGGTGGTGTCGTTTCGCACATGCTCTCGGATGTGGAGATCACCTGCCTGCCGAAGGACCTGCCGGAGTTCCTGGAGATCGATCTTTCGGGCATGCACCTGAACGAGACCAAGTTCCTCGCCGATGTCCCGGTTCCCCCCGGCGTGACCATCCCGGAGCTTGCGCACCGTAACGCCCCGGTGGTCTCGATCCACGCCCCGCGTGCCGAGGAGCCGGAGCCGGTGGCTGCCGAGGTCGCTGCCGTGCCGGTCGAAGGTGCCGCAGCCGCCGCCAGTGCAGCCGCTGCCCCGGGGGCCGCTGGCGTACCCGCTGCGGCCGGCGACGCCAGGAAGGGCGAGGAGAAGAAGGACGCGGCTCCCGCCAAGAAGGAAGGCGGCAAGAAGTAGCCGCATCGGCAGCAGCCGTCCGACTGCCCGCCAGCCGCTGCGGAGGCATCGCCTCCGCACAGCGGCTGGCGGCATTTGTGGCCGGGAACTAATGTTATGGCAGGTGAGCCGCTCAAGCTGATCGTTGGTCTCGGGAATCCGGGCACCGAGTACGCGCGCACGCGCCATAACGCGGGGTTCCAGTTTATCGACGAGCTGGCACGGCGCTACGGCGCAACCTTCCGCAGCGAGCCGCGGCACCGCGCGGAGCTGGCGCGGGCGAGGATCGGCGATGCCGACCTGTGGCTGCTCAAGCCGATGAGTTACATGAACCACAGCGGTGATCCGGTCCGCAGCGTTGCCAGCTTCTACAAGGTGGCGCCGGCGGCGCTGCTGGTTGCCTACGATGAGTTGGATTTTCCCGCTGGCGTGGTGCGCATGAAGCAGGGCGGCGGCGCCGCCGGCCACAACGGCATGCGCGACGTCATCGCGCAGATGGGCGATGGCTTCTGGCGGCTGCGCATCGGGATTGGGCACCCGGGCGACCGCTCGCGGGTGCTCGACTACGTCCTCGGGCGCCCGGCTCCTGCAGATGCGCCGCTGCTCGAGGCTGCGCTCCACGCGGCCGCCGATAGCGTCCCAGTGCTCTTGAACGAAGGCGCGCAGATCGCCATGAATCGCCTCCACGGGCGCGACCCGGCGCCCGCGGCACCGCCCGCCGGTCAGTAAAGGAAGGATCTCTTAGTCATGCCTATTCGCTGCGGCATAGTGGGTCTGCCCAACGTCGGCAAGTCGACCCTGTTCAACGCGCTCACGCGCGCGCAGATCGCCGCCGAGAACTACCCGTTCTGCACGATCGACCCCAATGTTGGCGTGGTGCCGGTCCCGGACCCGAGGCTCGAGCAGCTGGCGGCCATCGCGCACCCGGAGAAGATCATTCCGACGACGGTGGAGTTTGTCGACATCGCGGGCCTCGTCGCCGGCGCGTCCCAGGGCGAGGGTCTCGGCAACCAGTTCCTCTCGCACATCCGCGAGGTTGATGCCATCGCACACGTGGTGCGCTGCTTCGAGAACGGCGACGTCATTCACGTCGCCGGCCGCATCGACCCGCTCTCGGACGTCGACATCATCGACACCGAGCTGGCACTCGCCGACATGGCGACTCTGGAGAAGGGCCTCGATCGCGCCATCAAGGCCGCCAAGAGCGGCGACAAAGACGCGATGCGGCGTCGCGCCCTGTTCGAGCGCGTGAAGGTGCAGCTGGATGCGGTAAAGCCCGTACGCGCCATGACGCTTACACCGGAGGAGCGTCGCGACCTGCGCGACCTGCAGCTGCTCACGGCGAAGCCCGTCATGTACGTTGCCAACGTGGCCGAGGACGGCTTCGAAAACAATCCGCTGCTGGCTGCGGTCGAGAAGCGAGCGAGCGCTGATGGTGCGATCGTGGTCGCGATTTGTGCCGCGATCGAGGCTGAGATCGCGCAGCTTGAAGAAGCCGAGCGCAGCGAGTTCCTGGCGGAGCTGGGGTTAAAGGAACCGGGGCTCAACCGGGTAATTCGCGCCGCCTACAAGCTGTTGGGACTTGAGACGTATTTCACTGCGGGGCCGAAGGAAGTTCGCGCCTGGACGGTGCGTATCGGGGCGACGGCGCCCCAGGCGGCGGGCGCGATCCACACGGACTTCGAGCGCGGCTTCATCCGTGCCGAGGTCATCGCGTTTGCGGACTATCTGGCCGGCAGGGGAGAGGCGGGGGCCCGGGACGCGGGCAAGCTGCGCCTCGAGGGTAAGGAGTACGTCGTGCAGGAAGGCGACGTCATGCACTTTCGCTTCAATGTCTAAGTCACCCCATCGAGCCTCGAGCTACTGCTGATTAAGGAACTTGCCGAGCGGCACCCAATAGTGCACACGCCAACCGTAGGCGAGGCTCGGGCCCTGGCTGTCAGGAAAGCCGCGCTGATCCAGGGCGACAGTGCAATGCGCTCCGTGCGGCTGCAGCTCGAAGCGCACCACCGAGTATTCTCCCGGCCCCCAACTGCCGGCGCGCCAGGCCTGCACCAGGCGCCGGTCGCGCACTACCTCTAGATTGCGGCCCGTGATGTAGCCGCCGAAGAGAGTAAAGGGTACTCCAGCCTGATCGGAGATCGCTGTGGCCTTGGCATCCGGTGCCGTCACCAGAGTCGCAGCATCACTCAGCCGCGTCAGCGCATCGAATTCGGAAGCGCGGGTGAGCGCCCGATATACGCGCTGGCAGCTGGCCGCATAGTCGGTTTCCTGATGGATGGATGCGGCGCTGTTGGACAGCCCCTCCGGGGGTGCGGACTCGGCGGCGCAAAGCGGCGGACCAGCGAACGCCGCCAAAAAAACCGCCGCGCCTGCTAGCGCTTGCAGCGGGTAACGCTTTTTCCTGCTACCGGGAAGAATTGATGTTATATTAAACATAAGTGTTTAATGATAGTTTAACCAAGAAATGGCGTCAAGCAGCGTGTCGCGGAGGGTTGGGGAAGACGAGCGTCTCGATGCAATCTTCCATGCCCTAAGCCATCGTGCGCGACGTGCTCTGCTTGGGCGTCTCGCCCAGGCTCCGGCGATGATCACGGAACTTGCGCAGCCATTTGCAATGTCCTTGCCGGCAGTTTCCAGGCACATACGGGTGCTCGAACAGGCCGGGCTGGTGGCGCGCGCCGTGGACGGGCGTGTCCATCGGTGCTCATTGGACGCGCTGCCGCTTAAGGCGGCGGAGCAATGGCTTGGCCACTATCGCGCGTTCTGGGGGGCCAGCCTGGAGGCATTGGCGCGTTATGCCGACAAGCACTGATCACGGGGAGATTCCCCAAGCTATCACGCTGGTCGTGCGACGCACGATTAACGCATCCCCTGAGCGGCTCTTCGACGCGTGGACGGAGCCGGTACAGCTACGGCATTGGTGGGGTCCGCCGGGGGTCGCGTGTACTGCGGCAGAGGTGGATCTCAAAGTCGGCGGCCGCTATCGAATTGGTAACCAATTCCCGGATGGAACGATCGTATGGATCAGCGGGCAATTCGAGCACATAGAGCGACCTAAGCTGCTGGTTTACAGTTGGAGTCTCGGCACGCAGCAAAAAGGCGCAGAGCGGCTCACCGTGGCGTTTGAAGCCCGTGATGTTGGCACTGAGGTTATCGTGACCCACGAGCGCATCGGGGATATCGCCAGCAGCGAGGGACATGAAAAGGGCTGGGCTGGCTGCCTGGAGGGCCTCAGGAGGTACCTGCAGACCGGCCCGGCGAGGGGTTTTTAACGGCCGTTTGACAGGGTAGTGCGGCCGCAAGGACAATGCGCGCCCCTCGTGGAAAGGTAGCTCAGCTGGTTAGAGCACGGCACTCATAATGCCGGGGTCGAGGGTTCGAGTCCCTCCCTTTCCACCAGTATTATCAAGCACTTGCGAAGCCCCTCCCGCACGCACGATCGACAGTGCGGGAGATTTGCGGGAGACGAGCTCGCACACTTTCTCGGCAAGTGAAATCAGCGTCTCGATATCCGCTGCCGAGTAGTGCGTGGTCACGTGGGAGGCCTTGTGGCCGAGCAACGTCTTCCGGTCCTCAAACGAGACGCCGGCCGCGCGCAAGCGATACCCAAACGTGTGCTTGAGATCGTGCACGCGGATCCTGCGAAACCCTTGAGGGCAGGGTCGACCTAACTTTTCCTCGTACCGAGCCGCCGCGCGCCGCCGCGCTGCCTTCCAGCCGGAGTTGTTGATCCTTGTCTCCACGAAGCTATCGAAGTCGAGAAGTCGGGGAAAAAGGTTTTCCTTAAGAAGGCTTCAGAGTATGCGGTTCCAGCGGAGTTGCAGAGCAGGCTGGATGCAGTCCGAAGCTGCGGGCGGCATTTGAGGCGCTCACGCCGGGGCGCAGGAAGTCCTATATCTTTCATATCTCGGGTGCGAAGCAGGCAAAGACACGGGCAGCGCGGGTGGAGAGGTGTGTCCCGATGATCTTGAGCGGCCGAGGGTTCAACGAACGCACAGATTGAGGGCGGTCCTCCTCAAGAGATCGAGCGGCCGCCGTCCGTCACCGGCGACAGTTTCGGGCAGAACAGGACCGTGACATTCCCATCCCCTATCGTGCTCGACGGGTCGGGAGCGATAGAGACCTGAGCGAAAGCCATGTCTTTGGGCTCGCTGAACTTCGAGCTGATGTAAGTCGCGAGGCCCGGAAAAAAATACTTGGCCAGTGTGGCTTCTACCGAACTCTGCACCTTGCTGAGGGCAGCATTCAGGCCAACAACTCCACCAACCCCGCCGACGACGCCGCCGATAATTACACCGATCACAGCACCGAAAAGACCGCCGATCGCTCCTCCGATGGCCCAACCCGCGGCACCGCCGGAAAGCGCGCCAACGCCGATTCCGGCCGCCCAGGTCCCAGCAGGCAGGCTGACGCTCACCTGGTTGGATTCGATGATCGGAGCGAGTTGATCCTTCGCGCGATCGACCGTCAGGCCGAAGCTGCCCTTCATCTCGACGTTGGCAAAGACAACCATCGTCGCAGTGCCTTTCATATCGAAGGTGATGAGACCCGTTGTGATCGCCACGACGGGCGGGTACTTGGCAATTCCCCCGATGTCGGCGTCGTCGTAGCCCGCCACCATGGCGAACTGGAGATCAGCCTGTAAATCTTTTTGTGTCTGCTGGACGCACTGCGAGGCATCGACATAGACGGTGGCGTTGCCGAGCGGAATAGGGGGCTCGGCGCTCAACTCGCTCACCTGTGGCTCGGGCGAGGTCCGTGGCGGTGTCACCGACAGGACGTACGTGGTTGTCACGCTCGGTGTAACGGTACTCGTTCCAGTGGACTGGACCGGGTGGCCATCCAAAGAGAGCGCCGCGCCATCCGCCAAGACCGTATCCCACTTGAGGACCGACGACCCCAGGGGTGTGATCTGATCCGGGTTTGCGGTGAAGTACAAGAGTTTCGAAGGCGGCGGATCTGGAGGCATATTTGTTGCCCTGCAGCTTCTTACCGCGGTGGGGCGAAGAACAACGACCTAAAGATCAAGTAGCTCAAAATACTCGGATCCGGAAATTCATGCACTCCGTGTACTGCACGCATTGCAGCAAAGCGAATGCCGCGAAGGCTGAGCGCAAACGCTCGGCAAAGCGATCCGCTATTGCCCGAATAGAATTTGCCGGCGCCGGCAACAAGGGCGCTGAGATAGGTCGCCGCGAGCGGACAGTAGCCAGTAACGACGCTTCATTGCCGATAACTAACGCCGCGGCAGGGGTAGGGGCGCCATGCAGATTCCGAGTCTCACGAGGATGGACCCCAACCGGCTGCAACAGCACGTGTTCGGGACGTATGTCACGCTGCGATATGGTCTTGCAGTCCTCACGTTGTTGTTTCCCTTAGCCGTCTATCTCGCCGGGTACTTTTCGGGCGTGGAGTTGCAGCAATCCTTGAGCGCGTACTACTGGGCCGACCGAATCGACCCCAATACCCCGCGGGCTTTCTTTGTCGGGCTGCTGTTCGCGGTCGCGGTGGGGATGTATCTCTACAAGGGTTTCACACATGCAGAGAACATCGCCTTGAACATTGCGGCAGTTTTCGCCGTGCTGGTGGCACTCGTACCGATGCGGGATGCGGGTTGGAACCCCGGCAAGTGGCATGGCACGTTCGCTATATCGATGTTCGTATGCCTGACTTACGTCGTCTGGTTTCGAGCCGGCGATACCTTGTCGCTGCTGCCGGCCGATGTTGCCAGGGGCTCGGCGCTCAGGCGCTACTCGCGCGCCTGGTACCAGTGGCGGTACCGGGTAATCGGTTCCGTGATGCTGCTTTCGCCGGTTTCGGCAGCGATCGTGAATACGGCGTTGGGCGGCCGATGGTATGTCTTCTTCATCGAAAGCGCGGGCATCTGGGCGTTCGGTTGGTACTGGTTCGCAAAGAGTTCGGAGTTGAGGCGTTCCTTGGCCACAAAGCGTGCGCTAGAGGGCCGAGTCCACGTGCAGGATGGCGAGGCGAGGGAGGCCGCGCCGGACAATCACAAGCGTCCGTAAGCGCACTGGGAGCTGACTGGCTTTGCAGCCAAGCATGGCAACTTCTATGCCATGCTCGATATCTGTATGCGCTGTTGTTAGCGCACTTTCCTAGCTCAGAAGTACACCATTGATGTATGTACACCAATGGTGTACTATAAGTCAATGATTTTCATTGAGACGCCGGTCTTTACCCGACAGGTGCGAGAGCTTTTGAGCGATGAGACATATTCGGCGCTTCAATGTCACCTGGCGCTCAATCCAAGAGCCGGTGATGTGATCCAGGGAACCGGCGGGTTGCGCAAGGTGCGCTGGGCGGCCACTGGAGGCGGCAAACGTGGTGGTGTTCGAGTGATCTATTTCCACGTAGCCGCGGACTCCCAGGTGCGCCTACTTCTCATCTATCGCAAGGGCGTAAAGGACGATTTGACGGCCGCCGAGAAGAAGACGCTCCGTCGATTGAATGAGGATTGGTAGGAGGCTTGCTGTGAACAAGAAACTGTTTGCTGAACTCGTAGAGAGCATGACGCAGATGAACGAAATTGCGCGCGGCGAGCGGGTTGCGTCACGCGAGTTTCACGTCGATGCGTTCGCTATCAAAAAACTGCGCTCTAAGATCGGCCTAAGCCAGCCAAAGTTTGCAGCGTTACTGCACGTGAACGTCGGGACGCTGCGGAATTGGGAGCAGGGCCTGCGCGAGCCCACAGGGCCTGCTAAGGCGCTTCTGATGGCAATCAGTCGAGACCCGAGGCACGTTCTTAAGGCTTTGGCCGCGTAGATCCGAACGAGATGATCGGAACCGTGTGCCCCCATCACGCCATTGGTAGTGCCTACTGGGCCCTACGAGTCGGGCACTGAGTTAGGATCCAGAAGGCCGACCTACCAGGGCGACTTTGGGGGGATTCCACATGCACATTCCGCCCGGCTTCACCACCGTCTTTCCCGTAACGCTCACGCCTTGAGGTATACCTTTCTCTTATAGTCCGCTCTACTCCCCATGCGCCGGACTCCATATATAAGGAATAGAGGGAAGAACCGTTGAGCGCCCCCGACAGGCAGCGATTCGTCTCAGGCATGGCCAAGGAATACGGCAGCCGCAAGCGTCGGTTCCTGCGCCTGCGCGTACGCGATGCCGCCGACGTCCCCGACCTCGCACATGAGGTCTTTTTATGACTCCTCCGGGCTCCGAGCCACGAGGACATACGAAGTCCCGAGGCCTATCTCTTCACCATCGCCTCCCACGTGGTGCAGCAGCACTGCCAGCCCTGCCGCTTCGAGCGCTGGCCGCAGATCCCGATCCGCGTGGTCGCGTCCGAGGACGATCGGTTCTTCCCGCTCACCTTCCAGCGGCGTGTCGCACGCGATCGCCTCGACGCGGAGGTCGACGTGCTCCCGGGCGAACATCTTGTGGCACTCTCGCGTCCGCAGGAACTCGCAGCCTTGCTCCTGCGTCTTGAGCGCGACCTGACCGGGTAAGTTAGGCCTTCCGCCGCACGGCCGACCTCGCTCTCGCCTCCAGCCACGCCTGCCATCGCGGCCTCTTCGCAAGGGATGGCAGTGAAACCGCCGTATCCCTTTTTTGGCGTGGATGACTCTTAGCTCTTACGGGGGTTGAGCCGCCGAAAGAGCGGGTGGGGTGTCAATGGAGGCCGAGAATGGAAGAGCGATTCAGCGGGTGATCGCCGGCGGCACAGGTATTCCTGCGTCGGCAGATTCAAGGCGCGATTGCCCGGAGCTGTCCGCGGCGGAATTCCATCGCTTCCTGAAGGCGGCCAACGATCGTGACCCCGACGCGACCCTCCGCAATCGTCGTCGGGCCCGAATCGCCTGCACGTTGCTAGCGATCCTGCTCGGCGGGATCACGCTGTCGACCGCTCTCCTGGCCGTAAGTCCGAGGGAGGAGGGCACGACCCAGGCCGGCGACTTCTCGCGCCTGCAGCGCGCAGTCTGCCGTAGCTCACTGGCATTCACGCCGCGCGTGCAGCCGCCGCTCGAGAGTCTGTGTCCACCACTTCGCTAAACCAGTGCGGTGACTTCAGGCGGCGCTACTGATGACGAGCCTCCATCAGCGGCTGACCCTCGATGACTACCGCGCCCACATTGTGGCGCAGCTCAAAGCCTGCGCCGAGCCGGAACAGGCTGAGGAACCCCTCTCGGACGTCGAGACGATGCTGGCATCAACGCAAACGAGTCGCTCACTGCAAAAAGAGTTCTGGCGGGGACTGTCACAAGACATGGATGCTCTCACCCATCAGGGCGCACTCCTCGACCCTGCAGCAACGGCAACGTTACGGACCGTCATCCTGATCACCCGCGCGGTGACGACCCGCGCGCTCCGAGTCCTGCAGGACGTCGAGTAACGGTCTCCGTTTCGTCAAGGCGCCATACCGCTAGCAGCTGGGTCCACCGTCCCGCTAGACCCATCCCGCCGCGCCCCGCGCGCACCTTGGATCCCACGCCACCGACTGCCTCGCCCATTGGCGGCAGCCGACAGCGGGCAGCGCTGAAATCGCCCGTTACCCACTCCCACCGTGCACCACGGATTCAGCCTCTTGCGGCGGATGGCCTTGCAGAAGTCGTGAGCTGTCCCGGATGCAAAGGATATCGGTCTCCCGAGCGCCGAACCCGACTCAGTTAGAGGCTCAAAGCTCCTATTTGCCCTTGTTTGGTAGCCACTAGACGAAGAACGACGCTCTAAAGACAAGCCGTATTCCCCGTGCACGTGATCCACAAGCGCACGGCTCGGAGCTGACTTAGGTTCAGCAACAGTCGGTCGGTTCGCCCCCCACGATGATACGGATAGGGCAGCATTCGTCGCCGACACTCGTCACCACGATAACCGTTGCCCGATCATGCCAAGCGTCGCGCAGGATGCGGGCGACGCGATACTCCCGGCTTCGGAATCGTCTCGGGCGCTCGCAACCCTCTTCGAGCATGAAGCCCTCGAAATCCCCGAAGTGATCGTAAATGAGCCCGGAAATCTTGCCAGAGAACTCTCTGAGACCCTCGCCCTTGCCCGGCTCGGGCTTGCGACCCTGACCCGGCAAATTGCCGGTTCCTGAGGGCGGGATGAGTCCTGCATTACCCCCAAAGCCGTTCACTCGTCCCGCGATTTGCTTTAGGTACCGCTCAAACACCGGGAACCAGCGGCTGGCTGATGGGATCGAGTCGGCGATGTACTGGAGGATGGCGTAGTAGCGTTCCTCGTCCTCGACGAGGGAGGCCTTCGCATCTACGGGAATTGTCAGCTTGAAAATGCCGATCGTGTGACGCCAGGCGTATTGCTTTGCAGGCGCCGAGATGATCACTTGCTCGGCCTTGGTTTGCCTCGGCACTTGCTGGATCTCGGTGTAGTCCTCGCTCGTGATCTGGCGCACGACGACCTCGTACTTGTCGCCTTTCTTGACGCCTGCGGGCAATTGCACGGAAAGGAGACCGGCAAAATTGACGACCGTACCCTTGGGGATCGGGATATACGTCGTACCTCCTGCGGTCACCTGGATGGTGTGAGGATCGAAAGCGTTCAGGGCGTGAGTCGTATACAGCTTTCCGGCCCAAGCCAGAATCGCCGCCGATGTCGTCCCCGGCAGATAAACCTGCGCGGTGCTCTCCTGCGGCACGTTGCCCCATTCGATCACGAGCTCATCCGGCTTTTGGTCGATCTTCAAGGCGCGCGGTGTCGGCTTCAATTCGAACGTCTGGGGAATGAGACGTGAGGGGTCAACCCCGGGATTCGCAGAGGAGACGAACGCCAAGTTGCGTTGTGCCAGCTTGTCGGTGCTCGAGGGGTCATCGCCAACGGTGATTGGATCGGGCGCAAAGGACACTTCGCAGACCAGGCACTGGTGCTGGCTCCTCACGAGCTGCAGGATCGAGACCAAGTTGTCGAAGCTGCTGTAGGGGCCGTACGCGTAGTCGGCCGGCGTATTCGCCACCATCCGGTCGGGGAAGCGCAGATCATTGGGCTGATTGATGTCCAACCAGCACCCGTAGTAGAGGTCGACTTCGGCGCCGAGCGGGTCGGGGTTGAAGGTGTGGGTGTTCTTGGGATCAGACTGCGCGCTCAGCGCCTTGGACGCAGCCACGCGTGGCGCGGCAAAGAAGGGAATCGTCACGATCTCATCGCCTTGGACGCCGAGCACCGGCACGACGGTCGACCCACTGCTGTAGGACTTGTAGGTCGTCGTCGGGTCGTAGGTCGAGGCGACTTGCTGCGCCGCGAACATCCGGAAGAAGAGACTCACATTGGGCGCGGTTTGGGTATCCTGGTAGCGAACCCGCGCCAGGGCGAAGTTGTAGATGTTGTTGCCCGCGCTGTCGCTCTGTAGCAGGTTCAGCGCCGGTGTGTCCTCATCGGAGGGCAGCGCATCGAACACCGGCCCAAGCCCTGCCGGGTCACCATTCAGATTGTCGATGGTCTTCTGGATCCAGGCCGTGGCGCCCGACTGCGGACTGGTTCCCTGCTGAGCGGTGAGGCCAAACATCTTGTCTCCGGCCTTGAGCTGGAAGACCTTGATGTCAACGCTTAAGTACCACGCGGCCCCCGGGCCACTACCTGCATGCAGCATGTACGGGTTGGGCGTCTCCTGCAGCACGATCTGGGCACTGTTCGTGACCGTCTTGCCGGCGGCCGTGAATGCTGCGGTGACGACGAGCGTCTGGTCGGCGCTAGTGAACATGCCGGTGCCCGTGAACTGAGCCTGGAAGGGGAATGTCCAGCGTTGCGGCTGATTGGCCGGCAGTGTCGGGTCGGAGGGAGAGGCGGGACCTGTAGATACGTAGCTGAGTCCGTTGATGGGCGGCTGCACGCTCGGAACGGCGCTGCCAATATCGTTCTGGCTGAAACCCTCGACCTCGACGTACAGCGCATCGTTAAAGTTGCCCGCGCCCGTCAGGTTCTGCTGGGCGGTGACCTGGCCCACGGTAAAGTTGGAAAGCTCCAGACGCACCACCAGATCCCGCGTGCCAACGCTCACCGCAAAGGCGCCAGACGCGATGCCATTGGCCACGACGAACAGGTTGTATTGGCCATTGGGGATGTCGGTCGGCACGGAGACGAATGTGCTGACGAGTGTGGCTCCTGTCGCCACGGCCATCGTCGAGTGGTTCGCGGTTCGAAGATAGAAGACGTTGTTGCTTGAATCCTCAAGGCGCACGATCGGATAGTTCGTCGCCATCTGTGCGTCATCGCCGTAGCTGCACGCCTGCGAGAGCCCATTGAACTGCGTACCGAAAATCTGATACGTGTGACCCAAAATGAGCGCGGACGGGCAGTTGGTGATGGTCGGCGCCCAGGCCGCCTGGGCCCCATCGACGGAAGCCAGGATCGAGACCGTGCTCGTCTGATCCGAGAAAAGAACCTCGCCGGAGGGGAGCAGCAGGAAACGGCCTTGGAAGCAGGCGTTGCCGTTGTTCGAAGGACCGCCAGTGATGGTCGCCTTGTTGGTGGACGGGTCGTAGAGGAAGAAGGTCGTGGGGCCGTTGTACTTACATGGCGGGCTGGGGCTCGCTGTGAGGAGCACCTGGCCGTTGGTCAGGAGCACCGCCGGTGCGTCCATCGGAAAGAGTGTGTTGTTGCTCGAATCCACGAGCGTCGGGCCGTTCGCCCAGGTACCCGCGACGCCTGCGGCGCCCGAGGTATAGGTCGCGGTGTTGCCGCTCGCGCCAATCGCGAAAACCTTGCCGCTCGGCAAGAGGATGGCCGGCCCGATCTCGCTCACCTGGCCGCTGCAGGGCTGAGGCAGGCTCGCACCCGTGCTACCCATCTGCAGCCACACATCGGTTGAGGGCGTGTAGAGCTCCGCATTCGACCCGTTGGAGCACTGGGGATCCAGCACGTCTCCGTTGGGTAGCAGCGTCAAGGTCTCTTCGGAGGAGTTGTCGTTTTTGGCCGACGTGAAGAAATACGATTGTGTTTGCGGATCGAACAACGCCATCGCGGCGTTGTTGGGATTGCCGAAGAGCAGACGCCCATCCGCGAGCACCGCCGATGCAGGGTCGCCGATATTCGTCCAGCCGGTGGGGTTCGGGAGAATCGTCCAGGAGTCTAAAGTCGGATCGTAGAGCTGCACCTCGAGCGCGTCGACCGAGGGCGAGGTCGAGGTGTAATTGACGTTGTACTCGCCCCCGAAAACGATCAACGTTCCATCCTGCAGTACCGCGGAGCCGAAGAAGACTGGCCCGTAGGTCGGACCATTCATGGTCGCGGTCAGATTGGAGTCATTCAGCATGGAGACCGTCTGCTTCCACGTCCCGTTGGCATAGGATCCCGACTTGTCCGGGATCAGCCGATACCAGCTCGAAGAGGCCAGCACGTGGGCCATCACGCTGCCGTCGGTGAGGAGCAGCATCGTGTCGATGCTGGCGGGAACGTTATTGACCGTTGACCAACCCATTTCGATCTCCTTGGGAGCGGCCCATCAGGTCAGACGGACTGTGGCCGTGAATTGCGCCGGGTGACCGGGCGGATTTCCGAGGGGCTTCGAACAAAGAACCGAGGCCGCCACTAAAGTCTGTCGGCGCCGGGGAGGCGCTCTCAGCTGCTGCAGTGCGATTCGTGCTCCCGACCTCCGGGAGTGACTGACCAGAAACCGAGGGTCAAAAAATCGACGATTAAGGCTGGCATTCGCGCTCAGCTCGAGACAGATACTTCGAGAGGGGGCCTAAACCGAGGGACGCGGTGGACAGCGCTGCGTAGCAGCAAAAACTAAAAACCGGCGTTTCGTCACCAGCAAGGGGGCGCCACCCCCATGGCCCGCAGCACTGTTCGGGCCGTATCCGCAAAACCTAAACGAAGACTCTTATGAGGGCGGAGCGGGAGAAGGGACCCGGCCCAAGAATTTAAAGAATGATCAGATGGGGGATTTGCAATGAGAGTCTTTCATTTCGGATGGGCCGCCGCTGCTGTTGCCTTGCTATCGGGCTGTAGTGCGTTGGGATTTCGCGCGACGGCGGTAACTCCGCCGGTCGCGTCCACGGTCGGACAGAGCGTGCGTGACCTCTATCAAGCCGCTGGCGTTGCCCCGCCGGTCAAAGGTGCGACGGCCACCGATCCAGCCACCATTGATCCGGTTGAATTCGCCCAGGCGGGTTATCGGATTGTCGATCAGGGGTGCAATCAGTATTTCGATGCGATCGTCAAGATCGACAACAAACTGAAAATGACGAAGGCTGACGTGACCGCGGCGGGGAGCGCGGCGGCGGTCATAGCGACGCTGGCGCAGACCACACCCAAAACCATTGGCATCATTGCGGCCGCCTTCGGTCTTGGAGCGGTTGTCATCGATAACTTAGACCAGTATTCATTCGCAACCCCGTATCCCACCCAGACACGCGGCCTCATCCTCAAGGCTCTCGTGGCCTATCGTCAGTCGAGTCCTGCTGAGAGTGCGAAGACGATTTCCGACGCGGCCGATTTGATCTCTGGATATGCGAACCTGTGTACATATTCAGGAATCGCCGAATTGGCCGCAGAATCGATTACCAAAGCGACGCCCGGCAACTTGACCAGTCAGAACGGGCCACTGTTTACGGACGCGCAGAAGGCTGATTTGCAACCGATCATTGGACTGCTCAACTTGCCCGCGGGCACGCAGCTCACGGATTCAGATTACGTGGCTCTCGCGGCCATCTCGGATCCGGCCACTACCAACACGACGCTGCTGGACGCCCTGGCATCCAGTTTCAGCTCCGGCATTCCCAGCGCGACGGTCACCAGTAAGATCTACGACAAGGGCACTCACCAGAAGCAGACCGCAACGTTGGCTGCCATACGTACGATTCTGGCGCCGCTTCTTTCCAGTGATCCGCAGTTCGCAGCGCAGGTTTCCAGCAAGGAAAAGGCTGGCACGAGCAGCACACCGTCCCGCACCCCGGTGATGATCGGAATTATCAGTTGACGTCATACCACGAGTCGCCGGGGCCCCCGCGGCCGCAGACGCGAGTGCAGGAAGAGGTTGGACATGCTTGCCCAGACGAGTATCTACGGAATCGACGTATCGGATAACAATCGGACGGTCGACTGGTCACGCGTGATCGCATCGAGATGCGGCTTCGCGCTCATCAAGGCAGCAGAGGGCGCGAGCTACCGGGACACGCAATTCGCTGCCAACTGGGCGGCGACTAAGGCGGAGGGTCTCCCGCGCGGCGGATATCATTTCTTCCGTCCGTATCGGAACGGGGAGGCCCAAGCGAAGAATTTTCTGAGTGCCTTGGGCACAGACACGGGAGAGCTGCCGTGCTCGGTCGACGTCGAAGTGCTTCCTGAGACGCCGGATATCCCCTCATTCCTCGACGACCTGCGAACTTGGCTCACGGTTGTGGGACGAGCCACCGGCCACGCACCATGGATCTATACCTGCAAGCGCGTTTGGCAGCTCCTCGGTAACCCGCTGGGGTTTGAGGCCTATGGACTCTGGGTCACTCACTGGAACACGCCACGACCTTCACTGCCGCCATCGTGGCAGTCGTTCAATGCGTGGCAGTACTCGGACGAAGGGAGTATTCCTGGAGTTGAGGGACCTGTAGACCTAGACGTTATTCAGGTTCAGTCCGGAATCGACGTGCTCACCGCAGAGCTTGCGATGCGCAGTCCTCGATTGTGGCAATGAGAGTTCTCGCTCCGAGCGTCTGGATAGAGGCGCCATGCCGTCATTTGCTCAAATGACCCCGTCGCGTCGTGCAATCTGTTCGGCGACCCTCAGTCCAGAGCGCAGCGCACCTTCCATATACCCCGTGAAGGCGTAGCACGTGTGCTCACCCGCGAAATGCAATCTCTGCTTGAAGGGCAGATGCATCAAAGGCCCCACTCGACACACCTCACCTCTGCGGGGAAAGGAATAAGACCCGCGCGTCCAGGGATCCTGGAGCCAGTCCATGAACTTGCCGTTCCGTGCACGATCAGCTGCGCGCGGGTAAATGGCCGACAGCTTCTTTAGGACTTTCTGTCGCCGCTCACTGCCCCAACGGCGCAGCGTGACGGCATCGTTTGCGCCTGAGAACGAGACCCAAGCCGCCCGGCGATCTGCGGGCGCGGCCTTCGTACCCACCCAGGTGATGTTGATGGGGCCATCCGAGAGCAGCTCGGGTGACTCTGGATCCCAGCAGCCGTTCTTGACATTCAGGACGTATTTGACGTTCTTGCCGAACTGCACGGCATACTTCTTGGGTAGCGGTGGGTCGATGTGGAGCCCCCGCCGCCACATTGTCGGCGGGGTGGCAAGAATCACTTCGTCAAAGCGCCGGCGCTTGCCGCGCTCGAATTCAAGCGTGACCCCGCTGCGATCAAGCTTGATGAGGGTCACTTTCTTGCCTGTCTCAACTGTGCGTATCGCGCGCTTAAATTTGAACGCCAACCTTTGATTGCCGCCCCGGCAGCGATGCGTTTCCGTGTCGCGCCAGTAACGCCGCAGCCCCCCTCCCTTGATCATCGCCAAGTTTCCGAGCCAGCTCTGTCCCTTTGCCTCCACGCCGTTGTCGGCCTCCAGCTGCTCGAGAAATGCGAGACGGCAAATCCGTGACATGCGCGCATTCGGGGGGCGCGCCTGGTTGAGCCGCTTCAAGCCTGTGGCAAGACTCATCCGGTCCAGGTGCGCTGCATGGGGTGTCAGCCAGGGCTCGTACGCATTGACTCGACGCGCCTCATCGTTGATCAACCGTTCGCCCCGTATCATCTCCTCGGCGAGGAAAGTCGAGCGGGCGGGGGAGAGCAGCCTGCCGCCGAGCACGACCGGCCAAGGGCTGTCCGACTCGTCGATGTGCTCTAACTTGAGCTTGAAGATCCTCGCGTACGACCACCACGCTGGATGATTGAGACCGATGAGCTCCGCCCCGTGCTCTACGACACTGCGCGGCACCACATCCCGTTTCGAGAGAACACGGCCGCCGACTTTGGCGCGCGCTTCGAAAACCGTGACCGCGTATCCGACGCTCTTGAGCTCGTATGCCGCAGCAAGGCCTGCGAAGCCTCCGCCCACTACCGCAATATTCCGCTTTACTTGAAGCGGCCGGGGCTTGAAGCGTTGGTGGAGGGAAAGCTTTGCGCGGGGCGGCTTGGTTTGTTTGGGCTTGCGCGGCCTTCTGGGTGGGGCTGCGGCGGTCACCGTACCTAGCATCTCTTGGCTCAAAGACCCCTGCGGGACTTGCGAGGGCTGCAGTCGCTTAACTCGCGCTGGCGGAAGATGCGTCTGTAGAGCTGTGAATAAGGTGGGCATACGGTTTCCGGTGACGACGTCATGGGCACTGAGTCATCAGGGGTTCTGTCGTTGTCGTGCCCGATGTGCTTCGAGCTCACGAGCGACCCGCGCGATGTAGGCACGGGACTCATCCGGATCCGCCGTGCGCGGGAGATCGGGCAGATAGCCCAGATCATCGGTCGGCTGAAAAATGCGACCGAGCGTTGAGAGGCGGCCGCCGGTACTCAGATGTGCGTCGTACTTGCGCAGCGCATGGTCTACGGTGGCTGCGATTCGTGTAAATCCATCGAGGGACCCCGGACTCTCGGGTCCGTTGCTCGGCAAACCCTTCAACGTGGCCTCCGCGGAGGGTGCTTTCGGAAGCGACGGCGGCTGGGCTCGGCGCGGTGCGGTGCGGCGAGGAGCGCCGACCTGACGGAAGTCGCCCGCCGGTCACGCTCGGTGAGCGATCCGGGAATCCCGAAAACATCGAAGACGGTTCGCGGGACCGAGGCATGATCGAACGGTGCGTGAGACACGCTGCCGGGCTTGACCCACGGTGAAACCACAACGGCCGGCGTACGGATGCCGTAGCGATCGAAAGCGAAGGGCGGATTGGGGGGGTTAGCGGCCTTCTTTGCATTGCGCGGCGCATCGCCCGGTTGCGGGGCCGAGGGCGGAGCCCATTGGTCATAGAATCCGCCGTGCTCGTCATAGAGGATGAGGAGTATCGACTGCAGCCACACAGGCGATGCGATCACGGCGTTCGTAACGTCTGCGATCAGTGCCTCACCGGCACTCAACGTTCCGCACGGATGCTGACTGTTGCCATTGCGGAACTTGCTGAGGATCCCGTAGTCCGGCTCGATGAAGGTGTAATGGGCGACATCGCCCTTCGCCACATCTCCTGAGAAAGCGTCCTGGCGGCGAAACCGGTCGGTACTTGCCACGAACACCGACGGCATGGTGTTGATCGCACACACTTGCGGGAAGTGATCCCCGTGGTAGACCCGCCAGGTCCTCTTCGCCTTCGTCAACTGATCGAAGATCGTTCCGTGTTGAAACGAAAATCCGAGCTTCGACCAGAGCATCGAGCCGATCGTTGTAAGACTCGAGGGACTGTTGGCAAGTCCGCCCGAGGAGCCGGCATGCACGAAAAACCGGTTGGGCCAGGTGGGCCCGGGCATCGAAGAAAACCACTGGTCGCACACCAGAAAGTTAGCCGCCAGGTGCGTGAAGACCGGCACCCGCGTGCTCGCCGCACACGCCATGGCTGAATTTCCGCCCCTGTCGACGAACCCTTGCAGGGTGACCGGGCGCGGGCTCGCGACGTAGGGTGAGCGGAAAATCTGCCAGTCGACGTGCTCGAACTCATGCCCGGGGTCTGAGGGTGCGCGGTCAAGGGCCGAGGGGCTCATCGGCACCGGGCCTGTGCCGCCGGGATTGCTCTTGCGGGTGTCGACGCCTCTAAGTCCTGGAATACCGGAATACGCGAGGAGATGATCGAACGAGCGGTTCTCAAGCATCAGCACAATGACGTGCTGAATTGAATCCGGTGCCGGTGCGACCGTGCGCACCTTCCCCACACGCTTCCGCGACCGTGTTTGAGCCACGCGACCCCCTCAAAGATAGCTTCAGGCCAATATCGTTCTTGTGCTCATTGTCTAACTGTTGCGTCTGTCGGTGAAGTCGCACGCCAGGCGGGATAGCTTTGTGCCGCACCGCAGTATTTGCCTCAGGCTCGAGCTCATGATTCAGTCTGACATCGAGGGGTTCACCGCAATAGGCTCCGACCCGGCGCCCCGCGGAGGCTTCCGGGGCTCTGAGCACTGAGGGATTTGCGTGCGCGAGAGGGCCGAATGGGCATCACGGCTTCCGGAGTTCCTGCCGCGCACCCTCGCGTGGGCCGCGGCTCAATCCCAACTGATTCTTCAGAACGGTGTTTCGCTAGATGCTCCGGCGCAGGCCGTCGCGCGCGCCGTTGGGGTCAAGCAGCCCGATCGCATTCGTCTGTGGACGGTTGTCGACATTCCTGCGCCGTCCGATCCGGAACTTCGGCAGCTGGCGCTCGATGAGAATCTGATCGGTCCAGGAACCGGTGGTCTGACCTTGGGTTATGGAATTCTGATTCGCCGCGGTAGGTTGGATCTGCGGCTTTTGTCCCACGAGTGTCGGCATGTGCATCAGGTGGAAGCTGCGGGTGGACTGGAAGCTTTCCTCGCCCTTTACCTCAGGCAGATTGCCGACTTCACTTACGAGAACGCACCCTACGAGCAGGACGCCAAAGCGCACGAGCTCAAGACGTGGCCATAACCCCGTCTTGAGCGATTTATCCGGGACTTGTAACCAACTTTGCGTACCGAATCGTGCAGTAGATGCGGGTGACTTGCGCATCGGATTCGGTCACGGGTCTCGAGATCACACAGCACCTTCGCACTCGATGCGCTTCGGTTAGCGCGTACGACGATCCCCGCATTTCGCGGTGTACGTCAGGCACCACCCTCGTATCCACTTTCGTCGCTCGGCGACTCTTATACAACCGAGCATGCGCACCAAGACGCGTGTTGGGGGCAGCGATGACCTACGGTCGAGGCTCGGGCCTCGATGCAGGCGAGGGAGTACCTCCGGCGGAGGGCCTGGAGGCGCTTCAATCCGCTGCGCTCGAGCCGTTGCTGGGGTTGCTGGCGGAACACTTTCTCAACAGCCTACCCGCGGACTCTGCCGCCACGCTACGGCCGTGGCTGGCGACAGCCGAGGGGAGGGCGACGTTCTCGCGCATTTGGCCGAGCCGCGTGGGTGAATATCTGGAAGCACTCAAGCTTTTGCATGCTGAACGTCCGCCAATCTGAGCTGTTGAGCTGAATTTGCAGTCGCCTCGAGCGCATTCGGCCGTGACCTTTCGGGGCATCATCTTCGATTTCAACGGGGTGCTCTTCTGGGATGCCGACTGGCAGGTGGCGTCCTGGCAGGGCATCGCTAAGCGTTTGCGCGGACGTGAGTTGACGGTCGAAGAGCTCGAAAAAGAGATGCACGGCCGGCCGAACGCGTATGTGATCTCGTACCTCGCGGGACGGCCCGTCACAGGCCAGGAACTCGGCGACCTCATCCAGGCGAAGGAGTCCTTGTACCGTGAGACCTGTCTGATGCACCCGCGGCGGTTCCTGCTTTCCCCTGGCGCGCAGGAATTGCTGGATGCGCTGGTCGATCGCGGAATCCCGAGAACGATCGCGACTTCATCCGAGATCACGAACGTCCAGTTTTTCATTCAACACCTGGCGCTGGATCGCTGGTTCGATGTGGACCGGATCGTGTACGACAACGGTATCCGCCCGGGTAAGCCAGCGCCCGACATCTATCGCGAGGCCGCGAAGCGCATCGACGTGGAGCCACACTGGTGCGTGGTGGTGGAGGATTCCATCGCTGGGCTTGCGGCCGCCCAGGCGGCCGGCATCGGATTCCTGGCCGCCGTGCAGTACGCTGCGGTTTTCTACCACCGATCCATGGGTCGTCTCAGACGAGGAGTTATATGAGGCAACCCGGGCCGAGTATTACCTGATTGATAGTTGCTATGCCGATCTGATGATGCCCATGTTCAGGCGTCTAATCGGATCTGGAAACCACATTGTTGTTCTCGCTGCCGGGGCAGGTGACACCAGCACCAACGCCATGCCATGGGGAGGCCAGCTGCTATCAGACGTTGCGTATCTGTTGCGGGCGATGCGCCTGAACAGTCAAACCAATGCCGCGTCGATGTCAACGCTCGATTGGCAGGGTAACGGGGAAATGTCCTTCCGCGAAGCGCTCGCGATCATGCAGGTGAACTTGCTTAATTCCAAGCATTTCGCGCAGCCCACCATGCCTATCGCAAGATATTGTGACAGCCCCAGCGCGCAGGCCGGATATTTCTCGAAGGAGAATAAAGAGACCATCAGCCGGCATTTCGTGTCAGGTATTGTGGACGATACGTGCTTCCAGCGGCTGAACGCTGATCCGTCGCCACCACTCGAGCCGCTGCCGCCCGTTCCGCCACCTTGGCTGCAACTCAGCAAGCTCATCAACAACCCCGATTCGGTACGCTTTCTGATGAGCCCTGCGGACGTGATGAACCTTGACATGCAGGCCTCGGATTTAACCGCAGCGCAGGCGCAGGCGGCGTTCGGCTACCTGAAGGAGTGGGTCGGGAATCAACATGCCAAGGAATTTGCCTGCAGTATTCACGTTGCGGCGCGAGACTGCCCGCAGGGGCAAGTTGCTGCAGCGGCAAAGCTCTAACGCGTTGGGACAGTCCCTCCCTACCAAATCACTGACTTGCGTAGCGCTTCGAGCCGGTGCCGAAGCTTTCCGTCACGCCCCACATCGGCGCGGTGTGGGCGGACTCATCCTACATGCAGACATTTTTCGGCGTTACGGCCGCCGAAGCCGCCGACTCCATGTTTCCAGGGTTCAGCGCGAGCCAAGGACTGCGTAACCGGACCGCGGGGATCAACACGGTCTATCGACTGGATCAACATTGGCGCCTCGGGGGCAGAATCACCGTGACCCGGCTCGAGGGCGATGCCGCCAGCGGCCCGTTGACCTTGGACCGCGTCAACACCCGAGACTGGTGAGCCCCGCAGTCGGGCAGGCATGCAGTCCTACCGGCTCGAGGCTGGGAAGCTCGCGGAGACAGGGCTCCTGTTGCAACCACTGGGTGCGGCATGGACGGATGCGCTTGCGCAGCAGCACTGGACGAGCCCGCCGCCCATCAAGTGAGCCAGCCGGCAACACGGTGTTCGCCGGATGCCTACGGCAGGCAGGCCGGGGTTGCGGGAAGCGAACGGGCTACACGCTTGTGCAGTAGCCAGCGCGAGCCACGCCAAGCTCTCAACCTGGCGAGCCGAAGAGGGCGCCCCGACGCGAGCCGACGCTCTTAGAATTCTCTGATCGGCTCTAGTAAGCGTGCGGGAGATTTGCGGGAGTCAGTTGTGCTTCGTGGTGCCAATTGCAACGGGCGCCCCTCGGCAAGTTGTTGAAGTTACAGGCTAGATTTCCCAAGTACCGGACTCATAATGCCGGGGTCGAGGGTTCGAGTCCCTCCCTTTCCACCAATCAAATCAGAGTGATAGCGATCGCTGCCGAAATTAGCCGGCCGCCGTAAGCGCAGGATAAGCGCAAGAAGGCCGACGTTCGCCCCTCTCGATCAAGAAATCCAGGTGATTTCGATTGCGCTTATAAGCGCAAGACAAAATGCTGCTGAGGTCTTGAGACCACCTGAGTAGGACCAGGCGCGAAGCAGAGTGATGGCGAATGCCAGCGGAAATTGCTGATCCTGGGTCGCTTGAGGACCCTTTCCCACGCCGCCTGAAATCCGGTGGCGACATCAAAGACGCGCGCTCCGGTTCCGGACTTTGTTCGCGCGAAATCAATGACAGGGCGTTCTGATCAGTAAATTGAGTGGCTAGTATAAATCGTTATAACGTTCCCATCGGGATCCTTTATGCAGAAAAGATGATGTCCAAAAAACGTTTCATCAGAGATCTCTCTTGCTGCGATTCCCCGACTGATTAGCTCTAACCGATACGCCTGCAATTCATCCAGGCTCTTGCCTTTAATCATGAGGTCAAATTGCTCAGAAAATCTTTCATGGAATTGCCTTGTCAGATGGTCGAGACATCACTGGTGTGTCTTGAGATGCTCGTGAGCTATTCGACGCAGAACGCATACCTACCCGACTCGGAAGAAGACCTGCCCGAATGGGATGAAGACGACACGACGAGCGAAGGGGGGTGGCGTGAGATTCAAAAAACGGATGCTTCACATACCGGAGCCCACACTTCGCGTGGGGCACGCTCAGCGCTGCCCTGTGCCGCGCCCAAGGGCACGACTGAATTATTCGCTTGGCATGATGAACACGTATAACAATTTCATTTTAAAATGAGTTCACGAATATATTCTCTGCGCAGAACTTTTCTGTATTCATTCCGGCCCACTCTGGCCTTGTTCTGACACTCGGTGCTGCAGATTACTTTCTTGGCCACTGCTTCTTCCTCGACGCCTCTATCCAAAGCCGCCATGTTTTTATAAGTGATCCACAGAATTATATCGGGGTGATCCGGTGATGGTGGAGGGGA
>Ga0302314_10004858_pt1 | contig 24646 bp, 26 predicted proteins | sample III_Palsa_N2_3_FD_200533 | JGI IMG/M metagenome (GOLD analysis project Ga0302314, IMG submission 200533) | Peat permafrost microbial communities from Stordalen Mire near Abisko, Sweden - III_Palsa_N2_3 | ecosystem: Environmental > Terrestrial > Soil > Palsa > Peat permafrost | place: Sweden... | reverse complement strand
GATCGTCGCGCTTCAGCAGCGGGTTATAGGCGCCGACCTTCTCGATGAAGCGGCCGTCGCGGGGGGAATGGCTGTCGGCGACCACGATCGAATAGTAGGGGCGCTTCTTGGCGCCGCCGCGGGCGAGGCGAATCTTCAGCATACGTAGGGTCTTTCCAGTCTCAGGATTTCTTGAAGGGATTGAACGAGCCGCCGCCCAAGCCAGGCAGCGTTGGTTTCGGAGCGGCGCCAAAGCCTGGAAGGCCAGGCAGTCCGCCGGTTGGGTTCGGTGATGGTCCGCCGCCCAGTCCGGGAGGCAGGCTCTGTTGTGGTTCGGCCATGCGTCCGCCGCCCATGTTCTTCATCCGGTCCATGCCGCCGCCGCCCATCATCTGGGCCATGCGCTGCATGTTCTTCCCGCCGTCCTTGGCCATGAACTTGAACGCGTCCTGCATCTGCCGATGCTGCTTCAGGAGCCGGTTGACCTCGGCCACCTCGACCCCGGCGCCGGCGGCGATGCGGCGCTTGCGCGAAGCCTGCAGCATGTCGGGCTTCTTGCGCTCGACCTTGGTCATCGAGCCGATGATCGCCCGCTGGCGCTTCACCTGCTTGTCGCTGATGTTGGCCTCGGCGATCTGCTTCTTGATCTTCTGCACGCCGGGCAAGAGACCCATCAGGCCCTCCATGCCGCCCATGCGCTCCATCTGCGCCAGCTGTTCGGAGAGGTCGTCGAGGTCGAACTTGCCCTTGGCGAGCTTGCGCGCCATCTGCTCGGCCTTGACGTGGTCGAGTTCGGCGCTGGCCTTCTCGACCAGCGCCACCACGTCGCCCTGGCCCAGGATGCGGCCGGCGACACGGCGGGCGTCGAACACGTCGAGCGCGTCGATCCGCTCGCCCGTGCCGAGGAACTTGATCGGCAGGCCGGTCACCGCCCGCATCGACAGCGCCGCGCCGCCGCGGGAGTCGCCGTCGGCGCGGGTCAGCACCAGGCCGGTCAGCGGCAGGCGCTCGTGGAACGCCTTGGCGGTGCGCACCGCGTCCTGGCCGGTCAGGCTGTCGGCCACCAGCAGGGTCTCGGCCGGCGTGGCGATGCGGGCGATCTCGGCCGCCTCGCTCATCATGCCTTCGTCGAGCGTGGTGCGGCCGGCGGTGTCGAGGAACAGCACGTCGTAGCCGCCGAGCCGCGCCGCCGACATCGCGCGGCGGGCGATGTCGGGCGCGGCCTGGCCGGCGACGATCGGCAGGCTGTCGACCTCGGCCTGCTTGGCGAGGATCGCCAGCTGCTCCATCGCGGCCGGACGGCGGGTGTCGAGCGAGGCGACCAGCACCTTCTTGCGCTCGACGCGCGCCAGACGCAGCGCCAGCTTGCCGGTCATGGTGGTCTTGCCGGAGCCCTGCAGCCCGGCCATCAGGATCACCGTCGGCGGGTTGAGCGCCAGGTGCAGGCCATCGGGCTCCTCGCCGCCCAGCATCTCGATCAGGCCGTCGTAGACGATCTTGACTACCTGGTCGGCCGGCCGGATCGAGCGGATCACCGCCTCGCCGGCGGCCTCTTCCTTGGCCCTGGCGATGAAGTCGCGCACCACCGGCAGGGCGACGTCGGCCTCCAAGAGCGCGACGCGCACTTCGCGCAGCGCCTCGTCGACGTCCTTCTCCGAAAGGACGCCGCGACCGGAAAGCCGGTCGAATACCGTAGAGAGCCGTTCTGTTAGGCCGTCGAACAATTCACCGCTCCATCAGACGCAAACGCCAACCGCCCCAGTGCGCGATCACGCGGACTGGGGTCCTCGCCGCCCTCGTCCCGCATGGCAAGCCATATGGGGGTCGTGGCGGTTGAGGCGTAGCTGGCGCTGCGCCGGAAGGGCGCGCTTATGCGCTCAATGGGGGTGTGGGGTCAAGAAAGGGGGCGCGTCACCCCGGTGGGCTGCTTCGTGAATTCGGCTCACCGTGCCAGATCACGGTCACTCGCGCAGGGTGGCGGGGCAAGAGAGCCACCGCTCCGCTATAGATCAGATAGGCGGCCAGTGCCCCGTGCATCAGGTTGATGACCCAGAACGCGCGCGGGGCCTTCTGCTTCTGCAGCACGCCAATTCGGGGCAAACCAACCCTCCCCGTGTGAAGGCTGTCGACGACCAGGCCCGCGCAGATCAGCCCAAAGACGACGTCAATGATGGGATCGTCCGGAAACAAGGGCCCTCGTTTGTGCTGCTAGAGGCCGGCCAGCAGGGTTCAGAGTCTGCCGCCGATCGCTTGGATGACAGTCTTTTCCGAGGTCAGCTCCTGGTCAAGGACGGCGCGCGGCGCCGCCGCTCCGCGGGTCGCGATCCTTGACCAGGAGCTGACCTCGGAATCATGCTCCGCCAAGCGAACGATGGCGAGGTGTCGTTCAAGGTGAACCAGTCTGGCGCTCCCACGATGACCACCCAACTCATGCGCTTCCCCACGGCCTTCCCCCGCGACCCCGGCGTCGACGCCTGGTTCACCGCGCCCGACCACGAACTGCGCCGCCTCGCCCAGCCCTGGTTCGAGCTGATGCGCGGCTCCGGCCCCGATATCCGCGAGCTCCTAGCCGACGGCCACCCCACCGCCTGCGTGGACGACGCCGCGTTCGGCTACGTCGACGCCTTCAGCGCCCACGCCAACGTCGGCTTCTTCCACGGCGCGTCGCTGGACGATCCGGCCGCCCTGCTGCAAGGCGCCGGCAAGCGCATGCGGCACGTGAAGCTGCGCTGGGGCGAGCCGGTCGATGAGGCGGCGCTGGCGGCGCTGATCGCGGCGGCCTATCGGGATATCCGGGTTCGCCTGCAGGAAGACTGATCGATGAGCACCATCATCTACCACGCCGAAGCCCGCCGCTCGGAGCGGATCGCCTGGCTGCTGGAGGAACTCGATCGGCCCTATGAACTGGTGTTCAAGCCAGGCGACGTGATCGGCTCGTTCGAGCCGCTCCGCGCCACCGGCCACCCGTTCCCGATGGCGCCGGTGGTGCAGGACGGCGACGACCTGATGATCGAGAGCGCCGCGATCCTGGAGACCCTGCTCAATCGCCACGGCGAGGGGCGCCTGCGTCCGCCGCCCGGCTCGCACGAGCACGTGCGCTATCTCGAATGGCTGCACTTCGCCGAAAGCACCGCCTGGCCGCGCATCCAGCAGGAACTGATCAACCGCGCCCTGCCGCCGGCCAAGACCCCCGAAGCCGCGGCCCGCCGCTTCGGCGGCTCCGACCGGGTGCTGAAGTACTACGACGCCACCCTGGCCGCCCACCCCTACCTCGCCGGCCCCGACTTCACCGCCGCCGACATCCAGAACCACTTCATCATCCGCCTCGGCCTCAGCGCCGCCGCCAACCGCCGTGGCGTCCCCTCAGCGCTGCTCCAGCCCGACGCCGAAACCTTCGCCCCCTATCCGGCCGTCGCCGACTACATGGCGCGCCTCGGCGAGCGCCCGGCGTTCCAGCGCATGATGAAAATGACCATGCCTCAAGGCTGGCCGGCGATCTGAGGTCATTCGAACCCCCTTCCCCGGTCATGACCGGGCGTCAGTCCCGGTCACCCAAGCACGCGGAATGAACCGTGGCCGCGCCAGGCGCGGCCACCCATTGGACGGTGTTCTTGGGTTCCCGGCGCTTGCGGCCGGGAATGGCCGAAAGCGGGGGAGCGGGTGAAAGAGCTGGGCGCTTACCCCCGCAGCTCCAGCCCGTTCCCCTCCGGGTCGGTGAGATAGATCGAGAGCCCGAACCCGCCGGCCCCATACCGCCGCCCGCTTTCGCCCACCGGCGCCCCGTGCGCCTTCAGGTGCGCTTCGACGCGGGTGAGGTCGAAGTCTTCGAGGTTGAGACAGAAATGGTCGAGGTTGCGGCCCTCGGCGCCAGGCGCGGCGCCGCCTTGGCGGCCGAGGGTGCCGTCCACCGCCACGAGGTCGATCAGCTGAGCGCCGGCGCGCAGTTGCAACAGGCCGATCGAGTCGGTGCGTCGTTCGACCGTCAGGCCCAGCACCTCGACATAGAACCGCTCCATCGCCGCAGGGTCCTTCACCCGCAGCACCAGGTGGTCGAGGCCCCGGACCCTGAGAGTCACGTCAGGGCCGGCGCGAAGCCGCGGTCGCGCATCAGCGCGTCGATGCCGGCCTCGCGGCCGCGGAAGCGGCGATAGGCTTCGCCTGGCTCGACCGTGTTGCCGATGCTGAGCACATCGGCCAGCAAGCGCTTCGCCACGTCCTTGTCGTAGAACCCGCCCGGCGCCTCGGCGAAGGCCTCGGCCGCGTCGGCGCTAAGCGTGTCGGCCCAGATGTAGTTGTAGTAGCCGGCCGCGTAGCCCTCGGACGCGAACATGTGGGAGAAGTGCGGCAGCCGGTGACGCAGCACGATCTGGGGTGGCATACCGATCTCCGCCAGCGCCGACTTCTCGAACCCGTCCGCGTCCACCGTATGGTCCGCCAGCAGGTGCGCCTTCAGGTCCAAGAGCGCGTCGGAGAGGTACTCCACGGTCTTGAAGCCCTGGTGGAACGTCTCGGCGCGGAAGATTTTGTCGACCAGCGCCTCGGGCATCGGCTCTCCGGTCTGGTAGTGCACCGCGAATTTGGCCAGCAGCTCGCGCGTCGGCAGCCAATGCTCGAACAACTGGCTGGGCAGTTCGACGAAGTCTCGCAGCACCGCCGTGCCGGCCAGCGACGGGTAGGTCACGTTGGAGTTCAGCCCGTGCAGGCCGTGGCCGAACTCGTGGAACAGGGTCACCGCGTCGGTCCACGAGATCAGGCACGGCTCGCCCTTGGCCGGCGGGATGAAGTTCTCGTTGTTGGAGATGATCGGCGTAGTGGCGACGCCGCCGAGCCGCTCCTGGGTGCGGTACTCGTTCATCCAGGCGCCGGACGACTTGCCGGCCCGCGCATAGGGATCGAAGTACCAGATCCCGACCCGTTCGCCGCCGCGCGTCGCCTCATAGACGGTGACATCGGGGTGGTAGACCGGCAGGTCGTGCAGCTGCTCGAACTTGAGCCCGAACAGCTCGCCGGCGGCCCAGAACATTCCCTCGAGCATCCGCGCGAGCTGCAGGTAGGGCTTCACCTCGTTCTCATCGAGGTCGTACTTGGCCTTGCGCACCTTCTCGCCCCAGTAGCGGTAGTCCCAGGGCGCGATCGGCGCGTTGGAGCCTTCGCTGGACGACAGCTGCTCCATCTCGGCCACTTCCTCGGCGACGCGGGACTTGGCCGGACCCCAGACCGCGGTCAGCAGCTTCATCGCCGCATCAGGCGTCTTGGCCATCTGGCCGTCGGCGATCCAGTGGGCGAAGGTGGGAAAGCCGAGCAGCTTCGCCTTCTGCGCCCGCAACGCCAGGATCTGGGTGATCAGCGGCGTATTGTCGTGCGCCCCGCCGTCGCCGCGCAGGGTGAAGAGCCGGAACGCCTTCTCGCGCAGGTCGCGCCGCGCGCTGAAGGTCAGGAACGGCTCCATCGCCGAGCGGGTGTTGGCGAAGGCCCACTTGCCCTCGAGCCCCCGCGCCTTCGCCTCGGCCGCCGCGGCGTCGATCTGGCCCTGGTTCAGGCCCTCGAGGTCGGCCGCGCTGTCCAGCACCAGCGCCTGGCCCTCTTCGTCGGCGAGGATGTTCTGGCTGAAGCGGGTGTAGAGCCCAGCCAGGGTCTGGTTGATCGCCGCCAGGCTCGTTTTGTCCGCCGGCGAAAGCGCCGCGCCCTGCCGCACGAAGCGGTCGTAGGTCACGTCGGCGAGGCGCTGCTGCTCGGCGTTGAGACCGCCGTTCGCGCGGGCCTCGTAGACAGCCTTGATCCGCGCGAACAGCGCCGGATTATGGGTGATCTCGTCGCGCAACGCCGCCAGCTTCGGCGAGGCCCAGGTCTGCACCTCGCGCATCGCCGGCGTGTTCATGGTTGAGGTATAGATGTTGAGCAGCCGGCCGGCGCGGGTCAAGGTCGGCCCGGACGCCTCCAGCGCTTCCAGCGTATTGGTGAAGGTGGGCGGCGCGGGGTTGGCCGCGATCGCGGCCACCTCGGCTTGCTTCTCCGCGATCGCCGTCTCCAGCGCCGGGATGAAGTGGGCGGTCTCGATCCTGTCGAACGCCGGCGCGGCGCCGTGCGGCCCGGTCCAGGGCGCGAGGACGGGGTTGTCGTTGGGTTCGGCGGACATCGGCGGCCTCCTGGCGGGGAAGCCGTCTCTCTACGTCACGTCCGCGGTCTCGGCCACCCTAGCTCAGCCCCGCCTATCGAGGGGGAAGAAATCAGGCGACCGGGGCGTTTGTCGCCGCCGCGGGCGGGACGGCGGCCGGCGCGGCCGGTTCCTGGCCCTTCCACTTCAGCGTCAGCTGGTCGCCGTGGATCTCGACCGAGTCCATCTGGCGCAGGAACGCCATGCCGAGCAGCGACGAACTCATCGGCGCCTTGTTGACGGCGGCGGTCACGGCGCTGAGCGTCAGCTGGCCCACGGTCAGCTTCGGCAGCAGGATCGGCGCATAGAAGCCGACGCCATTGGCGGTCTCGGCGGGTGAGATGTATTTCAGCGTATCGATGTCGATGCCGGCCCGCTTGGCGTCGTCCGGGCTCAGCAGCACGCCGTTGGCGCCGGTGTCGATCACGAAGCGCACCGGCGCGCCGTTGATCTGGCCCAGGATGTAGAAGCCGCCGTCGGCGCTGGCGTTAACGGTCATCTCGTGCGGCGCGTTGGAGATGGCGTAGGCAGGCACGATCTCGCCGCGCACCTGGACGAACGCCTGGTTCAACTCTGTGCGGTAGGTATAGCCGATCAGCAGGATCGCGCAGACACCGATCCAGATGGCGGCGTTGCGCGCCGCCTGGCCGAACTGGATTCTGCGCGAATAGATCAGCCCGCTGGAGACCAGCGCCAGCAGGCCCAGCGCCTGCAGGGCGTTGGTCTGGTCGATGCCGGAAATCTGGCCGGGGAACAGGAACACCAGTCCCAGGTACGCCGCGGCGCCGGCCGCCAGCAGGCCGAACCAGACGATCATGCCGCGCGTCGGGCGCCAGCGCGGCTTGGCTTCGGGCGCGGGCGGCGGCGGCGCGCTCCACGGACCGTGATTTTGCTCGGGCAGGGCGAAGTGTCCTTCGTTGGTCGAACGGGTCCAGACATACCGGCCGGCTTAGGTCACGGCCACCCCGGTTCGCTCGATAGAGTCTGGAATTTCCATTGAGTCGGTCTATGTGGTGGTAATGCTCCCCACGCTCCGACAGTTGCAATATCTGAAACTCCTTGCCGAACATCACTCGTTCAGCCGCGCCGCCGACGCCGCGCACGTGACCCAGCCGACGCTGTCGGCCGGGGTGCAGGAGCTGGAGAAAATCCTCGGTTGTCCGGTGGTCGACCGTGGCCACGCCGGGGTGATCCTCACCGCCGCCGGCGAAGAGGCGGTGACCCGCGCCGAGGCGATCCTGGCTCAGGCCGAAGACCTGGTGCAGGCCGCCAGGGGCGCCGGGCAGCCGCTCGCCGGCCGCTTTCGGTTGGGCGTGATTCCGACTATCGCCCCGTTCCTCTTGCCCAAGGCGCTGCCGGTGCTGCGCCGCCGCTTCCCCAAGCTGCGGCTGTTCCTGCGCGAAGACCTGACCAGCCGCATGATCGGCGCGCTCAAATCCGGCGCGCTGGACGCCGCCCTGATCGCGCTCCCCTACGACATGAACGGCCTGGAGTGGGCCGACGTGGCGGAGGATGAGCTGTTCGCCGCCTTCCCCGCCAATCACCCGCTCACCGCCGAAACCCGCGTCTCGCCAGCGCGGCTCGACGACCAGGACCTGATCCTCTTGGAAGACGGCCACTGCTTGCGCGAGCACGCCCTGGCCGCCTGCGGCCTCAGCTCCAGTCGGCCGCGCGACGACTTCGCCTTCGCCGCCACCTCGCTGCCGACCCTGGTGCAGATGGTCGGCTCCGGCCTCGGCGTCTCGTTCCTGCCGGCGATGGCGGTGGACGCTGGCCTCGCCGACGCCGCCGCGGTCACCGTCCGCCCCCTCGCCGCCGACCACCCCTCGCGCCAGATCGTGGTCGCCTGGCGCGCCGGCTCCAGCCGCGCCGCCGAGGGCAAGCTGCTGGCGGAGGTGCTGCGGGGGGAAGAGGTCTGACCGACGGAATTCCCATATCTCGGTCATGGCCGGGCGAAAGTCCCGGGCATCCAAGCACGCGGAACCGTCCGTGGCCGTGCTTGGCACGGCCACCCGGCGGACCGTGTTCTTGGGTCACCGGGACTGCCGCCCGGTGATGACCGAAATTGGGGTGAACGAGGGAAGGGCAGACGTCCGGGGGGCCTGGCGCCGCCTAGAACCCCCGCTTCAGCTTCACCGTCTTCAGCTCCCGCGCCAGCATGTGCTCGAAGATCAGGCGGCCGCCGATCAGGTAGATCGGGGTGATGAACCAGATCCCCAGCGGGAAACTGGCGAACACCACCAGCAGCCGCAGCCAGATGTTCGAGTTCAGCCGCCACCACAGGCCCAGCCACCAGCTCTGATGCGCCTTGACGCTGACGAGCAGGCGGATCGCCTCGCGGTGGTTGGCCTTCTGCGACAGCGCCCAAAGCGCGAAGTCGCGCGCCGCCTCAGCCTTGCCCTGGCGCAGCGCCACGTCGCCGCGCAGCAGGATCACGCCGAAATCGTCCGGCGCGGCGCGGCCGGCGGCGTCGGCCACCTCCGCGGCGTCGGCGTAGCGCCGGCGGCTCATCAGGAAATAGCCCAGGTGCACCAGGCAATAGTCGCTGTCCGGCTGCAGCTCGACGCCGCGCCGCAGTTCGGCCTCGGCGTCCTTCCAGTTGCTCTGTTTTGCGAAGATGCGGCCGAGAATGGTGTGGCTGATCGCATCGCCGGCGTAGAGCCGGATCGCCTCCTCGACCTCCTTGCGCGCCTCGGGCAGCGCGCCCCGCTGCAGCTGGCCCAGCGCCACCAGCCGGTGCACCACGGGCGAGCTCGGCGCCTGGCGCGCGGCGCCGGCCAGGGTGTCGAGCGCCAGCTTGGTCTTGCCCTGGTCGAGATAGGTCGCGCCGAGCTGAATCTGTCCGTTCAGGTGCAGCGGATCGGCCGCCAGCGCCTCTTTCAGCAGGTCGATCGCCTTGGCGTGCTCCCCCGCGCCGCGAAAGATCAGCGCCTGACGGATGAGCGCATCTGGCGAGGGTTCGCTCACCGAGCCGTCATCGGGCGTGTTTGCCGAGGAAGGCCAGCACCTCGTCGTACTGACCGCCCTCGTTGGCGTATTTGGCGTAGTTGCGCGCGGTCGCCAGCCATTCGGCGGTGGTCGGCTTCACCTCCGCCAGGGCGCCGTCGAAGTGCTTGCGGGCCAAGGGGATCGGCGCGTCGCCCGCCAGGCTGTCGTCGATCGCCAGGTCGATCGCGGTCTCGACCAGGTTGAGCAGATCGGCGCCCGAGAAGCCCGACGTGCCGGCGGCGTAGCGCTCCATGTCGAGCCCTGGCGCCGTGGGTTGGTCCTCGATCAGCCGGCGCAGGATGTAGAGGCGCGCTTTCTTGTCCGGCGGCGGTACGAACAGCACCCGGTCGAACCGGCCTGGCCGGCGGAACGCGGTGTCGATCATCCACGGCACATTGGTCGCCGCCACCACCAGCAGCGCTTCCGACGAGGCGGCGAGGCCGTCGAACTCGCTGAGGAAGGTCGAGACCATCGACGAAGTGTGGTTGTTGTCGGTGTCGCGCCGCCTGGCCGCCAGCGCCTCGATCTCGTCGAAGAACAGGATGGTCGGCTTCCTCGCCCGCGCTTCGGCGAAGGCCGCGGCGATGTGCTTTTCCGACTCGCCCAGCCAGCGGTCGAGGATGTCCGGGATGCGCACCGACAGGAACGAGACGTGCGCCTCGCCCGCCGCCGCCTGGGCCAGCATGGTCTTGCCGCAGCCGGGCGGGCCGTAGAACAGCAGGCCTCCGCCCGCGCGCCGCTTGAACGCGCTGAACAGGCCCGGTTTCTCCAGCGGCGCGATGATGCGCCGGCGGATCTGCTGCTTCACGTCCTCCAGCCCGCCGACATCGGCGAAGGTGAGCCGGGTCTGCTGCGCCGGCTCGGCGAACTCCGAACCGCGCTCGCGCCGCTGGCCCAGGTCGACGATCACCGCGCCATCGCCGCCGCCGCCGACCGCCCGCAGCGCCTCCGGCCGCCACGCCCGTGCCGCCGCGTCGCGCCCGCCTTCGGTCAGGAAGTCCGCCACTGTGCGCCGCAGCTCAGCCTCGAACGCCGAGGGATCGGCTTCGGCCAGATAGGCGAACGCGTCGGCCGCCGCCTCGCCCTCGCCGGCCTGCGCCATCAGCGCGCGCAGCAAGCCGGCCGATTTCGGCGCGGCGCGGCAGGCGGCGATCAGGTCGGCGACCGCGCTCCGGTCTTCAGACATGCAAAGCCCTCATCCGCCCGCCCGGTCTCAAGTTGTATCTGCCCGGAAAAGGTCAAGACTCCGGCGCCACGCTCGAACGATCCGAAACACGGCCGCGCAACCCCCGCCGAATTCCGTACGCCGCGGCCAGCGCCGCCAGGCTGCCGACGCCCATCGCCAGCGGCGCTTGCTGGTCGGGGATGAAGGCCATTGCGGCGAGAATCCCGATCATGCCGGCGATCGCGACATAGGTCAGGTACGGAAACGCCCACATCCGGACGATAAGCTTCTCCGGCGCCTCGCGCTCCAGCCGGCGACGCAGCCGCAATTCCGAGACCGCGATCAGCAGGTAGACGAAGATCGCCACCGTTCCGTAGGAGTTGATCAGGAAGGCGAACACCACGCCGGGCGAGACGTAGGACATCACCACCGCGCCGAAGCCGACGACCGTCCCGGCGAGAATGGCCGGGACCGGTACGCCGCGCGCGTTGATCTTCGCCAGCACGGCCGGCGCATCGCCGTGCCGGGTCAGCGCGAACAGCATCCGCGACGAGGCGTAGAGGCCGGAGTTCAGCGCCGAGAGCACGGCGGTCAGGATCACCGCGTTCATGGCGTGCGCCGCGCCCGGAATCCCGATGACGCTCAGCGCGCTGACGTAGGGCGTCGCGATGCCCTTCGCGTTCCAGGGCACGATGCAGACCACCAGCAGGATCGAGCCGACGTAGAACAGCAAGACGCGGCCGATCACCGAACTGGTCGCCCGCGCCACGGCGATGGCCGGCTCCTTGGCCTCGGCCGCGGCGATCGTCACGATCTCGGCGCCGAAGTAAAAGCCGGTGGCCGCCACCGCGCCGGTCAGCACCGGCAGCAGCCCGTTGGGCATGAAGCCGCCGTGCGCCGTCAGGTTGACGACGTGCGGCGTCCACCCTGGCCAGACGCCGGCTACGAAGCAGGTCCCGACCACCAGGAAGATGACGATGGCCGCGACTTTGATCGAGGCGAACCAGAATTCGAACTCGCCGTAGGCCCGCACCGAGAGGAGATTGCTCAGCGTCATGGCGCCCAGCAACAGCGCGGCCAGCGCCCATTGATGTGCGCCGGGCAGCCAGAAGCGGATCAGGTCCGCGCCGGCGATCGCCTCGATGGCGACAACGATCACCCAGAAGTACCAGTACATCCAGCCGGTCAGGAAGCCGGCGAAGTCGCCAAGCGCGCTGCGGGCGTATTCGTAGAACGAGCCGGTGGCGGGCAGGGCGGCGGCCATCTCGCCCAGCATCCGCATCACCAGGATGACGAGCGCGCCGGTGATCAGGAACGATACCGCGGCGGCCGGTCCCGCCGACCGGATCACCACCCGGCTGCCGACGAACAGCCCCGCGCCGATGACCCCGCCGAGGGCGATCATGGTCATGTGCCGTTGCTGCAGCGTGTGCCGCAGGCCGACGGGCGGCTGTTCCGTTGTCACGCTGCGGGCTCGCCAGCGCCGGCGCTCAGCGTCCAGTCGCGGATGCGCGTCAGCGGCTGGAAGCCGATCCGCTGCAGGATCGGGCGGCTGGTGTCGCGGGCGTCGACGGTGAGGAAGCGGTGGCCGCGGCGGCGAGCTTCGGCGGCGCGGGCCGCGACCAGCGCGCGATAGACGCCGCGGCCCTGGTAATCCGGCCGGGTGCCGCCGCCGTAGAGGCCGGCAAACGCCTTGCCGGGCGCCAGCTCCAGCCGGCCCGACGAAACCGGGACGCCGCCGTCGTAGGCCACGAACAGCGCCTGGGTCGGATCGGCCAGCCGTCCCGCCAGTTGCTCCGCCCGCCACGGCTCATCGCGGCCGAACGCCGCCGCGCTGACCGCGACAAGGTCATCAATCCCGGCGCGGTCGGTCACTTGGCGCACCTCCATCCCGCCCGGCGGGTCGAACGCGGGAGTCACCTCGTCCAGATCGAGCACCAGGAAGGTCTCCGGCCCGTTTTCCTGGAACCCGGCCGCCGCCAGCGCCGCGGTCAGGTTCGGCGGGCCGTCGTGGTCGAACACTTTCCACTGCACGCCGGTCTTGGCGAAGAACGCCGCCTCGCGCGCCACCGCCGCCGCGGCCTCGTCGGCGCCGAACGTCCACCAGCCGATGAAGTTGTACGCCCCGGTCGTGCGCAGCACCCCGTCCGCCCAGACCTGCTCTGCGCCCACCTCGGCAGGGGGATCGGCGCGGATCTCGGCGTCGTAGCGGGCGAGGATCTGCGCGGCGTCCATCACTCCATCAGCTTGCGGGCGAGGTAGGTGAACTCCAGCGCCACCCGTTCGGCGCGCTCCTGCTGGTTGGCCGAAGCCGCGTGGCCGCCGTTGGTGTTCTCGAAGTAGAGGAACGGCAGGCCCATCGCCTGCATCTTCGCCGCCATCTTGCGGGCGTGCACCGGGGTCACGCGGTCGTCGCTGGTGGCGGTGACGAAGAACGGCTCCGGATAGGCCACGCCCGCCTTCAGGTTCTGGTAGGGCGAGATCGTTTCAAGGAAGGCGCGCTCTTCCGGCACGCTGACGCTGCCGTATTCGCCCACCCACGAGGCGCCGGCGCCGATCTGCTCGAAGCGGATCATGTCCAGCAGCGGCACCTCGATATCGACCGCATGCCAGAGATCCGGGTGCTGATTGAACTCGACGCCCATCAAGAGGCCGCCATTGGAGCCGCCCTGGATGCCCAGCCGTCGCGGCGAGGTGATCCCACGCGCGATCAGGTCTTTCCCCACCGCGGCGAAGTCGTCGTAGATGTGCTGGCGCTTGGTCTTCAGCCCGGCCTCATGCCACTTCGGCCCGAACTCGCCCCCGCCGCGGATGTTGGCCAGCACATAGACGCCGCCATGCTCCAGCCACAGCTTGCCGATCGCGCCCGAATAGGTCGGCAGCATCGATACCTGGAAGCCGCCGTAGGCGTAGAGGATGGTCGGGTTCGTCCCGTCCAGCTTCATCGCCTTCGGATGCACCACGAAGTAGGGGATCTTGGTTCCGTCCGTGGACGTCGCCTCATACTGGTCGACCAATTCGCCGGAAGCGTCGAACCGCGCCGGCAGATCCTTGATGTCGGTCTGGGCGCCGCTCGCCAGATCGGCGTGCCAGAGGTGGCTTGGCGCCAGGAAGCCTTCGGTCCCGAAATAGACCTGGTCGTTGACGTCGCTGGCGGTCGAGATGCCGACCGACGAATTGGGCGCGGTCGGCACCGGGGTCGCCGCCCAGCCATCCTTGTCCGGCGCGAACCGGACCAGTCCGCCGCGCACGTTGTCGTAGATCGCCGCCACCAAATAGTGCGCGGTGATCGCCACCTGCTCGATCGACTGGCGCGCGCTCGGCGAATACACCAGATGGGCGGTTCCGGGGTCGTCGGCCGCCTCGGTGGACAGTTCCTCGGGGCGGAAGGCGAGCAGATCGCCGGCCTTGTGGCCGCGCCAGTCCTCCAGCGTGGTGAAGACCAGCCGCCCGTCCAACAACCCGTGCAGATCGACCTTGGCCGGCAGATAGAGCCGCGTCACGCCGGCCGGCGTCAGCTGGTAGGTCTCGGAATGGAAGAAGTCCGTGCCCCGGACGATCAGCACCAGCTTATGGCCGTCGCTGTCGTGCAGCACGGTCGGCGACACCGACACATCTTCCGGCTTGCCGCGGAACACCTCCGTCGCCTGATCCAGGCTCTGGCCGCGCTTCAACGTCTTGACCACGAACGGATAGCTGGACGCCGTCATCGTGCCCGGACCCCAGTCACGGGCCAGGATCAGGGTGTCGTAGTCGAGCCAGTCGACGTCCTGCTTGCTGCGCGGCAGGCTGAAGCCGCCGGCGACGAACGACTTGGTCTGAAGATCGAACTCGCGAACCGTCTTCGCGTCCTCGCCGCCGTCGGAGAGCTGCACCAGGCAGCGCTTGTAAGCCGGCGGCGGGCAGTTGGCGCCGCCCCAGACCCAGTTGGCCTTCTCGTCCGCCGACAGCTTGTCGAGGTCGAGCACCGTCTCCCAGGCCGGCGTGGCGGTGGCGTAGCTCGCCGGCGTCGACCGCCGCCACAGCCCCCGCACGTTGGTCGGGTCCTGCCAGAAGTTGTAGACCGTGGTCCCGATCAGGTCCGGCCCCGGAATCCGGTCGGTGGCGTTGACGATCTTCAGCGCGGCCTGATGGAACGGCTCGTAGTGCGGATCGGCTTTCAGGATCGCCAGCGAGCGGGCGTTCTCCTTCTCCACCCAGGACATCGAGCGCTCGCCGTGGACGTCTTCCAGCCACTGGTAGGGATCGTCGGAAGCGGGTGCGGCGGCCGGCGGCGCGGGCGTGCTGGTCGTACTACTGGCTGTCACGGCGGGGGTCTCGGCGAGGGCGGGAAGGGCGAGGGCGGCAATGGCCGCGATCAGAGCAAGGCGCATCTCGCCTGCTTGCCTCCGACGCGGGGTGCGAGTCCAGCCGTGAGAGGCTATATGGGCCATTCGCATGAGCCGTCCGTTCCTGAAAATGAACGGGCTCGGCAACGATTTCGTCGTCGTCGAGGCCCGCTCCCAACCCTTCGCGCCCAGCGTGGGGGAGGCCCGCGCGATCGCCGATCGCGAGGAAGGCATCGGCTGCGACCAGATCATCGCCATCGAGCCTTCCCTGCGCGCCGACGCCTTCATGCGCATCTGGAACGCCGACGGCGGGGCGGTGGAGCAGTGCGGCAATGCCGCGCGCTGCGTCGGCTGGCTCTTGATGGAGGCGAGCGGCCGCGACGCCGTGCGGCTCGACACGCCCGGCGGCCTGCTCGCAGTCGAGCGCGCTGGCGCCAAGGCCGTCACCGTCGACATGGGCAAGCCCGGCCTGGACTGGCAGGACATCCCGCTCGAGGAGAAGATGGACACGCGCGGGATCGAGCTGCAGATCGGCCCGATCGACGCGCCGCTGTTCCATACCCCCGGCGCGGTCTCGATGGGCAATCCGCACGTCGTCTTCTTCGTCAAGGACGCCGAGAGCGCGCCGGTGCGCGAGGTGGGCTCGATGATCGAGTACCACCGCCTGTTCCCGCAGCGGACCAACGTCGAATTCTGCGAGGTCAGGGCGCCGGACCGGCTGCGAGTCCGGGTCTGGGAGCGCGGCGTCGGCGTCACCCAGGCCTGCGGCACCGGCGCCTGCGCGGCGCTGGTTGCGGCCAACCGGCGCAAGCTCTGCGATCGCAAGGCGACGGTCGAGATGGACGGTGGCGAGCTGATTATCGAGTGGCGCACCGAAGACGACCACGTGCTGATGACCGGCCCGATCGCGGTCGAGTTCACCGGACTTCTGCCATGACCCAGCATCCCGCGATCCAGCCCGGGCGCGTCGCCGTGATCACCGGCGCGGCCAGCGGCATCGGCCTGGCGGCGGCCAAGCGCTTCGCCGGCTTGGGCATGAACCTGGTGCTGGTCGACCTCGAGCACGACGCCGTGCGGGCGGCATCTCGGGAGATCGCGGGCGGCGTCGGCAGCGCCGTGGCGATCAAGGAAGTCGCCGGCGACGTCAGCCGGATCGAGACGCTGGAGCAGGCGCGGAGCGCGGCGGCCGAGGTCGGCGATGTCGCGATCCTGATGAACAACGCCGGCGTCGGCGGCGGCGGCAATGCGATCGAGCATCCGGATCGGTGGCGGCGCGTGCTGGAGACCAATCTGTTCGGCGTGATCAACGGCTGCCAGGCGTTCGGCCAGCAGATGGCGAGCGCCGGCATCCCCGCCGCGATCATCAACACCGGCTCCAAGCAGGGCATCACCGCCCCGCCCGGCGACACCGCCTACAACGTCTCCAAGGCGGCGATCAAAACCCTCACCGAGGGCCTGCAGCACACCTTGCGCAACATCGCCGGCTGCCAGGTCAGCGCCCACCTGCTGGTGCCGGGCTCGACCTTCACCGGCATGACCCGCCGGCGGCTGACCGTAAAGCCGCCCGGCGCGTGGACCGCCGAGCAGGTGGCCGACTTCATGCTGGAGCGGATGGCCGCCGGCGATTTCTACATCATCTGCCCCGACAACGAGGTCACCCGCGCGATCGACAACGCCCGCATGACCTGGGCGATGCAGGACCTGACCCTGAACCGTCCCCCGCTCTCGCGCTGGCATCCCGACTACGCCCACGCCTTCGCCGAATTCCTGGCCAAGGAGACCGGCGGTGGGTGAAACGGACACTTCACTCCTTCCCCGCGCAGCGGGGGAGGGGGACCGCGCCGCAGGCGTGGTGGAGGGCGCGCGGGGCCGTGCGCCAGTCCATCCGCCTGAGTTGCCGCCGGCAGGCCCCCTCCGTCGCGAGCCCCGTGCCGGGGCTCGCGCCACCTCCCCCGCTGCGCGGGGCAGGAGCGAAATCGAGGTCGTCACCTTCGGCTGCCGCCTCAACGCCTACGAATCCGAGCAGGTTCGCGCCCAGGCGGCGGCGGACGGGATCACCGATGCGGTGGTGTTCAACACCTGCGCCGTCACCGGCGAGGCCGTGCGCCAGGCGCGGCAGGCGATTCGCAAGGCCAGACGCGAGCGGCCGGGCGCTCGTCTGGTCGTCACCGGCTGCGCGGCCCAGATCGACCCGGCGTCGTTCGCGGCCATGCCCGAAGTCGACCTGGTGCTCGGGAACGCCGAGAAGGCGCGACCGGGAGCGTTGGCCATCGGTGAGCGGGTGCGCGTCAGTGACATCATGCAAGCGCGTCCGGCCGCCGCCGCGCGGGCGGGTGGCCTGACCGAGAGGGCCCGCGCCTACGTCGAAATCCAGAACGGCTGCGATCACCGCTGCACCTTCTGCATCATCCCGTTCGGGCGCGGCAATTCGCGCTCCACCCCGGCCGAGCAGGTAGTGGCCGAGGTTCGCGGCTTGGCTCGCGCCGGCTACGCCGAGGTGGTGCTGACCGGCGTCGACCTGACCAGCTGGGGCGGCGACCTGAACGACCAGCCGCCGCTGGGCCGGCTGGTGGCCGAAATCCTGCGCGAGGTTCCCGAACTGCCGCGCCTGCGCCTCTCCTCGATCGACGCGGCCGAGATCGATGACGAGCTGATGGCCTGCCTCGCCGGCGAGGCGCGGCTCTGCCCGCACCTGCACCTGTCGCTGCAGTCCGGCGACGATATGATCCTGAAGCGGATGAAGCGCCGGCACTCGTCCGCGGACGCCCTGTCGCTGATCGCGGCGGTGCGGCGGGTGCGGCCGGAGGTGGCGTTCGGGGCCGACTTCATCGCCGGCTTCCCGACCGAGACCGACGCCGCGTTTGACAACACCGTCGCCTTCGTCGAGCGCGCCGACCTCGCTTACCTGCACGTCTTCCCCTACAGCCCTCGCCCTGGCACGCCGGCGGCGCGGATGCCCCAGGTGGCGCGCGATGTGGTCAAGGACCGCGCCGCGCGGTTGCGGGCGGCAGGCGATGCGGCGCTGGTCCGCCACCTGAGTCGCCAGACCGGTCGCCGCGTCGAGGCGCTGGTCGAGCGCGCGGGCCGCGCGCGGGCAGCGGACTTCACCGAGATCGCCTTCACCGGCGAAGCGCCGACGGGCGGCCTGGTCGCGCTGCGCATCACCGGTCACGACGGTCGCCGCGCGATCGGAGCGCTGTCGTGAGCGAACTCTCCGGCGGATGCCAGTGCGGCGTGGTGCGGTTCCGGGTCGAAGGCGAAATCCGCCACACCAGCATCTGCCATTGCCGCATGTGCCAGAAGGCGTTCGCCGCGCCGTTCGGGGCGTTCGCCTCGGTCGCGGTGGGCCACGTGGTCTGGCCCCGCGGCCAGCGCAAGATGTTCCAAAGCTCCGACGCCATCGCCCGCGGTTTCTGCGGCGACTGCGGCACGCCGCTCACCTTCGAGGCCGCGTCCGGCGCGGGAAACAACATCGCCCTGGCTATCTGCGCGTTCGACGACCCGTCAACGCTTCCGCCACAGCTACAGCTCGATCTCGCGAGCCGCGTCGCCTGGCTGGAGGGCGTCAACGACCTGCCGACCCGCAAGCCGGAAGACGTTGCGGCGCAGGAAGCCAAGTACGGTCCGCGCACTTCCTATCAGCACCCCGACCACACCGGGACCTGGCCGCCCGCCCGATGAGCGAACCCAAGCGAGGCTGGCTCCAGCGATTGTCGGAAGGTCTATCGCGCTCGTCGCGGCAGATGGGCGAGCAGCTTGGCGTCATCACGCGGCGTCCACTCGACCAGGCCCAGCTCGACGAGCTGGAGGAAATGCTGATCGAGGCCGATCTCGGCCCCAGGGCGGCGGCCAAGATCGCCGCCGCGTTCGGCGAGCAGCGCTTCGGCAAGCAGTCGTCCGAGCTTGAGATCAAGGAGGCGCTGGCCGGCCTCGTCGCCGCCGAGCTGATCCCGCGCCAGGGCGATTTCGAGCCGCTGTCGGGACCCAGGCCGTTCGTGGTGCTGTTCATCGGCGTCAACGGCTCGGGCAAGACCACCACGCTGGGCAAGATCGCGGCCGACCTGAAGGGTCAGGGGGCACGGGTGCTGATCGCCGCCTGCGACACCTTCCGCGCGGCGGCCACGGAGCAGCTGGCGGTGTGGGCCGATCGCGCCGGCGCCGCGTTCGTCTCGGCCCCGACCGGCGCCGACGCGGCCGGCTTGGCGTTCGACGCCTATTCCCGCGCCAAGGCCGAGAACTTCGATGTGGTGTTGATCGACACCGCGGGGCGCTTGCAGAACAAGCAGGATTTGATGCTCGAGCTTACCAAGATGGTCCGGGTGCTGCGAAAGATCGATCCGGACGCGCCGCACGAGGTGCTGCTGGTGCTCGACGCCACGGTGGGACGCAACGCCGTGGCGCAGGAGAACGTTTTCGGCAACATGATCGGGGTGACAGGCATCGTCATGACCAAACTCGACGGCACCGCGCGCGGCGGGGTGCTGGTGCCCGTGGCCCAGGCCTCGGACTCGCCGATCAAGCTGATCGGCGTTGGCGAGGGCATCGACGACCTGCAGCCGTTCGACGCGCGCGCCTTCTCGCGCTCGCTCGTCGGCCTGGACAGCTGAGCGATGGCTGAACCGAAGGTCTCCTCGATCCTGGTCCAGGCGGCGAACGCGGCGCCGACCGTCGGCTTCCTGGCGATGTTGCTGATCACCCACGATTTCCCCAAGGCGAGCTGGGTGATGGTGGGGCTCTCGGCGGCGGCGCTGGCGCTCAGCCTGATCCTCGAACGCCGCATTGCGCCCATCCCGCTGTTTTCCGGCGTGATGGCGATGGGGTTCGGGGGCCTATCCATCGTCCTGCATCGCAACGACCTGCTGCAGATGAAGATGAGCATCGTGGACGGCGTGCTCGGCGCCGCGCTGTTCGGCGGCCTGGTGCTGAAGAAGAACCCGCTGAAACGGCTGCTGGGCGGCGCGATGAGCCTGCCGGACGAGGCCTGGCGGGTGCTGACGATCCGCTACGGCCTGTTCTTCTGGGTCTCGGCGGTCGCCAACGAGATCATCCGGCGCACCCAGACGCCGGAAGTCTGGGCGTCGTTCCGGGTGGTCGCCATCGTCGCGGCGGTCGCGTTCGGCGCCGCGCAATTCCCGTTCCTGAAGAAGTATTGGCGCGAGCCCGGCGCCGTCGAGGCGCCCGAGCCGCCGGAGCCGGGATTCTAGGCGTTCGGCATTGACGCCTACGGACGGTCTGTCGTCAAATTGACGCAACTGTCCGCTACGGAGACCCAGACGGTCTGTCGGGGCAGGGGAGCGTCATGGCCAAGAAACCGAAGAGCTCAGACGGCGGGCTTTCGCAGTCCGTCACGCATCTGCTGCATCGCGTACTTCAACTCGCCTTGGACTACCACGCCGAGGCCTCCGGCTCCGCCGGGCTGACTCAGCGCCAGTACACCGTGCTCGCCGCCGCCGGCGCCGCGGATGGCGTCTCGCAGAGCGACCTGGTCCGCGCCACCGGCATCGACCGCTCGACCCTGGCCGATCTCGTGGCCCGGATGATCGCCAAGGGTCTGCTCGAGCGCGAACGATCCGCCACCGACGCCCGCGCCAACACCGTGCGCGTCAGCGACGCCGGCAAGCTGGCCCTGACCGAGGGCGGCAAACCCGCGGCCCACTCCGACGAACGCCTGCTCGACCTGCTGCCGCCGAAGAAGCGCGAATCGTTCCTCAAGACCCTGAGCACGCTGGCCGCGGCGGCGGACGCCGGTGGAACCGCCAAGGCCGCGGAGCCCAAGCCGGAAAAGGTCAAAACACCCAAGCCCGCAAAATCTCAGGCGGCGAAGAAGAAGGGCAAGAAGTCGAAGAAGCAGCCGAAAGTCGCGGCTTAGGCCCTCTCCCTGACTCCTAACCCCACGTCGGCGATGACCGAGAATTGGGGAACTCGGGGGTGGGCGGACCCCTAAACCAGAATATCGACGATCGACCCCGGCGGCGGGATGCGGTCGGTTGCGCGGGCCTCTACGGCCGACGCACTGCGCACCGCCTGCGCGGCCGTGGCGCGGGGCGGCCCGCCAACTTCGGTCTCCGGCGGCGGGGCGGGCTTGCCGGCGAGGGCGGCTTCGAAAAACGCCTTCTGGGCTGTGGCGCGCGCATCGTTGCGGCCGGGCTGGATGTTGCTCGGCGCCGGCGGCCAGACGGAAGGGCGGACGGGCGCGGCCATGTCCTCGTTCTAACGCGTCAAATCGAAAAACCGAACATGGTTAACGGACGAAGGTCGCCGCTTATGGTCAACGAGAGGTTAACCTGTGAGCGACCTACGAGCCAGCCTTGCTCAGCAGCGCCTCGGCGTCCGCGGGCGTGAGCGGCTCCGCGATCTTGTCCAAGATCCGGCCGCGCGCGTCGACGAGGTAGGTTTCCGGAACCCCGGTGACGCCGAAATCGATTCCTGCCCGGCCGTCTCGATCGACAAAAATGACCTGGTAGGGATCGCCGTAGCGCGAGAGGAAGTCGCGGGTCTTGGCCGGGTCGTCCTTCAAGGCGACGCCCACCACTCGCACGCCCTCGGCCTTCAGCGCCGCGAGCGTCGGCGCCTCGGCCGGGCAGGTCGAGCACCACGAGGCGAAGAAATTCACCAGGGTCACGCCCTTCAGCGCCGTGTGCAGCGGCGCCGGCGGGTCGCCCGCCAAGCTGGGCAGGGCGTCGTCGGGCGCCTGCGAGCCCACCGTCGCGCGGGGAATCACCTGCGGATTGTGATGCAGGGCGTAGGCCCCGAACACGATCACCAGCGCGCCGAAGACCGCGATCGGCGCCAGCGCGACCAGCCGCCTCATGGCCGCTGGTCCTGTTCCAGCCGCTCGGCCTGCCGCCGCCAGCGCGCCGAGCGCAGCAGGGTGTCGATGACCATCCAGGCGAAGACCAGCGCGCTGACGCCGTAAGCCGGCCAGACGAAGACGGCGTATTTGTCGGCGAGGTTCACGCCGACGCCGCCCGCACTGCTGCGACCTGGGCGCGGCGGCGCCAGATCTCGCCGCGGGTCCGGGCGATCCACAGCGCCCCGAACGCCGCGAGATAGCCGAAGCTCATCAGCGCCAGCGGCAGCAGGAACACCGGCGCGATGGTCGGCCCGCCAGGGCGGAAGATCGATTCGCCCTGATGCAGGCTGTTCCACCAGTCGACCGAGAATTTGATGATCGGCAGGTTGATCAGGCCGACCAGGGCCAGGATCGCCGCCGCCCGCGCTGCCCTGGCTTCATCGTCGATCGCCGAGCGCAGCGCCATGTAGCCGATGAACAGCAGCAGCAGCACCAGCACCGAGGTCAGCCGCGCGTCCCACACCCACCACGCGCCCCACATCGGCCGCCCCCACAGCGAGCCGGTGACGAGGGCCAGCACGGTGAAGGCGGCGCCCAGCGGCGCGGCGGCGCGCGCGGCGGCGTCGGCGAGGGCGTGGCGGAACACCAGCGAGAAGAAGCTCGCCCCGCCCAGGCAGGCATAGGCGAACATCGACGTTTCCGCCGCCGGCACATGGATGAACATGATCCGGACCGTCGTGCCCTGCTGATAGTCCGGCGGCGCGGCGAAGCCGAACCAGAGGCCAGGCGCGATCAACAGCAGGGCGACAACGCCCAATAGGGGCGCGGCCCACCGGGAGAAGCCCATGAATCGATGCGGATTCGCCAGCGCCGCTATCATGGACCGGGATTAAAGGCCTGGGCGGCGGGGGGCAAGCCGCCCAGGCCGGGCTGACGGACGATCAGCCGGTCGGCTGACTGCCCGGACCCATCGGGTGCGCCGATCCTGCGCCGTCGTGATGGTGTCCCATCATGCCGTGATCATGGCCGAAATGGCCCATCATCATCGGGGCGAGGTCGTCGAAGGCTTTTTGCTGGCTGGGCGTCAGCTGGGCGTAGAACTGCTTGGTCGCCGCCACGTGCGCGGCCATGCGGCTGTGCATCTCGTCGAAGCGGGCCATCATCTTGTCGAGCCGCTCGGGCGTCGACAGGTGCGCCATCGCGGCGCCGTCATGGCCCATGCCGTGATCCATGCCCGGCTGCATGTCGCCCGGCGGCTTCATCGAATCGATGAAGGCGGCCAGCGCCGCGTCCTGGGCCGGCTGCAGCTGCAGCACTTCGCGCAGATGCTGGCCCATGTGCGCGCGGCGCTCGGCCGGGTCGACCATGCGATGGTCGCCCCAGCCGTGATGCATGCCGGCGACCTCGCCCGGCGGCGGCGCGGGCGCCGCGGTTTGCGCCAGGCTGGCGCTGGCGAGACCGAGCGGCATGGCGAGGGCGGCCACCAGGGCCAGGCGGAGAGTCGGGAATGTCATCGGTAGGGCTACCCCCTCGCTTAAGCCACAAGACGATGCGCTGTCCGCGTGTCGGCAGAATTGCTCATCGATGTCCGCTCTTGGGCGGATTGTTTCAGGCTTGAGCGTCAGGAAAGGGCGTTGCGGCAGGCGGCGGCCATGAAGAACGGGCAGAGCGCCGCCGCGCCGAGGGTGTAGGCGCTCAGCAGCAGCAGGCCCGTCTGCCACGACAGGCCCGCAGCGAAAGCCGTCAGCGCGCCGCCGCCCAGGATCACCGGCGGCGAGAGCAGCGGCAGCACGATCACGGCGATGATCAGCCCGCCGCGCCGGCTGCCGAGCGCCAGCGCCGCCCCCGTACCCCCGACGAAGGCGAAGGCGACGCCGCCGATCGCCGCGGTGATGAAGATCAGCGGCGCCAGCGCGGGCGGGGCGCCGAGCGCGATGGCGGCCAAGGGGGCGGCGAGCGCCAGCGGCGCGCCGGCGGCGGTCCAGTGCGCCAGGCACTTGGCGGCGGCGACCGCTTCACCCGACGGGGGGCCGAGCATCAAGAGGTCGAGCGCGCCGTCCTCGAAGTCGCGCTCGAACATCCGCTCCAGCGAGAGCAGCGACGCGAGCGCCAGCGCCACCCAGGCGACGCCGGTCGCGACGGCGGCCAGGTTGTGGGTGGAGGGGTCGGTCGAGAGCGGCACGAGGGTCGCCACGGCGGCGTAGAACCCAATCGCCAGCAGCGGGCCGCCACCGCCGCTCCAGGCCAGCGCCAGCTCGCGGCGGAAGATCAGCCAGAGCGCGCTCATGCGCCCAGCTCCACCCCGCGGGCCGCGACCGGCAGCGGATCGTGCACGGCCGCCACCACCAGGCCGCCGCCGGCCAGGTGCGCGGCCATCAGTTCGCCGAACAGCGCGCGGTTTTGCGCGTCCAGGGGCGCCAGCGGCTCGTCGAGCAGCCATAGCGGCCGGGGGCTGGCGAGCAGCCGGGCGAGGGCCAGCCGCCGCCGCTGGCCGGCGGACAGGTGCCTGACGGCCAGACCCAGCAGGCGGGCGAGCCCCAGCGTCTCGGCCGCCGCGAGCGCCGCCGCTTCGTCGCCGCCAGTCCAGCGCACCTGGAACAGCAGTTCGTCGCGCGCCGTTCGGTTAGACTTCAGCGCGTCCTGGTGGCCGAGCAAATGCACGCCGCCGCGCCGGGCTTCCTCCGGTTCAAGCGCGCCATCGGCGCCGGCGAACGTGATCGCGCCCGTCTCGGGCCGGATGAAACCGGCGATGGCGCGCAGCAGGCTGGTCTTGCCGGCGCCGTTCGGCCCGGTCAGGGTGATCGCTTCGCCGGCCGCCGCCGCGAGGTTGAAATCCTCGAACAGCCGCCGCTCGCCCCGCCTCACAGCCAGGCCCTGCACGCCAAGACTCACGATCATCGGCCTAATCCGCCGCTTCCTGGTTCCCGCGCATGGACGAAGCGTCCCCCCGCGTCTATGAAACGCCCGGCCGCGAGCCGGGGGCTAACATCGGCTTTGCGCGGCGCGAGGCGGGACGCTGTGTGTCCCGCGTCAGCGCGCGACCCCGGAACCGATTTTCGGGCGGCCTTGAACAGGGAAGGACCCTCAAAATGGCGTCGATCGACAGCCTGAACACCCGCCGCGAACTCACCGCGGGGGGCAAGACCTACCATTACTATAGCTTGCGCGCGGCGGAAGACGCTGGCCTCAGCGGCGTTTCGCATTTGCCGGTGTCGCTGAAGGTGCTGCTGGAGAACCAG
>Ga0302314_10004857_pt1 | contig 24651 bp, 26 predicted proteins | sample III_Palsa_N2_3_FD_200533 | JGI IMG/M metagenome (GOLD analysis project Ga0302314, IMG submission 200533) | Peat permafrost microbial communities from Stordalen Mire near Abisko, Sweden - III_Palsa_N2_3 | ecosystem: Environmental > Terrestrial > Soil > Palsa > Peat permafrost | place: Sweden... | reverse complement strand
AGGTCTGCCGGTTGATCCCCAGCGCGGCACAGGCCGCCACCCGTCCGACCAGCACCGCGAGCTCCTCCAGGGCGGCAAGACGCGCCAGGTCGAACACCGCGCCGGGCATCGGCCCAGCGGGGACGGACTCGACGACCGGGGAACCATCGTGTTCTGCTCTTCGCGGTGTCAGCCCGCGCTGCCGGTGGCGAACTCGTCCAGCAACGCCGAGAGTTTTCCCTGGACCTCGATCACCATCCGGGCCTTGCCCAACTCGTTGCTGAGCCTGTCGACCTTCTTCTCCAACTCGGCGATCTGCTTGTCACGCGGATCCAAAGCCGGTCGACCGGCCGGGACCCCGAAAGCCGCGACCACCCCGGTATCGATCTTCGTCCGCCACTGGCTGATCAAGGAGGAGTACAAGCCCTCCCGGCGCAACAGCCGGCCCTTCCCCTGCTTACCCAGGGAGTCGTACTCGGCGACGATGCGCTGGCGGTACTCCGTGGTGAACGTCCGGGCGGTCGGCCTGGGCACGACCATCGGATCCGGTACGACCGGATCCTTCTCAAAGGTCATCGGGGATATCGCTCCTTCTCCGCCCTGGTTTCTGGCTCATGGATTGATTACTATCTCCTGACTTCAACCATCATGGCAGAGAGGGGAAGCCGAGATCTCATGACGAACACTCTCCTCTGCCCTGCGCTGAAGGTTCTGGCGGCGCGCCCGCCATGGACCTGCGGGAATGCATAGGCTGATGCAGCGCTTTCAGGCGGCTGGCCTTCAGTGGCTTGCCTCAGTTTGATCTATGAAGGGCGGAGGCCTGTGGTGTGCTCTCCTAAAGCCCAAGTGGGAGGGAATGTTGGGGTGGGAGATGGTGGGCTCAGTAGTAGTGGCGGCGCCCGCCCACGGCGTGTGCCGTGCGGCCCAACAACATCAGTACTAGCCCGATGATCACAAGGATGACTCCGATGGTCCACAAGATGGGGATCTTGGCGATGAACCCGACGATGAGGAGGATCACTCCGAGAATGATCATTGGGCGGCTGCTTTCGTGTTGAGTTCGAGGGCTGGGTGGAGTCTGGTGGTGCGGGCCGGGGGCGCGCCCGCAGGGCTAGTGATCAGTGCCGGAAGGCGTCCTTGACCTTTGCTCCGGCTTGCTTGGCATTGCCCTTTATCTGGTCGCCGCGGCCCTCGGCCCGCAGACGGCGGTTGCCCGTGATGCGGCCGAGGGTCTTCTTGAGCCGGCCTCTGATGGCTTCGGTGGTGTGGCTGCTCTTCTTGGCGACGTTCATGTCACTGCCTTTCGTCGGGTGCTGTCCGGGCGGGCTGGACGGTGGGCGAACGCGCCGGGCGGCCCGTCGGTGGAGGGCTTGGCCCAGTTGTGGCCGCAGGATCACGCGGCCAGCAGGTCAGGTCCGCTGAGTGCGGTTGGGGCAGTGGCCCCCGATCGGCTGGCGAGTGCTGGAGTGGTGTCCGATACGTCGGCCAGAGCGCTGTACGGGTTGGCGCGGGCCGCGCCGAGCTGGTTGAGGCTCCGGGCCTGCAAGCGCGAGACCTGCTCCCGGGGGACGCCGAGTTCGGCGGCGATCTGCGCTTGGCTCATCCCGCGCAGGAACCGCATCAGCAAGGCCCGCTTGGCCCGGTTCTCCAGCGCCGGGAACACGGCGGTGAGCGCTGAGCGGCCGGATGGCGTTTGCAGGCGGTCACTGTAGTGGTCGGAGACCGGGGCGCTGTGCGGTGGCTCGGGCAGGTCGATCCAGGGCGCGGTGTGTCCCAGCGCGGCGTCGAGCGACTCGACGATCTGTTCGCAGCACTGGCCTGTGGCCTCGGCCAGTTCCGGAACGCTCGGGGAGCGTCCCAGCTGCGTGGTGAGTTGTTCGACGCTCACGCGCAGCACGCTGGCCTGCTGCCGGGTTCGGTGGGCGGTGGCGAGGTCTCCGGCGCCGTTGCGGCGGCGGCTGGCTTTGACCTCTCGCAGGATAACGGGGACGGCGTAGCGCAGGAAACTCTGCCCCGCTTCGGGGTCGAAGCCGTCCACGGCCATTGCCAGGCTCCGGTAGGCAAGGGTGACGTCGTCCTCGCCCTGTGTGTCCGGGCAGTTGTAGAGAGTTGTGATGTACCAGGCGTGAGGCATTTGATCCCTGATGACCGCCTCGCGCAGGCTCGCCCGCAGCCCGTCGGCTGGCTCCAGTGCGCCCATCTTCCGCAACAGGCCCATCATTGCTTCATGGCGATGGTCAGCAGGAGGCATGGGAGGCGAATTGGCCGAGCGTACGCCCATAGGCCGCCGCTGTGTGTCGCGTTGGTGCCAGGGGCCTTGGTCATGGCGGGTACCTGGTCCTGTTGTGTTGCCGGCCGGGTCGGCGCATGCGCGAACGCGGTGGGCATGGCGTGGGGTACGGCCGTTTCGGGACAAGACGGCGGGCGCCGCAGCGCGCTGTACGGCGTCGTATCCGAGGAGCGTGTCGTAGCCGAGCGCCGTGTCGTACCCCAGGATCGTGTCGTACCCGAGCGTGTCCGGCCTTGGTGCGTCGAGACCGTCGTGGGCACCGCCGGGTCGGCGGCGATGGAGGATCGAGGACGTGGCGGCAAGGAGGGGGGAGATCGCAGTTTTCAGAGGTGCGGTCACGAGGGAACCTGGCTTCTTCATGGCCGGGGCGTGACTCGCACCGGCACACGACGCCGGGGTCCGGGACGACACTACTGAGAGTAGTCCGACCTGCCGCCCCGGGCATAGGTGCCCCCGGGTAATTCTCCACCAACCTAGGGCCAAAACGAGCAGCACGCGCCGTCGGAGACATGCGCGCTCGCCCGCGGCGCAGCCCCGGCGGCTCCTTCGCGTCAGTGACCCTTGGGGACCGGGGCGGCAGATGTTGCCAAAGCGCCGCCAAAGGCCGCCGCACTGCCTAAGCTTCAACGCATGCCCCCGGACCCGGGTACCGTCCGCGCCCACTGAAGGTCTGCACGGCACGAGGTCGATCACCATGGAGTATCTGCGGGTGCGTGAGCACCGCGAACACGGCGCCATAGTCCTGACCGTCTCCGGCGAACTCGACGTCGCGACTGGCCCGCAACTCGACCGGGAACTGGCCGCGCTGGCCACCGCGGGCGAGCATCGGGTCGTCTTGGCCTGTGCTGGCCTGACGTTCTGCGATGCCTGCGGGATCACAGTCCTGCTCCGGGCGCGCTCGCGCGCTCACGACCACCAGGGCTGGCTACGGCTGGCCGCGGCCCACCCTCGGCTGCGCCACGTTCTCACTATCACCGCGCTGACCCGCGTCCTGCTGATGTTCGATACCGTCGCCGACGCCGTGGCCGGCCCGAACCCTCCGGCCGCGCCCACGGCAAGTAGCAGACCCGCAGTCACAGCATCCTAGCTGCGCCGGCGCCGTGGCCCGGTCCGCATGTTCGGTGCTCGCGCTTTGGTAGATGACACAGGGGACGGCGTCTGTGCCGACCACCAGGACAGTGATGACCAGGTCTAGATTACCGGCGCGCACGTCCCCGCACGAGGAGCGCGGATGCGTGACCGGAGCGAGTCGGTAGGCTGATACCGTACGCGGACGCCGGGCAGCGAATCTTTCGCCGTGGGCGGCGCGGGTGCATACTGGCAGTGATTCGCTCACTCATGCAGCCTGACTGAGTTCCCGATCAGGTCTAGACCTCACGCCGGTCTCGAGACCCACCTCGCTGCCCGTCCCACCCGCTACAAGGTGGACTGTATGGCGACGCCTTTCGATCGTGGCAACCGGCTGTTGTGCGCCCTGCGCATCGGTGTCCGGACACGGCCTCGGGTAGGGAAGCGGTCGACGCTGTCGTCCCTCGCATCGCCTTTCGCCTAAAGCGGGCACCGATCACCCTTGGAGGGCGTTGCAGGCATGGTCACCATCGTTGCCCTTTTTATCTCAGTGCTGCTCATGATCGGGTTCACAGGCGCCTTCGCCACGGGCCGCAGGCGCCGTCTGTACGCATCCTTCGGTGCCGAGTACGAACTGGTCGCGGCGCAATACGACGACCGGCGGGCGGCGCGCCGGGAGCTGCTGCGGCGCGCCCGGCTGCACCGGACTCTGCGCTTGAAAACGATCAGTACCGACGACCAGGATTACTACGCGACGTCGTGGGTGCGGGTGCAGGGCGGTATGTCCCACAACCCGGTGCGCGCACTGAACGACGCCGCGGAACTGGTCCGGGACCTGCTCGACGCCCGAGGGTATCCCGATGACCAGGACAAGCAGGTAGCCCTGCTCTCCGTTAAACACGCGAGCGCCCTGGTCGGTTATCGCACGGCGCAGCTGACCCTTCATCAGGCCAAGGCCGAGTCCTCAGCCACCGCGACCGAGGAGATGCATAGTGCCCTGGTGCTCTTCCGCGTGCTGTTCGACGGTGTGCTCGGTGTACGGGGCGCGGCGGCGCCGGTGAGGGCCGCGCCAGCCGCGCAGGCGGTCCCGAGCACGCAGGCGGCAGCGAACGCTCAGGTCGGGTCGTGAACCGCCCCGTTGCGCAACGTTGCGTGGAACTCGCGCAGGTCGAGTATCGCCCGCCGGATCACCCGCAGGTCGTGCACCGGAACGTCCATATCCGCCGCCTGAGCTTGGGGCTCCTCCGGGGCGTCGCCGTCGGCGAGGGGTAGAAGTGATCGGGGGGCGTGGCGGGTTTGGAGCAGGTCGACGTAGGCCCCGTAGTCGATCACCCAGACGTCGAATCTGTCCCCGGGCCGGTCCTGGGCCGAGACGCCGCGGCGGATGATGTGCAGGACCCGGGCGTCGAACAGGGCCAGCAGCAGCGGATCGGCGGCGTCGTGCTCGTCGACCAGGAACCCGCGCGCCCGGCGTTCCCGGATCACCTTCTCGACGATCCAGGTGAGCAGTTCCTGGGCCCCGGCGTTGGCGCGCAGGGCCGCGGCTTTGTCCGAGAGGTACCAGGACCGGGCGGCGGCGCGGATCAGGGGAGTGGAGATCTTCCTTGCGCCGGCCCTTAGCGCCGCTTTGGACGCGATGTAGATCGCGTCGCGCGGGACGCCTTCGGCCGCGCGGATCAGTTCGTCGAATGCCGGCCTGTCGGTGAAGCCGATCCGGATGACGTCGGTGGGGTCGGTCAGGTCTCCGAGGCCCGGGGCGTTTTCCGCGCCGGAGGTCAGGTGGTTGAAGAACAGACGGGTGAAGAAGTCCCGGGCGTGTTCCTTGTCCTGCTCGAACCCGAGGAACTCGTCGAGGTCCAGGTGCGCGCCGAGGTCGGCGCCGAGTTCGAAGCCGATCATCGTGCCGCCGGGGAGGGCGGCGCGGAAGCTGCTCTGCTGCTCGATCGCGGCGACCTTCACCGTGAAACGCTGGAGCGGCAGCACGCACCGGACGAGGAACTCCGCCAGGTACGGCTGGGCGTCGAGCGGCACGCTGCTCCACTCGTCCAAGATCAGCCAGATCCGCCGGCTGGAGAGCGTCTGCGCCAGTTCCCGCAGCGCCCGGGCGACGTCGCTGAAGTTCAGGCTGATGCGCTCGGTGCCGCGCCGGGTCTCGCGCAGCAGGCTGCGCCCCTCGTGCTCGCTGCCGGAGGTAAAAGCGGCCTCTACGCCCGGCTGCGGGCCGGCGATCGCGCGTAGTGAGCCGCCCCGGTGCTGGGAGCCGCGCTGTTCGGCCTGGGCGGAGACCACGACCTCGCCGGAGACTTCGATGTTCGTGATGGCGACCAGCAGGCCGTCGAGTTTGTCGATGAACGCGCCGTCCTCGATCAGGTTCTCGTGGTCGAGCACGGCTTCGAGCAACCCGTCGCGCAGTTGCCCGAGCAGGTCGACCAGCAGCCGCGTGGCCCGGTCTGCGAGCGTTAATGCGCCGGTATCCAGGACCCCGGACGGCGAGCCCACGGTACGCAGGTCGACGTTCAAGGCCACGTCGCCGCGGGCGCGCGCCTGGGCGGCGAGATACGCGAACGCGTGGGTCTTGCCCGTCCCGCGCCGACCGTAGAGAACCTGGTGATCGACCATGTCCAGGACCTCGGCGACGCCCGAGTCGACGAACGTCTCGCGCAGCGCGGGGGTGTCGCGGTGCTCCGCTCTGCGGGGAATCTTGGCGAGCGCGCGATTGAAGGGCGAGAGTGCGGCAGCCATAGTCCAACGCTACCGGGTCCGCGGGGATGCAGGGGGCGGACGGGGCGTGTATACGAGTTCGATATTCAGGGATGCCGAGCGGTGGCCGCGAGGGACTGGATTGGGGTCGGCCGGGCTGCCACGGTCGGGACAGGTCGGCGTAGGTCGCATCGAGTGCCCGGTCGGTTCGGTAGCGCCGGTTCGCCGTGTGCGCCGGGCGGGTTGACTGGTCCTGGTGGGGCCCTGGTGGGTGCGGTAGGTTCGTGGTGTCTCCCCGGACCCCGGTGACGTGAGCATGCTCGCATGCGCCAGTCTTCGTGTCACCGCCGTCTTGCTGGGGAGTCCTGATGGGTGTCATTGCCGTGATTGTGTTCGGGTTGGTCGCGCTGTTCGTTCTGGTGGGCGCCATGATGCGTCGGCGTCGGCCGAAGGCCGGGGCGCCTGTTCACCATCACCACGGCCGGTATCGTCGGGGCTTTGGTCGCCCGGCCGAGCCGGGGCCATCCGCCCTAGCCGCAGGTCGGCCTGCAGTTGCGGGCCAGGGCGGTCGGCACCGGGCGCAGGGGCCGGCAGGCCCCGACGTCGGACTGTCGCCGGTTTCCGACGCGTCGGCGTCTTTGTGACCTGATGATCGGGTAGTTCTCGGATGTCGGCCATGGCCTTCGACGCGGGCCGGGTGCCGTTCTCCTCGCACCTGGGCTCGATCGGAATGGAGGGTCACGTGTTTGGCGGTAGCCCTCGCAGGAGTCGATGCCGACGGTCGTGATCATCGGGTGCGGTCATCGCCTGGGTTGATCAGCCTTGTGCGGTCGCGGTGCTGGCCGGTCCTGCGCGTGGTCGTACGGCCGGCTATTCCTGGTCTGGACGAGCCGGGAGCAGTACGCTGGAAGGTATCTCCCCGGACCCTGGCGATGTGAGCTTCTGTTCTTATCGTGGATCTTCCGTGCCGGACTGTTTTCCCTGCGTGCGCCAACCTGCGTAAGTCTATGCGTATGGGGTGCGCAGCCGGGAAACCGTGCCGCTGCCGCCGGTCCGTCTCATCGTGGAGTTCCCATGGGTATCATCGCCTGGATCGTGCTCGGAATCATCGTCGGCCTGATCGCCGAACACCTCGTCAACGGCTACAAGTCGCATGGCGTCGTCATCACCTGCCTGATCGGCGTCGCCGGGGCATTGCTCGGCGGCTGGATCGCCACCAGGCTTTTCCACATCACCGGCGTCCAAGGTTTCTTCAACCTCTCCACCTGGATCACGGCTCTGGCCGGGGCCGTGATCCTGCTCGGTGCCGTCCAACTCGTCGAGGGACAACGCGGCGGTCGCAGCCGCAGCCGTAGCCGGTCACGCCGGTGACCAGGTCCCATCGCCGCCGACGGGAAACCCGCTTCGCAGAGCACGGCCGGATGAGCGCCGTCCGGGGCGTGTCGATCCTTCGCCCGAGGCGTGCAGGGCCCTGCCGGAGCAAGCACACTGCCGCCCCACCTCCAGCACTGATCCAGGCCCGGCGAATTGTGAGGGAAGGTCAGTGAAGTGGGGGAGATGACCGGTGCGAGAGCGTCCGGCGACGAGGACGCGATCGCACTGCGGGTATTCCTAGAGAGCTTAGATGTGGCGTGCGCGCTCACGCCTGGCGGCCGCGAGTTCACGGCCGGGATGCTGCGCGAGACGATCGAGCGACTGGGCGCATTGATCGCGCTGTTCCAGAGCCGGGCGCCGAACCACCGAGGTGGGCACGTCTTGGACCGCAGGCCGTGCCGGATTGCGCCGAGCCGCTATCGTCGGCACATCCCCGGGGTGCTGGGACATGCCGGCCTGCGCCCGGGTCCGTCTGCTCCCGGCGCGGCGGTAGCGCGGCGCCGGCCCGCGTCCGGCCCTCGGCGATGACGACAGTGCGCTGACTACCGCGTCGCCCAGGTCTCCGTCCCGCCCTGGCGGCAGTGGGCGGGAAGGTCCGTCACAACGCGCGGGCACGGGACCGCTCCCAGGCGGCGGTTTTTGGGTTACGCTCGGTAAGCAGCGTGTTCGGTTCCCCACCGACGGCTGCTGCTCCCCATATGGTCGTGAGGCCCCCTGCGGGTTGAGCTGCGCAGAGTGGATCGGCCCGCGCTATTCTCCCCCAGCTACCGCGGGCCGATCGGCGTGATGCGGTCGTGTCGGCCCGGGCGCACCGGGACCTCGCGAGGCGACGGACTCCAGCAGGACCGGTCGACCGCGGCCATCGGCGGCCCTGGGTCCTGCCAACTGGGTGCCGCTGTGGCCCGCTACCGGCAGCGCGATTGCGGCGCGCTCCGGATATCCATTCGTCGGACACGTGAGGGAGCAGGCTCTCCCGCAGCGCGGCCTACAAGCCGGGCTGAAGGCACCCGCAAGCGCAGGTCTGGATGCGGGTTGCGATGGTGGGCGCATCGGTCAGGGCCAACGTTTGCCGCGCGGAAAAGATGCCTCGGGGACAGAGGGATCACGATGCGTCTGAGTCGGTTGTCTCCGAGCGTTGGTTGGCGATGTCGATGCGGTCGCGGCGGCTGTCGGCGATGATGAAGCCCAGGCCCAGGGCCATCACGACGATGGACACGATCCACAGGAAGTGCACGGCCAAGCCGATCAGGCCGAAGAACAAGGCCGCCGAGAGCACGCCGAGCATGACGGCGTCCGGGCCCTTGCGCTGGCGCAGCAGCCGTCCGAGCCGTTCGTTCAACCGGGCTTCCGGGGTTGAGCGGCGCGCCTGAGCGGGTTGCGGGGGGACGTTCGGTAGGGGCGTTGTGCCGTCGATCTCGGTCCGAAGCGGGCCGAGGCCATTGCCGGTGTCGTGCGGGGTGGATCTCATAAGAGATTCCCGATCTCCCCCCGAGCGCGGAGGGTCAACTGCTCAATTTGAGCTACTCTCAGTGTACCCCGGGTGAGCCGGTCGGGATGATCAGCATGAAAGCCCCGGTCACGCGGGCAGTGAACGGCGGGCGAACATCGCCCTCGCCGGTCGGCCAACGGCCCTTGCTGCGCGGCCTGTCTCTATCCTGGTGCGCGAACGTGCGGCATACTGACCAGAGAACCTCATTCACGCAGCCTGACTGAGTTCCCGAATAGGTCTAGACCACATGCCGGTCTCGTGACCTGGCTCGCTGCCGTCCTTCCTGTGCAAGGCGGACTTCATGGCGACGCCGTTTCCCAGTAGCACTGGGCCCACCTCCTCTCTCCGTATCCTTGCGCTTCCGGTTTCCGTCTGCGGGAAACCGGCGACGCTCGGCATTCTCGTCGTCGACCAGTTCCCGAGCCCGGCAGCGCGCGGCGCCCGGTACCGGCGGATCGGAGGGCGGTGATGTTCCGACGCCGCCCGGATACCCCCGGCCCCGACGCGGCCCCCGATGCACCGTATGAACCCGACCATGCGGTGTGCGATGCCGAGCAGATCGTGCGCGACGCCTGGGCGGCGGAGCTGGCCGAGCAGCACGGCCGGATGGAAGCCGCCCTTCAGGCGGTATCCGGGCAGTGCGACGGCGCCTACCGGCGCCTGGCTGCCGCGCAGCGCGGCGGGGATCCGAAGAAGATCGCCGCCGCCCACGCCGCCCTGGAAACGGCTCTGGAGGCGCTGCGTAGGAATGAGATCGTCTGCGAGCGCACCCACCAGGCGTTCCTGGAGGAGATGGAGGTGCTGGGCCGGGCCACCGCCGTCAGCGCCCTGGCCCGAGAGCTGGAGGGTGGTGTGCTGACCGGCGGCGGTCAACCCGACAGCCCGCCCCTGCCGACCCGGCCCGCTCCTGCCAGCGCCCCCGCGCACGGCGGGCGGCGCGTACGAGGGCTGCTCGGCCGCCTTCCGGCGCTGTGGGCGGCGAACTGGCCCTCCCGATGACAGCCGTCGACACCGCGCCCCGCCGCCTACAGCCCGGGCAACCGGCCGCACTTCCCGAGGGCCGGAGCGATCCAGCTGGCATCGAGCCCTTGCATATCCATGAGCCCGGCCCGCCTCCATCGTGCCCGCCGGCTCCTGCCCCAACCGGGAAGACACACACCAGGGCAGCGTCCTTCCTGGTGCTGGCCTGTATCGCCGTCTTCACGGCCTTGCCGGCGGTTGTGTTCGTCGCACAGAATTCCGGTTCCGGCCAGGCCCGGGTCTCCTTCCTCACCCTGCACGCCCACGCTCCGCTCACTTTCGCCCTGTGGGCCGCCGTAGTCGCCACCGGCACTCTCACCCTGGCATTCGGCACCACCCGCGCGCTGCGCGCCTGCCGCATCCTGCCTCCATATCCCGACGGCGACGGCGCCCTCACCCCGACTTGCCCGACACCGCCCTCGCACACCCCTGATACCATCTCCGGCCTGACCGGGCCGCCGCGCCCGGCCTATGCGCCTCAGCCCGGCCTATCCCAGAACCTGGACAGGTGCGCATGAGCGCCCCCACGGCGCCCGCCGCGCTCCAGCCGGCGCGCTCCGGCTTTCGAGCAGGGACGGGCAACGGCCACACATCCGCCCCGACCGGTGACAATCCCAAGGCCCAAGACCGCGCAGCGCAACGGGCTGCCTCCCACGAACTGCTGGCCCGAATGCACCAGCTGGAGCCGGGCGACCGGCTGCGTGAGGCATTGCGTGAGCAGGTGATCGCCGCCTACATGCCCTATGCCGGCCACCTGGCCTCACGCTACGACCCCCACGCCCAAGGGCGGGCGGATGAGGACCTGCGCCAGGTCGCCTACCTCGGCCTGATCAAAGCCGTCGACGGCTTCGACCCGGACTTCGGCACCGCGTTCCTGTCCTACGCCACTCCCAGGATCTTGGGCGAGCTGCGACGCCACTTCCGCGACCACTCCTGGGCGGTGCACGTCCCGCGCCGGATCCAGGAACTGTGCCTGAACGTGCGCCCAGCCACCGAAACCCTTGCCCACCGGCTGAACCGTGAGCCGACGACCGGGGAACTGGCCGCGCTCCTGGGGGCCGAACCGCGCCAGGTTCAAGATGCGCTCGCCGCCGGCGGCCTGCACCACGTCACCTCCCTGGACACCCCGGTCGATACCGGCGACGGTACCGGGAGCACGCTCGGGGATCTGTTCGGTACCGAGGATCCCGAGGTGCAGCACGTCGTGGAGCGCGAGACCCTCCGGCCTCTGCTGGCCGCGCTTCCCGAGCGGGCCAGGCGGATCCTGCTGATGTCTTTCTTCCATGAGATGACCCAGACCCAGATCGGCGCGGAACTCGGCGTCTCTCAAATGCAGATCTCCCGCCTTCTGGCCGAGATCCTCACCGCCCTGCGTCAGCGCGTGAACTGCGAGGCCACATCGTGAACCACTACCCACCCGACCACAGCCAGCGGTCACTTGCCCGGGTCGGGAATCTGTCCTCAGCCTCGGTACTGCACGCACTCCAGGAGACCGCCGCCACCCGCCGCCCGCCGCCGGGAACGCTCGGACTGCTGATCGGCCCGAGACCCGGCGTGAGGATCGAACTGGTGCTCCTGCAATGGTGAGCACGCATCCGACTAAGGCGGCAAGGACGACGGCGCCAGGCCACCAGCCCGGCCGGCTGCGCAGGGTGTGGCGCACCTTGGGCCCCGGCTTGGTGACCGGAGCCTCGGACGATGACCCGTCGGGCATCGCCACGTATGCGCAGGCCGGGGCGAAGTATGGGTTCGGGATGCTGTGGACGGCGCTGATCACCCTGCCGTTGATGATAGCGATCCAGGAGATCTGCGACCGCACCGCCCTGGCCACCGGCAAGACCCTGGGGGAGTTGGCCCGCGAGCGCTTCGGCACGTGGGCGCGGGCCTGTATCGGCGTGCTGATCGTCGCCCTGGTGGCGGCCAACGCCCTGAACATCGCCGCGGACCTGGTGGCCATCGGCAGCGGCATGCACCTGCTGCACGCCGGCCCGGCCTGGCTCTGGGCCCTGCTGGCCGGGGCTGGGATCACGGCCCTGATCCTGCTCGGCGGCTTCGCGAAGATCCAGCAGGTCTTCAAACTGCTGTGCCTGTCCCTGTTCGCCTACATCGTTGTGTTGTTCGTCGCCCACGTGCCGTGGAGCACCGTCGGACTGAACACGATCGTTCCCCACGTCACCTGGTCCAAGGGCTACCTCACCCTCCTGGTCGCGGTCCTGGGCACCACCATCTCCCCATACCTGTTCTTCTGGCAGACCGCCGACCGGGTCGAGGAGATGCGCGCGGAGGACGACGGACCGGGAGCGGTACCGCTCTCCCGGCGCACCACCGCCGGGGCCAAAGGCAAGGAGCGCACCAGCCGCTACGACGTGTTCACCGGCATGTTCCTGTCCAACCTGGTCATGTTCGCCATCATCACCGCCACCGGCTCCACCCTGGGCCTGCACGGAGGCCAGGACATCACCAGCGCCGCCCAGGCCGCCGGAGCACTCAAACCGATCGCCGGCAGCCTCGCCTCCAGCCTGTTCGCCCTCGGCTTCATCGGCTCCGGCATGCTCGCCGTCCCGGTCCTGGCCGGATCCGGCTCGGTCGGCCTGGCCGGCCTGCTCGGCAGACCCTGGGGCCTGTCCATGTCCCTGCGCAAGGCCCCGTTCTTCTACGCCCTGATCGCCGCCGGGACGGTAGGCGGCGCCGTTCTGACCCTCACCTCGATCAACCCGATCACCCTGCTGGTCCTGTCCGCCGTCATCAACGGGATCGCCGCCGCCCCCTTCTTGATCGTCGTCATGATCATCTCTCACAATCGGCAACTCATGGGCACCAGCCGCAACCACATCCTTGCCACCGTCCTGGGCTGGAGCACCGTCGCCATGATGACCATCGCCGCTTTCGCTATGCTCGCCCTCCTGACAGGACTGTGATGTGCAACGGTACGGCCACCAGACCAAGCCAATCACATGCTGCGATCCCCGGCCGCCGGCCCCGGGCAACGTAGGCCGTCATTGACTACTCGGTTGCGCGTGCACCATGACTGAACCGATACCTGCCCGGACCGGTGCTTTCCGATGCGGGGCTGTCCGGGTTCGGGTGCGATAGCTTGACGCGTATGGAACTGGCGTCGTGGGGCGAGCCGACCGGGCAGGGCTGGGCGCAGGTCGGCGACCTCGCGCTGGCGTTTGCCCTGTCGGCCGCGATCGGCCTGGAGCAGGAGCTTCGCCACCGAAGCGCCGGTCTTCGCACCCATACACTGGTCGGATTCGCCTCCGCTCTGATCGTGCTGGTGTCCAAGTACGGGTTCACGGATGTCCTGGGCGCCAATGTGACCCTGGACCCGTCCCGGGTGGCCGCGCAGATCGTCTCCGGGATCGGCTTCATCGGCGCCGGGCTGATCTTCGTGCGGAAAGACGCCGTGCGCGGGTTGACCACTGCTGCCGTGATGTGGCTGACCGCGGCCGTCGGTATGGCCGCCGGAGCCGGCCTGCCGGTACTCGCGCTCATCGTGACCGCAGGTCACTTTCTCGTCGTCGTGTGCTTCACCCCGTTCGAGACCCGCATCCCGGGCTCGACCCGGGTACCGCGCCGCCTGCGAGTCGACTACGCAGACGCGCGAGTCACCGTGCAGGACCTGGTGGCCCAGTGCGCCGGCCTGGGATTCGGCATCGCGGAAGTGGCCACTGAACGACACGAGACAGAGGCGGGCACCACGCACCCGGCGATGAATACTGTCCACCTGACCGTCCAGGGCAAACAACCGATCATCAACCTGGTAGTGGCCTTGTCCGCCATCGACGGTGTCCACAGCGTCAGCACCGCGCCACCTCACCTCTGAGATGAGGGGGCGGCCGGGCGCGTGCCGCTTTGTCTGATCCGTTGACCCTACGGCGCTCACTGTCTCAAGGCGCGGCGTGAGGCGATGTAGTGGAAGGGGGCAGGGCTGTCACTTGCTCGGTTGCGGTGCCGTGCACGTGACCTTTGGATTGACTCCCACATAGTTGAGCGGGCCCGCCACGATCGTTATGAGGGTGGTGCTGGTAGAGGCGCAGTCGCCGCCGCCGGTGCTGAAGTAGTGGCGTTGGCTCGCGGCCACGCCGCCGATGATCAGCCATACAACGAGTATCGGCGTTCCGATGATGTGCATGGTGGCCTCCGATGGTCACATTGTTGAAGGGAGTGCTGGCGGCGGCGTTCGATCGGCACTGAAAGGGTGAGGCCGGGCCGCCGTGGGGTGAATGGATAGAGCGTGCACGGGCAGGGACAACCAGGTCTGGGGCGAGCCCGCGAAACGGGCTGCCCACATCGCGACGTCTGCCGCAGCGGCACCGGCAGGAACGAATGAACTTTGCTCGTCGGGGTCGGCCCGTGCCAGGTCATGTACCCGATCCTTGGTCCGGCGCGCGACGGGATTGTGTCGGCGCCGAACTCCCGGCGGGGACCAAGCGCCTGCGCCTGTACTGCGCGACTGGGTTGACGTAGACGTAGGCGATAGCGGGCCAGCAGTCCCGTAGTGCCGCGGCGGCAGAAACGATGATCTTCTCGACCTCGGGCACGTTGAGCCCGTCTTCGAAGATCACGTCAGCGTCGACGATCAGGCTGGAGGGCCCGACCACGAGGGCGAAGAGATCGGGTACCGCCACGACCCCGGAGTGGTCGCCGACCATGCGCCGCATCTGTGCGGCCTGGGCCGGGGAGACCGCCCGGCCGGTGAGCAGTTCCCGACTGGTGTGCAGCAGTACCAGCGAGGTGGCCAGCAGGATTAGACCGATCAGCCCGCTGGCCAGTGCGTCCGCTGCCGGATTGCCGGTGGATTCACGCCCGGCCAGTCCCCCCGCAGCGACTACGCCGCCGACCAGCCCGGCGGTACTGCTGAGCACGAGGGTGGTGACCGCGGGGTCGGTGCCCCGCCACAGGAATCGGGCCAAAGGCAGCCGGCGTTCACGGGCGCCCCGCCTCAATGGTCGGAGCCCGACGACCAGAGCGAACGCGTCGAGAAGGATGATTACGGCCAGCACGCTATAGCCGACGAGGTAGGCCCCGGTCGGCTGGGGGTGGAATGAGGCCTGCAGCGTTTCGGCGAATGCCGCGCCCACGCCGCCGACAAAGATGCCGACTGCGGCGACGAAGGACCAGAAGAACCGCTCTCTGCCGTAGCCGAGCGGATGAGAGCCGTCGGCAGGCCGGTTGCTGCTCACGACGCCGATCAGGAGGAAGGCGCTGACCGCGACGTCGGCCAGGTTCGTGGCGGTCTGGGTCTTGAGCGCCGCCGATCCGGTCACCACGGCGGCGACGGCAAGCGCGACGGTCTGCGCGATGGCCACGACCAAACCCACGGTGACGCTGCGACGACCGGTGAAAGACTCCGCGCCCGTCGGCCGACCAGCCTCGGCCGGCGTGCCCCGCACGTCACTTCCCTGCTCCATGTGCCTGTCATCGGGCGCTGCTGTCATCTGGCCATGACGCGATGGTCGAGTTCGTCCCGGGAGATGCGCTCGACGAGCAGGGGGATGTACTCGCGGATGCGGGCCTGGGCGAAACGCCGGGTGACTCGGGCCACCACGGCCCGTACCTCAGCAGGACTGCGCTCGCTGAACCTCTTCTGCATCCGGTCGCTCACTCGGCCGATGGCCTGCTCCTCCTGGCTGGACGGGCTCGGGTTCATGGCGAACCTCGTCGGCTGAGGCCGACTGAGATCCGCAATGCCGTCGGTGAGCCGAGTGGTCTGGGGCGCGGTGTCGCAATGGATTGTTCCGTGGTGGCGTGCCAGGTCATGGGGTCTGCTCTCGGGGAACTCGGGGTGAGGGCAGGCTCGGTGTCCTGGTGGCCCGAGCGGCGGCGGCTTTGACCGTGCCCGTATCGGCTGTCGCCTGGTCGGCTGGTTGCGGAGGTGTTGGTCCCGGGTCGTCTGGAGCCGCGGCCCGGGCCTCGGGGGTCGCCGGGTCCAGGATGCGGTAGGCGAGCAGTTTCACCCGGTCGGTCACGAGGAACCAGATGAGGGCGTAGCCCCAGACGAGGGCGGCCCATTTCCAGCCCAGGGGGGTCATGAACAGGCCGTAGACCGCGATCAGGGTGGCGATGATCTGGGTTCCCAGTACGGCGATCCAGAGGATGCGGGCCGGGCGGATGGAGTAGAAGGGGCCGCGGGTGCGGGCCAGGAAGACGGTCAGGTGTCCGGCGACGGACAGCATCAGATACATCATGGTCTGCAGTTGCGGGTGGCCGAGGTGCAGGACGCGGTCGCCGAGGTAGAACAGGCCGAACGCGGCGATCGGCCCGACCACGCCGAGCACGGTGGCGATCCCGAGCACCAGGCGCATGTTCCAGGCTTCGGGCTGGTTTTTGTAGCGGACGTTGTCGTAGGCGATGGACAGGATCGCGCCGTCGTTGAGCAGCGCGAGCATCACGATCATCACCGCGGTCACGGGGAAGAAATTGAAGATCAGGATCGTGAGTGTGACGAACAGCAGCACGCGTAGCGTCTCGGCGATGCGGTAGATCGCGTAGCTGGTCATCCGCTGGAAGATCTTGCGACTCTCCTTGATCGCATCGATGATCACGGACAGTCCGGGCGTAGTCAGCACGATGGAGGCGGCCGCACGGGCGGCGTCGGTGGCCCCGGACACGGCGATGCCGCAGTCGGCCTTCTTCAACGCCGGGGCGTCGTTGACCCCGTCCCCGGTCATCCCGACGATATGGCCGTGCTGTTGCAGGACATCGACGATATGGAACTTGTGCTCGGGGAAGACCTGGGCGAAGCCGTCGGCGCGCTCGATGGATTCGGCCGTCTGCTCCGTCTCCTGCCGCTCGGTGTCACCCAAGCTCGCGGCGTCGAGGATGCCGGTGCCCATGCCCAGTTTCCCGGCGGTCTCCTTCGCGATCGCCAGGGCGTCGCCGGTGACCATCTTGACCGTCACGCCCATCTGCCGGGCGGTGGCCACCGTGGACTTGGCGTCCTGGCGCGGCGGGTCCGACAGAGGCAGTACGCCGAGGAACTTCCAGGCCCCGTCGCCTTCTGCCCGGGCCACGCCCAGGGAGCGGAAGCCGCGGGCGGCGAAGTCGTCGACGGCGGTGTCCACGGCGGTTTTGACTCCGGCGGCGTCGGCGGACAGTTCCAAAATCACCTGGGGGGCGCCCTTGGTGACCTTGAACGCGGCGCCGTCCGTGGCTTCGACGGTGGCCTCGGTGCGCTTGTGGACCGGGTCGAAGGGCTCGAAGTGCACCACCCGATACCCCGTCAAGGCATCCTGGGCACTCAAGCCCGCAAGCACGGCATTGTCGATGGGGTCGTCGTCTTCGGCGCGTGAGGCAAGGGCGGCCTGGAGGATCACGTCTTCGGCGGTCACGCCATCCACGCTGAACACGGTGCCCAGGGTCAGCGTGTTCTGGGTCAGGGTGCCGGTCTTGTCCGCGCACAGTATGTCGACGCCCGCCAACTCTTCGATCGCTACGAGGCGGCTGACGATCGCCTGCTTCTTCGCGAGCAGGCGTGCGCCGACGGCCATCGTGACAGACAAGACGGTGGGCATCGCCACCGGGATCGCGGCCACGGTCAGCACCAGGGCGAACTGGAGTGTGGTCAGAGTGGGGTCGCCGCGCAGGAGCGAGACGGCGACGATCACCGCGACCAGAATGATGGCGAGAGTGATGAGGTAGTTGCCGATTTTCAGTACCGCGCGTTGGAAGTGGCTGACCGTGTGCGCCTGCTGCACCAGGTGCGCCGTCTTGCCGAAGTACGTGCCGGTGCCGGTGGCGTACACCAAGGCGCTGATCTCGCCCCGGCGGATGACCGAGCCGGAGAAGACCGCGTCACCCGGCGCGCAGGTGGCCGGGAGGGACTCGCCGGTCAGCGCGGATTGGTCCACCTCCACCGGGTCCCCGTCCAGCAGGCGTGCGTCCGCCGGCACGATTTCGCCCAGACGCAGGCGGATCACGTCGCCCGGCACCAGTTCGCGCGCCGCCGGCGTGACCCAGGCGCCGTCGCGCCGTACCCGGGCGTCAACGGCCAACTGCGCCTTGAGCGCGTCGACGGCGTTGCCGGCCTGGCGCTCCTCGGTGAAGCCGACGACGGCGTTGGCGACGAGTAGGACCAGGATGATGAAGAAGTCCGGCCAGTGCCCGACCGCCCCGGACAAGATCACCGCGGCCTCGATCATCCACGGGATGGGGCCCCAGAAGTACGTCAGGAACTTCAACAGCGGGTTGGTCTTGTGTTCTTCGATCTCATTGGGGCCGTACTGCGTGAGCCGTTTGGCCGCCTCGGCCTGGCTCAGCCCGTCCGGCGAGAACCCGAGCTTCTTCTCGACCTCGGCCAGGGGCAGGGATCGAAGCTCGTCGTCGGCCCCTGGATTCGGTACCGGCGTTGGTGCGGGTGTTGTTATGGCGTCGTCGGGCGTGGTCGACTGTGGCAGGCCTTTCGTCGGTCCGCGGCCGGGTGAGTTGGGCGGAGCCTCGCTTCGGGCGCTCACCGGGTACCGTCCCGAGCCGACTCGTGGAACTCCGGCACGTCTTGGTCGCGGCTGCCGATGTCGTTCCGGCCGTGCGGGTGCTCTGTCTCGGGTTCGAGCGTCATCAGGTCGACGATGTCCTTTCGGTCAGACGTACTTGCGGCGAGTTGGCGAAGGCCTTGGTATGAGGGATTGGCTGCGCATGATGGTGTGGGCAAGCCGTCGGCGTGCGCGCCGTACGAGTCGTTCGATCGCCAGGACCACTTCTGGTGGAGCAGCCGGGAACAGCGATTCGGAGCCGCCGGTTGCCACAGGGTCCTGTTCCGGCTGGGCGTTGCCGGTGGCGGCTGCGCGTTCGTCGACTTCCCGGTTCAGCCTGCTCAACTCCCCGAGGCTTTCCTGCCGGACCCGGTTGCAGGCGATCGAGCTCGTGCGGGCGAGCTCCAGCGCTCTCTCCAGGGTGCGGTGGGCGCTGGAGATGGCCTTCGGATTATCGGCGCGTTGTGCCGCGGCCAAGTGCTGGTAGGCCGTGTCACAGCGTACGAATGCCGCTTCGAGCGCGGACTCCATCTGGTCGCGGCGCTCCAGCAGTACTTCCGCCCAGGCGTCGGACACCAACCTTTCGGCTTCGAGCACGCCCTGGCCAGTCGCATCCGATGGTGGCGCGCCCCAGCCGCGGGTCGCCTCGCCGGGTTGCCCCGCGGACATCACCGACCACCTGCCCGAGTGCGAAGGCCCCGAGGAAAGTGCGCTGTTCGGCCAACGGCCAAAGTGCTGTTCACCGAAGGCGGTGCGACAGGGTGCACTGGAGTGTGGACAGGAAATGGAGTGATCAGGGCGTGAGGAGTACGGGGGCAGCGTGCTGTCGCCATAGGAGTCCGCCTTGCGAGGGAAGGACGGGCAGCGAGGCGGGTCTCGAGACCGGCGTCGGGTCTAGACCTATTCGGGAGCTCAGTCAGGCTGCGTGATCGATTGCTCTCCTGCCAGTATGCCTCCGAACCGGTACCGGCAACAAGGCAAAAGGGCCCTACCAGGGTGGTACCAAGGTCCCGGAGGCGATATACCGGGCGGCATGGCTGTCCTCGGGTTGCGCTCCGCTCGAATCGCCATCTCGGCCACGATGTGATCCCGGCCAGCCACGGCCCATACACTCGGCCGACATGCGGCGCGAGGGTGCGCCGCGGAGAACACGTGAATCCCGCGTGAACGTACTTTGCCCGCGGGTAGTACGCACGTTACCTACCCGGCCGGGCATCGTTGTGCCTACAGGTCGGCACAGGCTCTGAGGAGCAACGGGACGCTGGATGCGGGAGCAGGAGCGGTGGATCTCTACGCTGGAATGCCAAGTGCGCGCCGCAGTCGAGTCGGCCGGCGTGGAAACCGACGTCCTGTTCGGCGAGCACACCGCGAGACTGGACTACCCGGTCCGGCTTACCATAGCCAAGGCGCTGGCATGCCACTTCACCTGCCTGGCCGCCCGCCGCGTCCAGGCACTTGCGGCCGAGGCCGGACCTCACGCGGTGCGTTGTTCGCTCGACGCCCTGAACCGGCCCGTCCCAGCGAACGATCTGCACGCGGCCGTGGCGCGCTCCACCGCCCGGCACAGGCACGCACAGGCGCGCGCCGCTCACACACCAGAGTCCGGGTTCCCCCTCAACGGCGGCGTCCAGGAGGCATACTGGCAGACGAAGCTCTCCACTTGTTGCAGCCGGACCGAGTTCTCGATGAGGTCTAGACCCGACGCCGGTCTTGTGACCCGCCTGGTTGCCTGTCCCTCCCTGCATGAGGTGGACACGATGGCGACAGCACACTTCGATGACGACCCTATTCGTCCCCGCATCTACAAGCCTGGGAGCAGCAGAGCATCGTGGACACAGCCGCCCCCGGTGCCGTGGAGCCCTGGCATCCGGTTGGCCGCCGCGCTCGCCGCAGTGTGGTTGGTGCCGACCGACGAAAGCCGATGGGCGGCGCCCGTGGCGGTGTTCGCGGTCAATATCGCGTGCGGGGCGTTCGCGCGGCTGCGCTCGCGCTGGGGCTGGGTGCTCGTCGGTGGGCGCGGGCGGCGTCGGCGGCTATGGTGAGGTTCTTCGGCCGGCGGCGCGCGCGGGCCGCACGCGGACAGGGATTGATCGCCGATGAGCAGGCGGTGCGGACCGCGGAGGCGATCGTGGGCCGCGCCTGGGCTCAGGAACTGGTGCGTCGGCGCGAGGACCTGGCCGCGGCCATCACCCTCGCGCACGAGCAGTACCAAGAGCCGTACCGGCGCCTTGACGCGGCCCGGGCCAGCGGGGACCCGCAACGGATCAACCTGGCGCACGCCGCGCTGGAACGCGCCCTGGAAGCGACTCGGGCGCAGGCCGCCGAGCACGAGCGGGCCGCTGAGGTTCTGGCGGCGCAGGTGGAGTCGTTGCGGCGGGCAACCGACGACCGGCTGAAGGCGGCCGGCGTCCGCCGGGGCCAGCCAGGCGAACCAGCTGCCCAGGCGCCGACGGCAACGCGGTGGCGCCGGCGCCTGCGGCTAGTCAACCCGATCGTCGGGGCCGGCGACGTAGGCCGGTGAGAGCGCGGCGACCTGGTTGCCGAGCAGGCCGGCGGTAGCGGCGGTCAGGGCTCCGGTGGCCACATCCCGGGCCAGGTCGGACAGAAGCAGATTGTGGTCGCGGGCGTGGCGGCGCATCACCGCGAACGCCTCATCCACGTTGATCTTGCGGCGTTCGGCCAGGACACCCTTGGCCTGCTCGATGATCACCCTGCTGGTCAACGCGGTCTGGAGCTGGGTGGTGAGCAGTTCGGCCTGGTACACGTTGCGCTGCGCCAGGATCCCGATGGTGGCCACATCCGCCAGGGCCTGGCCGGCGCGGATGTCATCTTCGCTGAGCTCACCGGGCCGGGCGCAGAACAGGTTCAGGGCGCCGATCACCGTGGTGCGCAGGCGCAGGGGCAGCGCGTGCACGGAGACGTAACCGGCCAGCTCCGCGGCCTCGGCGAACTTCGGCCAGCGCTCGTAGTTGGCATGCAGGTCGGCGTTGACCACCCCCGCCCCGGTACGGAACGCATCCACGCAGGGCCCGGCGTCGGATTGGAGTTCGAACAACTCCAGCAGGCGGGCGTTCTCCGCCGAGGCGGCGGTCGCGTGCAGCTGCCCGCGCTGGTCCACCAGCATCAAACCGGCCGCGTCCACGTCGAGTAGCTGCACGCAGCGCTCGGCCAGAGTGTGCAGGAAGTCGATGACGTCGAAGTCGTCGACCAGAGTGTCGGCCGCCTCGACGAACGCCTCGGCCAGGGCACGTTCACGGGTCATGCTCATACCTCCATACTAGGGTCGCCGAGCGGGCGCGGGCAGGGTCGCCGGGTCCGGGGCGTCAGGGTGGTCATCGGGTCGAATCCTCCAGGTAGAGCCGGTGTGCCACCACGTCGGCGGCCACCTCGCTGATCGGCCGGTCGGTGGCGTAAGCGTGCGCGCGCAGGCGCACCAGGGCCTCAGCCAGGGGAACGGACAGCTGCACGCTGAGCACCCCGGTGGCCTGGTGCACCTCGGCTCGGTGGGTGGCCGGTTGCTCCCAGCCCGGCCGCGGAGGCTTCCGCACGCTCTGGCCGGGGACCTGGGTGGCCGGCTCGCAGTGCAGCAGCAGCACGGTCACTGCGTCCGCCAGGGCCAGAGCGTCGGCCAACTGCTCGATACTCAAGGGCCCGGCAGCGGCGCGGTGGGCCAGCAGCACCCCGACGCTGATCACCCCGATCTGCAGGGGGAAGGCGAACACCGCTCCCACCCCGAGGCCCAAGGCAGCCGAGACGAACGCGGGCCAGCGAGGGGAGGAGGTGGAAAGATCCGGGACCAGGACCGGGGACCCGCCAGCCAAGGCCTGCCAGGACGGACCTTCGCCGAGGGTGAACTGCGCGTCATCGAGCGCCGCCGACGCCTCATGCCCACCCCAGGCCAGCACCACCCCCTCCGGCCCGGTACCCACCCCCGCACAGATCCCAACGACCCCCAAAGCGGAGGCGGCCGCGCCGGCCCCGGCCGGCACCAACCCGCCTGGGCACTCGGCACCGTCCCCGCCCAGCAGCGCGAGCACCGCAGCCATCTGATCACTGAGCACGAGCGGGGCACCTCCTGATCCGTGGCCGCGTTCGCGCGGTCCAGTGCCTGTCAGGGGTGCGAAAAGACCCCGGTCAAAGGCCAAGGACGATCCGCGATGTATCGAGGACGTTCATGCCACCGGGGTCTAAGGAGACACCCCTACACTACCGCGCCAGAGCCCAGCCGAACCACGAAACCTTCAGACGACCGCCGAACCAAGACCGGTCCGCGCCCAACGGGGACGGCGCGCGCAGGCCGGTCTGCGCGATACCGCCGAACCCCTGGCCAGTGGCGTACTCGCGCCAGGTGTCCCGAGACTGCGTAGTGGAGTGAAGCTCCTTAAGTCAGCTGGCCGCAGGCCCGGGCGCAGGTCGGCGCACCACGGTCCGCGCGGCCGGGGCGCCCGGACCCGGTCCGATGCCTGCGTGCCCCACCAGGCGAGCAAGACGCGGCCGGAAGCGGTGCAGAGCCGGGGCAAATGCCGCAAGGTCGGTCGGCGGGCTCAGCGCCTGGCTCTGGATCAGCCTGATCGCCGCGTCCAACCGCTCGATCACCTCGCGCAGCGGGCCGCCAGCCTGGTCGCCGGCCAGCGAGAGCGCACCGGTCACCTCCAGGCTCGCCCGAAACAGTCGCTGCACGATCACGTCGGCATGGTCATCACTCGAAGGCGTCATCCTGGTCATCTCCCGCAATGCGTAAGACCGTTCGCCACCACAGGCGAAAAGGGCCAGATCGCTGCCGAAGGTCCGGAGCAGTGTGTACGTTAGCCCCTACCATACGCACTCCAAGCAACGATATATACGCCCCGGACCGGTAACCATGGGCGGCGTCCGCCGGGCTCTCGAATGGTCCGGCTCCGTCGCTGTTCACGGAGCCGGAGCGGCACGACCTACAGTGGTGCTGCTGCGCAGGCAGGCAGGTAGGGCGAATTTCGTCCGCTCTGGCGGACGCACATGTCGTGCAGAGTGGGCATCGCTGGGGGTACCCCTTAGGAGTGACACCAGCGGTGCTGCGTGCGTCCGGTCTCTCATCTCGGTGGGCTCGACGGGCGGCGGAGAGGCGGTCCCTCAAGAGATGCGTAAGCGGGCGGCTGTAGGGCCTCTGTAGCACCGACAAGCCCCGGTTTGGCCGAGGTGCCCTCTGGGGTTGTGGTGGCGCGCCGGGGCCCCTAGGCTTGTCGTAGATCTCCAGCTGGAGGTGGTAGTTGGAAGGCCCAACCTGCAACGGCGTACAGCAACCGCATACAGCAACGGCACCAACCAAACCAGACCTTACGGGACCACAACAGACCATAAAGTCGCAGGCCAGGCCGCATAACACTTTGATCTAAAAGAACTACGGATCAAAAGGTTAGGGGTTCGAATCCCTTCGAGCGCACACTGTTTTTGCAGGTCAGAGGCGGTAAGCAGCAATCTTATATAGGGCTTCTTCGGCAATTTGACACCAACCGCCGACCCCAATTACTCAAATGCTCACTTTCGGTGTCATCTGAACGGAGCAGCCCGGGTTGACTGGCGCACTCTTATGGGCGTTCAGGCCGGTCATCGGGGTCTGGTCCGCAGGCAAAACCGTCATGGACGTGCCGCCCTACCGGCCACAGCGGCTCACTCAACCTACTACCTGCGCCTCAGGGAATACGCTTCCCTCATGAGCGTGCTGTACGACTACTTCCGGGCGCCGGATTCCCGAAGCGCGATCGACTGGGCCATCGGCCCTGGGGGAGACTGGCGTCAATACTCCGGTACCGGTCTGGACGACCATGGCGCCGACTGGATCGACGCGAAGAACCTCGACCCCTCCGTGGTTCTCGGACAGCTCATTGCATTCGCTCAAGGCGTCCTCTTTCAAGCCCTCTCCGCCACTCCAGTCCTCATCTGGCCAGACAAGCAGTCCTGGCCTCCCGGGGAACAACGCCTGGGACAGCAGTCGCCCTGGGATGAGGGCTTGTTCCTTGAGCAACTGCCGGATGAATGGATCACGCTGCTGGCGGACATCGACGACGAACAGTTGCCTCGGCTCGCCCAGCAATGGATGAGTATCGAAGAGATCAGCTTCGCAGACCCTGACGACGCCAAAGACTCCATCGAGACATTCTGTGCCCTGGCTCGCCGGACGCGCGACCACGGTCACAACCTGTACTGCAAATCCGTCGTCTAGATCCAGCATCCCGCTTTGAGCGGAAAACGATCGACGAGAGCGCGGGGATCACTGCCCA
>Ga0302314_10004855_pt1 | contig 24655 bp, 15 predicted proteins | sample III_Palsa_N2_3_FD_200533 | JGI IMG/M metagenome (GOLD analysis project Ga0302314, IMG submission 200533) | Peat permafrost microbial communities from Stordalen Mire near Abisko, Sweden - III_Palsa_N2_3 | ecosystem: Environmental > Terrestrial > Soil > Palsa > Peat permafrost | place: Sweden... | reverse complement strand
TGATGCTGCGGATCGTCCCAGAGATTGTGCCACTGGTGCGGGTCGTGCTCGACGCGGTAGAGCTCGCCTTCGCTGCCATCATAGGCGATGCCGCAGGATGCCAGCACCCCGGCGCCCCAGAGCTTTTCCAGCCCATTGGGCTCGCCGACCGTGCTCTTCTCGTAGCAGGTCAAGAGCCAGCCATCGTTATATAAACTCCGCAAATGCATGCCGTAGCCGGGGAACTGGCTGTCCCATTCGGTGATCATGCGCTGGCGGCTGCCGTCTTCGGTCACCGGCAGCGGCCGGCCTTCCATCGCTTCCGGCCGCTCGATGCCGGCGATGGCGCAGAAGGTGGCGGCGAGGTCGAGCTGGCCGACCGGCTGATTGATCTCGGCCGCAGCAATGCCGGCCGAGGGCGCCGGGCGCCAGATGAAGGGCAGGCGCATCAGCGCATCGACATGCCAGGGCCCCTTGTAGATGAAGCCGTAATCGCCCTGCATCTCGCCATGATCGGTGGTGAAGAAGATGTCGGTATCCTCGTCCCAGCCGCGCGCCTTGACATAGGCGAGCACCCGCCCGATCGCCTCGTCGAGCAGCTCGTTCATGATGTGCGTCTTGGCGTTGATCTCGCGGATATTGTCGTGGCTGAGCTTCTGCGGCCGGTAATTGGCCGGGCCGCCTTCCTGGTTGACCCAGCTGCCCTCGTAGCAGGCGAGCCAATGCGCCGGCTTCTGCTCCAGGATCTTGCGGATGGCGTCCTCGGAGCCCGGATGGCCGGGCGGCAAATCGAGGTCGCGCCAGTCGCAGCGATAATTCTCCGAGGCCGGCGGATCCCAGGGATGATGCGGGTCGGGAAAGCTCATCCAGACGAAGAAATCATCCTCCGCCTCGAGCGTCTTCAGATAATCGAGCGTCAGATCGGCGACCCAGTCGGTGTGGTAGTACTCGCGCGGGATCGGGTTATGCTTGGTCTCGGGCGCCCCGGTATCGCCGCCGCCCGAGGCATCGAGCAGGGGCGCGAAGCTGTTCATGTGCTCGGGATGATTGGCCTGCAGCCAGCGCCCGTAATGCCCGACCGGCCGGCCCATGAAGCTCGCGATATGCGTGGCATGGACGGCCCGGTCGAAGCCGCGCCACGGCCCGTGATCGCCGGTCGCCTGGCGCCGCATCTCGGAGAAGCGCTGCTGCATGTCCATATTCGGCTCGAAATGCGCCTTGCCGAGCAAGGCCGTCTTGTAGCCGGCCTTGTCCTTCAGGGTCTGGGCGATGCTGAGCGCATCTTCGGGCAACGGCACGCCATTGGCGTAGACGCCGTGGGTCCGGGCATATTGCCCGGTCAGCAGGGTCGAACGCGCCGGCATGCACACGGTATTCTGGTTATAGGCGCGATGGTAGTTGATCCCGGCCTTGGCCAGCGCGTCGAGCACCGGGGTGCGCGCGATCTTGCCGCCATTGCAGCCCAGTGAATCGTAGCGCTGCTGGTCGCTGGTGATCAGCAATATCTTGCGTCCCATATCGGCGCTCCCTCGCTTGCCAGGCTTTGCTGCCCGTGCTATGAATGATAATCATCGTTCGTATTTCATTCAAGGATAATCCGATGAGCGAGGCCCTCGATCTCGACATGCTGCCGGCGGTGCAGCGGCGCAGCAAGGAGATGGCGGAGCGCCTGCTCAATGCCGGCGAGAAGGTGTTCTCCGAGCATGGCTTCAAGGGCGCCAAGCTGTCGGATATCGCGATCGCGGCCAATTGTTCGGTCGGTGCCGTCTATTCCCGCTTCAAGGACAAGGAGGCGCTGTTCCTGGCGATCCTGAAGCGCTTTGCCGCCCAGTCGCGCGACCAGGTCGCGGGCTATTTCAGCGCGCCGGCGACCGAAGATGTGCCGACGGCCGAGATCCTGCGCAATTTCGTGGTCGCGACCGGCCATACCTTCCGCCGGCACCATGGCATGTTCCGCGCCATCGTCGAGCATGGCTTCGACGATCAGGTCGCGGCCTCGGTGATCGTCACCTTGCGCGAGCAGAACGAGGCGGCACTCGTGGGTTTCCTGCGCAGCCGGCTGCCGGCATCCGGGCCCGAACTCGATTTCCGCGTCCGGGTGGCGCTGCAGATGCTCAACGGCTATCTCTTCGTTGGATTGCTCAACCGCCAGGCGCCGGTGCCGATCATCAACGAGCAGGGGCTCGACGAAGTCGCCAACGCGCTGGTGGCGACGCTCGGGCTCAAGGGGGACCTTTATGCCCAGTGAACAAGAGGCGCTGGCCGCCATCATCGCCGGCCTCGCGGCCGCGGTCGGCACCGATTGCGGCCTCGGCAAGACCGTGAAATTCGCCATCGCCGGCGCCGGCCCGGCCTATATCGATGCCCGCATCGTGCCCAATACCGTCACCGAATCCGACGCGCCGGCCGATTGCACGCTCGCCATCTCGCTCGAGAATTTCCGTAAACTGGTCGACGGCAAGGCCAACCCGGCCGTGCTGTTCATGACCGGCAAGCTCAAGGTGAGCGGCGACACCACCATCGCCATGAAGCTGGCACCGTTGCTGAAGCGCTAGGGCGCGTTCGCCGGCGAAGACCCTCGCCCGCTTGGCGGGAGAGGGTGGCGAGCGGGAGCGAGCCGGGTGAGGGTGGGTGCTCCGGCCGCGCCGAACAGCATGGCAGGGCCGGAGCACCCCCCTCACCCTCCCGTCGCAAGAGCGCCGGGCCCCTCCCTCTCCCGCCAAGCGGGCGAGGGGCTCTTTTCTTTCAGCGCCCGCCCCACATAAATTCAACCCGGAGCCCCCCCATGACCGAACCCTACCGGCTCTACGGCGCCCATCTCTCCTACTACACCGGCAAGACCCGGGCACATCTGCGCTACAAGGGCGTGCCGCATGTCGAGCATCTCTCGACCCGCCAGGCCTATCAGGAAATCATCGTGCCGCGCACTGGCGTGCGCTACATCCCGGTGCTGATCTCGCCCGACGATATCGCGGTCCAGGACACGAGCGAGATCGCCGATTTCATCGAAAGCCGCTTCCCGCAGGCCCCGATCCTGCCGAAAACCCCGCGCCAGCGCCTGGCCGCCCAGCTCTTCGAGCTCCATGGCGATGAATGGCTGATCCTGCCGGCCATGCTCTATCGCTGGCTCTACAACAAGGATTTCGCCACGCTGGGCTTTGGTGCCGCCCTCTTCCCCGAGGCCGATCTGGCGACCCAGCGCGCGGCCGGCGCCCAGGCCTGCGCCCCCTTCGCCGGCTCGCTCCCCTTCCTCGGCATCACCGAAGCGTCGCGGCCCGGCGTCGAAGCCCGCTATCTGGAATTCCTCGATCTCTTTTCCGAGCATCTGCGCCATCACCCCTTCCTGCTCGGGACCCGGCCCTGCCTCGGCGATTTCGGGCTGATGGGGCCGCTCTATGCCCATCTGCTGCGCGACCCGCGCTCGGGCGAGATCATGCATATGCGCGCCCCCCGGGTGGTCCAATGGGTCGAGCGGATGAATTTCCCGGATCCCAATTCCGGCGATTTCCTGCCCGATGACGCGGTGCCGGCGACTCTGACGCCGCTGCTGCGGACCCTCTTCGCCGAGCAGTTCCCGGTCATTGCCGACACGATCCGCCTCAATGCCGCCTGGATCGCGGCCAAGGGCGAGGCCGAGCTGCCACGCGTGATCGGCCAGCATGCGTGCCGGATCGGCGGCGTCGAGGTGCCGCGCGCGGTCTTCCCCTATGTGCAATGGATGTGGCAGCGCGCGGCCGACATCTATGCCGGGCTGAGCGAGGACGAGCGCGCCGGCGTCGATGCCTGGCTCGGGGAGGTGGGCGGGCTCGCGGCGTTCCAGACGCCGATCCCGAAGCGGCTGGAGCGGCGGGACAATCGGTTGATGCCGGCGGGGTGAGCGGGGGTTGGAGATTGACTATTCACGGGGGTCGGGGGGCCGGGATGGGGAGATCAGCGGACCGGCGGCACGATAAGGCAAAGGTGGAGAGCGGTGCCCGGTTCGACGGGAAGAACACGGATAAGGGGACATCAACGCCGTGGCGCGAAAATGGTGCGTGATCCGATTCATGTGATGCTCCCGACTCTGGGGTCACGATCATGCTGCATTTGATTGGGCCTTGATAATTAGGCGACGCGCAAAATTAAGAGCGTCATTGCGAGTTCGACACCGGCCGCCAGGCCGGTGTCGAACTCGCAATGACGGGCGTGGAAAGCGATTCGTTCAATTCTGCGCGTCGCCTTAGATGGACTGCACCGTAACCGGCTGCGACCTCCCTCCAGGAGGGATTTGGAAAATAGGCGCCGACAGACCACGGAAAATACGAAATGCAATGTCGCCCTAACCCGGCGCGCTGCCGCTGCAGAGACGCGGCAGCGTATTACTCTGAAGAGCGATCGAACCGCGATACCCGCCATTTCAACGTCAACATCTGCTGGAGACGATATCATGAGGCCCTTGAGCGTTCTTCTCTTAGCGATTCTCTTGGCCGGCTATGTGCCGGCGTCGGCACAGCCGGCCGCCTCGTCACTCGTTGCCGCCGTGCTGCCCAATGCTCGCTCGGTGCAAGTCGGCACGGCGGCGACCATCTTCGCCACAGTCATCAATGGCACGGGTAACCTACTCACCGATTGCGGGGTGGCGCTCCCGGCCGCGGCGCCCAGCGGCTTGTCGCTGGACTTTCAAACAACCGACCCGACGACCAACACGCCCACCGGTACGATCAATCAGGCGGTGACGATCCCGCAATTCGGCGAGCAGACCTTCGTCCTGTCGTTTCAATCGACGTCGGTGCTGACCGTGGTGCAGCTGGCGCCCCAATTCATCTGCCAGAATTCCGCAGCGGCTCCGCTCACAACCGGGGTCAATACGGTCGATCTCGATTTTTCCGCGACACAAGTCGTCGATGTGATCGCGCTCGCCGCGACCCCGACCGGCGACGGAATTCTACATATCCCCAACGGCTACGGCGCTTTCGCGGTCGCCTCGATCAATGCGGGCGCGGCCGGGGAGGTCATTGTCAGCGCAGATACCGGTGCCGCGTCGCTCCCGCTCGCGCTTACCTTCTGCACCACCGATCCGACTACCGGCGGCTGCGAAGCGGCTTCAGACGGGCCGACAGGGTTTGCATTCATGTACACCGCCGGCGAGACGGTGACCTATTCGATCTTCGTCACGGCGCTCGGCCCGGTTCCGTTCGACCCCGATACCGCGCGCATCTTCTTGCGCTTCATGGACAGCAATGGCGTGTCGCACGGATCGACCAGCATTGCCGTCACCACGGCGCTCGATTTCTAGTTCGCCAGCCGATCGATCGCCGCAGGAGCCGACCGCCGGCGTCAGTCGTTGAGCCCGAACTCGACATGGACCTTCAACTGTTCGCTGACCGGGACGCCGCCGCGCCGGGCCGGCCGGTAGGTCGAGCCGCGGACATAGGCCAGGGCCGCTTCGCCGAAGGGCGACGGGCCCGACACATCGGTGAGCGTGCAGTCGCTCGGCTTGCCGTCGACACCGATCAGGCAAACGACGTCGGCGCTGCCCGGGCGTTCCTGCTTCTTCAAACGCTGCGGATAGACCAGCGCCGGGCCGGACACACGGGCCCCGACCGGCCCGTCCGGGAGCGCCTGTGCGCTCGCCGCCGCCTCGGTCGGCCCCTGGGGACCGCGCGTCGCCACCTGCGGTACCGCCTCGGCCGGCGGTCGGGCCCGCGGTTCGACGATGGGCTTGGGGGATTCGACCGGCGCCAGCTTGACCGGCTCGCCGGCGGTCGTCGCGGCGGCGGGCGGCTTGCCGGCTTCGGCAACCACCGGCTTAGGCTTCGCGGCTTCGGGGCTGGGCGGGACCGCGGCTTCGGCAACCACCGGCTTCACCGGTTCGGGGACGGGTGGCTTGGGCGGGGGCGGGGCCGGCAGCTGGGCGGCTTCGGCAACTACCGGCTTCACCGGCTCGGGGACGGGCGGCTTGGGCGGCGGCGGGGCCGGTGGCTTGGCGGCTTCGGCAACTACCGGCTTCACCGGTTCGGGAACGGCGGCCTTGGCCGGTGACGCGGCCGGCGGCTTGGCACTTTCAGCAACGGCCGGCTTGGCCGGCTCGGGGACGGGCGGCTTGGCGGCCTCGGCAACGGCCGGCTTCACCGGTTCGGCAACCGACGGCTTGGCCGGTTCGGCGGCTGGCGGCTGGGCGGTTTCGGCTACAGCCGGCTTGGTGGGCTCGGCAGCGACCGGCTTGGTCGGTTCGGCGACGGGCGGCGGCACCGGTGCTGCGACGGACGGCTTCGGGGGCTCGACGACCACCGGGGTCGTGCTCTTGGCCGCCGCCGGAGCCGGCGGTTTCGGCACCGGTACGGGTGCCGCCGGCACCATCTCTGCCGGCGGCGCAGCGGTATCAGAAGCGACTTGCGTCGATGCCGCCGGGGGTGCCTGGTCAGCCGGTTGGCGCAGGAACCAGACGCCGGCACCGACGATTCCGGCGATGATGGCACCGGCCATGAGCGGCGCCCCGAAGCCGCGACTTTTCGCCGGAAGCGACTGCCGCGGTGCCACGTCGTTCGCCGGGATCGGGGCGGCCGGTGCTGCAGCCTGGCGCGGGGACGGCACCGGCTCGGGAGGCGCCGTGGTCACCGCCGGCGCGGGGGACGGCGACACGGCGGCCGGGGGCTCGACCGGAAGCGGCGCCGGTGCCGGCGGTGCCAAATCCGGCTCGCCGTGGTCGAGCAATGCTACCAGTGCTGCGACCGATTGCGGCCGTGAAGCGGGCGCCACTGCGCTGGCCCGGTCGATCATGCGCAGCAGCTTCGGATCGTAGCGGCCGGCACCGATCTCGACGGCCGGCGTTTGCGGGTCGGGCAGGCTGCCCAGCAGCGCCTGATGGCGTGCGACGGCATCGACGGTGCGGCCGCCGATCGCGTCGTAGAGGGTCGAGCCGATTGCATAGATATCCGAGAACGGCCCTTGCTCGGCGCCGGTGAAGAGCTCGATCGGCGCGTATCGCTCCGAAACGATCTCGGAAGCGGTGACGGTCCGGCCCTGGCTGGTCCAGCGGGCGGCGCCGAAATCGATCAGCACCGGCCGTCCATCCTTGCGCAGCATGATATTCGCCGGCTTGATGTCGCCATGCGTGAAGCCCGCCCCGTGCACGCAAGCGACCGCGCCGAGGAGCCGCCGCGCCAGGACATTCAGCTGCGCGTCGGGCAGCCCCTGTGAATGCAGCTTGAACAGCGCATCCAGGCTCTGCCCGGCCAGATACTCCATGACCAGGTAGGCGGTGCCGTTGCCCTCGAAAAAATTCATCACCCTGACCACGCCCCCGCCCGTCGCATCGAGCGTGGCAAGGCGCCGCAAGGCTTTGGCTTCCTTGAGGAAACATCCGAGGCCATCGTGATATGCTGAGCGAGTCGAGTCGCTGACCGGCACCACCTGCTCGTCCTGGCGGAAGACGAGTTGGCGGGGCAGGTACTCCTTCACGGCGACGAACTCGTCGTCGATATTGCGCGCGCGATAGGTGATGCCGAAGCCGCCGCGGCCGATGATCCGGTCGATCAGGTAGCGATGCAGCAGCGTTCCGTCCGGAAGGGCGCCGATTTGCGCGTCATTCTCGGTTATGCTCATGGAGTTGTTCCCCCCACCGCGCCCGGAATTTTTATATTATAACGGCTAACAGCTTACCGTGAAATTGACGGCGTGGTTGCAAATTCCAGTTTGAATCCGCCCGGCCGCCGCAATCGGCGCCATAAGGCCGCGCGGTTCGCTATCGAATACATCGGTCCGCCCGGGCGCGCCATGATCTTTCGGTCCGTCGATGCGGAAGGAGACGGGTCGTTCGTCCGGGCCGGTGCCCTCGGGGCGGAGCCCAAAGGCGCTAGGATAAGCACTGGAGAGGTCTTTTCTGCGGCACGACCCACCTCACCCCGGCCCTCTCCCCCCTGAAGGGCGGAGAGGGCGGGGCGCGGCGTTTATCTCCGCTCTATCGTGAGCCGGTTCGGCACGCGGGCACCATCCGTCGAGCAAGCGGTCGAAGCGCTCGCCAACCAGCGCGGCGAGGTCATCGTCTCGAACGGGGCGGCCGCGGCAAATGCTCTCGGCCTGACGAATCAGGTACCGATCCGATCGGTCTATCTGACTTCCGGGCGCAGCCGGGCGGTGAACCTCGGCAAGCAGGTCATCGAGCTGCGGCATGCGCCGCGCTGGCAGTTGACCTTGGCCAATCGGCCAGCCGGCGAAGCGGTCCGGGCCCTAGCCTGGCTCGGCCCGGAACAGGCCGAGCACGCGCTCGAGACGCTGAAACGAAAAATGCCGGCGGGCGCATTCGGTGAGCTGGTCGCCGTGGCACCGCAGCTTCCGACCTGGCTCGCCCGAAGCCTGGGCAAGGCCGCCTATGGCTGATGCCTTCCTCGGCCTTTCGGCCCGGGATCGCCGCGACGCCCTTGGCGCGGAATCATGGTCTGTCCCCTATTTCTTCTACGCGCTAACTTAAGGAATTTCCTGCTCCGTCCAAGCCCTCGAGAAAAAGGGGTCAGAGTGAATTTCCCGCCACATCCTTTTCCGCGCGGGCCACGCGCGTCGAGGAAATTCACTCTGACCCCTTTTTCTCGCGTTCCGACAGCGGCGGAGATTCCTTAAGTTAGCGCCTATGACCCCGACCCTCCCCCCCCCGATGGGGCGGAGAGGGAGATCTTTTTTGAATCTGCATAGACGTCGGCGTCCGCACCATCCGTGTTCTCCGTGTTCTCATGACGACGCGCTCGCACCGGTGGCAGAAATCGCGTATTGCCAGTCCGGACCGACCAGGGGAGGCTCAGGTGAAGATCACGCGTGCCGTATCGATTTCCTGTCTTGCCGGCCTCGCGGGCGGGCTGCTCGGCGGGGGCCCGGCGGCCCGCGCCGATGATTGCGCGCTGGCCTTTGCGGCCACCATCGCCCAGGCGAAGGTGCCGCATGCCGTGACGCATGTGACGGCGCCCGCCGGCAAGCCGCCCGAGCGTGTCGAGATGATCTTCACGGGCGACAAGATCTATACCCAGACAAACGGCGCTTGGCACTCGATGGCGTTTCCCGCGCAGAGCCAGATCGATATGGCCACGGCCTCGCAAAAGCGCGCCGAAACCCAGCCGCACACTTGCGCGAAACTCGGCAGCGAGCCGATCAACGGCGAGGCGGCGTCGCTGCTCACCATGCATGCCGAGGTGGGTGGCAAGGTCACCGATGGCCGGCTCTGGCTGTCGGACCGGACCGGCCTGCCGTTGAAGTCCGAAATCCACTTGAGCGACGGCTTGGTCGTCACCGATGAGTTCCGCTACGGCAATATCGTGGCGCCGCCCGGCGCCAAATGAGCGCAGCCGCCGCTCAGAAGCACTCGAACAGCACGCTGAGCGCGTCGACGATCGGGGCTGGGCCGAAGGCGATGAGGCCGGTGCCGACAATGTCGGTATCCTCGCGCCGGATGAAGCTCTCCTGGCCGCTGGCATAGCGGATGGTGGTGCCGTTGGTGCTCTGATCGGTCAGGATGAAGCGGCCGGCCGACCATTGGATCACGGCATGGCGGCGCGAGACGGCCTGGTTCACGATCAGCAGGTCGCTGTCCTGCCGGCCGATGGTGAGATGCGGCCGGTCGCAATCGACGACGTATTCGGCATCCGCGGCCGAGATCCTGAGCCGCGGCTTGGTCTTGGCGGCCCCGCCGGAGGGGACGAAATTGGTGCTCTCGCCCCAGACATTCCACAGCACGCGGACGACATCGATCGGCCGCTCCTTGCCCTTGACCTTGAACTTGTCGATCGGCTGCAGCACGAAGCTCCCGGGCGGCAGCTTGTCGACGAGATCGTCGCCGGCCAGGATCTCGTCGGGGAGCGCCAGCGCACAGAGCCGGGCCGCGACATTGGCGGCGTCGCCGAAGAGATCGGCATCGCGCTCAATGAGCTCGCCGGCCTGGATGCCGATGCCCAGATGGACGAGGCCGGAACTGTGCACGCGCTGAATCTCGACCGCACTCGACACGGCGGCCACGGCGTCGGTGAACGAGGCCATGAAGCCGTCGCCCAGGCGTTTGAGGACGATGCCGCCGGCCTGCGTGACCAGCACGGCGCTCCTTGCCATCGACTGGCCGATCGCGGCCGAGGCCGCGTCGTTGCCGATATCGACATAGAGCTTCGTGCTGCCTCGCGTATCGGCAAAGAGGATGACGCGTGGCGGCAAGCTCGACATCATTGCCTTTGCGGGTTGTTTTGCTTTCCGTGAGAAAGGCGGCACTTGCCGGCCGATCTCGCCGCTCGACCCCCGGGATTTTCGCCGGGGCCAAGCGCCTTGTGTTAAAATACGGCGATCTTCGGATGATACGCAACGGTTTCGCGGGCCGGGGATTGCCGTTACCGGTCCCAGCGATAGCGCGCATCCGGGGTCTTTTCCTCGTTGCGGGATCCGTCGGTCTGCTCGATCAGGCGAAATCCGGCCGCCTCATAAAAGCGGATGGCGCGGTGGTTCTGCTGGAACACCCAGAGCTGCAGCGTCGGCTCAGCGGCCTGGGCCCGCGCCAGCAGCGCCGTGCCCAGCCCCTGTTGGTGGCAATCCGGGTGGATATAGAGATGATCGACCCAGCCCGGCCGGAAGGCGCAGAAGCCGAGAATCGCCTCGCTTTCGGCAATCCAGACCGTGCATTCGGTGAAGACATGGTCGCGGAAGAACGCCGCATCTTCGGCCGGCTCGTGCAGGCGCGGCAGATAGGGCAGGCAGCGTTCCCGGACCAGCCGGAACAGGATCGCCACCGCCCGATGCTCATCGGGCCGGGCCTCGCGGATCGTGATGCCCGGCATGGTCGCTCCTCGATGCTCGGGCGGTACCGAAACCCGGGATGTAGCCCAAGCATCATGAGCGCTGCAACGCCGGGGCGGGCCTGGTTTGACCGCGCGGTGATTGCCGTCGGGCGGGCGATCCGGCAGAGTCGCCTGCTCCGGGATTTGCCCGAGAGGCGTCTCGCATGTTGGTACCACATCGGCTCGGAGGCGGACACACCCTGGATCGAGCTTCTCCGGAAAGTGGGGCGGGCGTCTCGCCCGCCGGTGGGCAGGATGCCCGCCCCACTGGTTTCGTCCTGGTACCGGCCTGGTCCGGACACTCTAAGGCCGAGGTGTTCCAATACGGCTTCGCCTGTCATCAGGCCGGCCAGGCGGAGCAGGCCGAGGCGGCCTATCGCCATGTCCTGGCGCTCGCCCCCGACGATGCCGATGCGCTGCATCTGCTGGGCGTGCTGGCCCATCAGCTGCGCCGCCATGAGCAGGCGGTCGAGTATATCGGCCAAGCGATTGCGCGTAAGGGCGATCAGGCGCTCTACCATACCAATGTCGCCTCGGCGCTGCGGGCCCTCGGCCGTCTCGGCGAGGCCGAGGAGCACTGCCGGGCCGCCCTCCGACTCGAGCCGGAATCCCCTGAGGCGCACAGCACTTTGGGCATTGTATTGCGCGCTTCCGGGCGTCTGGCCGAGGCGGAGGCGTGCTACCGCGCGGCGCTGCGGCTCAATCCCGATTTCGTCGAGGCGCAGGGCAATCTCGGCAATATCCTGTGCCACCAGGGCCGCTTCGAGGACGGTGTCGTGAGCTTCCGGGCGGCCCTCCGGCTCAATCCAGATTTCGTCGAGGCGCTGGTCGGGCTCGGCAACGCGCTGCGCGAACTCGGCCGGCCGGGCGAGGCCGAGCCCTGCTATCGCCGGGCCTTGCTGCTCAGGCCCGGCATGCCCGAGGCCCATAACAGCCTGGGCGTGACGCTCTATGCAATCGGCCGCGCCGCCGAGGCCGAAGCCTGCTACCGCGCGGCGCTGCAGCTGAAGCCCGATTTCCCGGAAGCGCACAATAATCTCGGCATCATCCGCAACGATTTCGGTCATCCGGTCGAGGCCGAGGCGGGCTATCGGACCGCACTGCGCCTGAGGCCCGACTATCCCGAGGCGCATGACAATCTCGGCGTCGTGCTGCGCACCCTCGGCCGGCCGGAGGCGGCCGAGGCCAGCCACCGCACCGCATTGCGCCTGAAGCCGGCGCTGGTGGCGGCCCACAGCAATCTCGGCAATGTCCTGCGCGATCTCGGCCGGCCGGAAGAGGCCGAAGAGAGCTATCGGTCGGCCGTGGTGTTGCAGCCGGATTTCGCCGACGGGCATTTCAATCTCGGCAATGTCCAGCTCAGGGCGGGCCGGCTGGAAGAGGCCGAGGCCAGCTATCGCACCACGCTCAAACTCCGGCCCGAGGACGAGAAGGCGCATTACAATCTCGGGCACATCCTGCTGCTGACCGGGCATCTGGCCGAGGGCTGGCCGCACTATGAGTGGCGCCTCGAGACCCATGGCGCCGGCCGACGCGATTTCGCCCAGCCGCTCTGGACCGGCGAGACGCTCGGCGATCGCGTGCTGCTCGTGCATTCCGAGCAGGGCCTGGGCGACACGCTGCAATTCTGCCGCTTCGTGCCGATCGTGGCACAGGGCGCGAAGATCGTGCTGGAGGTGCAGCCGCCGCTGCATCGGCTGCTCGCGGACCTGCCCGGCATCGCCGAGATCGTCGCCGAGGGCGACAAGCTGCCGCCCTTCGATCTCCATTGCGCGCTGCTCAGCCTGCCGCGTTTCCTCGGCACGAGTCTGGAGACGATCCCGGGCGAGGTGCCCTATCTGACGGCCGATCCGCTGCTCGTCAGCGCGTGGCGCCGACGCCTGGCCGGTCTCGCGGGCTTGAAGATCGGGCTGGTCTGGGCCGGCGGGCCGCGGCCGGACGAACCGGCGGAAAGCTCGGTCGACCGGCATCGCTCGATGCCGCTGGCCCGGCTCGCCGCCCTCGCGGAGGTCGAGGGGGTCAGCTTCGTCTCGCTGCAGAAAGGGCCGCCCGCGGCCCAGGCAGCACAGCCGCCGCCCGGCATGGTGCTGCACGATTTCACCGCCGAGCTCGATGATTTCGCCGATACCGCGGCCCTGGTCGAGGCGCTGGACCTGGTTATCAGCGTCGATACTGCGGTCGCCCATCTCGCCGGCGCGCTGGGCAAGCCGGTCTGGCTGCTCAACCGCTTCGATACGTGCTGGCGCTGGCTGCTGGGCCGCGACGACAGCCCCTGGTATCCGACCCTGCGCCAATTCCGCCAGCCGGCAGCGGAGGATTGGGACAGCGTGATCGCCGCAGTCAAGGCCGCCCTGGCGCAACGGGTCCGCGACCGGGCCTGAGCTGCAAATCAGTCGGTCGCGACCGCGACGCTGGTCGAGCCGTGGAGCGCGCCATCGGCGTCCTTGAAGCGGACGAAGATGCGCGCCGTGGCCGGGTCGAGCGGGATCGGCCCGCTTGCCTGCACGAACACCGAGAAGGTCGGTGTCGCTCCCGCCGCGAAACTCAGCGGCACCGACGCGGCCGGCGTGGCCAGGCACTGGCCGGTACCCGGGTTCGACTGGCAGATAACGGCGGAAAGCGGCAGCGTGGCGTTGCCGGTATCGACCGAGGCGATGATGAGCGAGGCAGCCCCGACATTGCTGCTGGCGACGGCGAAGGCGGCCGCCCCGCCGATGGGGATCTCGACGATGCCGTTGTTTGTCGGCGTTGCGGCCAGCGCGATGATGTCGGCGATCGGCGTGGCCGAGAGCGTGAGGTCGATGGTATCGACCCCGGTCACGACCGCGGCCGGTGCCACACCGCTGCAGTCGAAATCGAGCGGCAGCGCTGCGGCGACGAAGGGTGTCGCGCCCTGGAGCGAGACCAGGAAGCTCTGCACGCCATCATTGGGCGCGATCGTCGCCGGGGTGTTCGGCGTGCCGGTCAGCGCATTGGTGGCGGGGTTGGTGGTCTGGTAGCTGAGCGTCAGCCCATCGGGGGCGGTAACCGGCAGCGCCACCTGGCAGCCGCCGAGCGGCGTCGTGCCGGCATTGATCATGCTGGCGAAGATGGTCGCCGGGGTGCCGAGCAGCACCGAGCGCGAGCCGGGCAGGACCGAGGCGAAGTTTATCGCCGGCCCGATCGAATAGACCTGGATGCGGTCGTTCAGCCGGTCGCCGATGAAGATCCTGGCATGGGCCGGATCGCTGGCGATGCCGGCCGGACCGGCGAACTGGCTGTTGCCGGCACCGCCCGACCCGGTCGTGCCGAGCGTGAGCACATAGCCATAGGTCATGGCGTCGAAGACCTGGATCCGGGCATCGGCACCGGTATCGGCGACCAGGACGAGATTGCTCACCGGATCGAAGGCCGCCGTGCCGGGTGAGCCCAGATAATCATTATCGGCCGTGCCCAGCCCCAGCCCGCCGATGGTCGCGGTATAGGCGAGGCTGCCGGCATCGAACAGCTGCAGCCGGCCATTGCCGCCATCCGCCACCATGATCTGGTTGGCGCTGGGGTTGAACTCGGCATCCTTGGGCTGGTTGAAATGTGCGTTGTCGCTGCCGGGGACACCGCTGGTGCCGAGGGTGGCGATATAGCCCAGCGTGTCGGCATCGAAGACCTGGACCCGGTCATTGCCGGTATCGGCGATATCGAGCTCGCGGCTCGCCGGATTGAGATGCACCGCGGCCGGCTGGTTGAAGTGGGCGTTGTCGGGGCCCGCATTGCCGCTCGTACCGAGCGTCGCCAGATAGCCGAAGCTCTTGGCATCGAAGATCTGGATGCGGTCATTGCCGCTATCGGCGACCAGGATATGGCCGGTCGCGGGATCGAATCCCACGCTCTGCGGCGCGTCGAGATGGGCATTGTCGCTGCTGGCAACCCCGGCCGTGCCGATGGTTGCGACCACGGCGAGGCTGCCGGTATCGAGCACCTGGACCCGATGATTACCGGTATCGGCGATGAAGAGATGGCTGTTGGCCGTATCGACCGCGCCGGCGGCCGGGCCGCTGAAATGGGCGTCGTCGGCCTTGGCGACGCCGGCAACACCGAGCGTGGATTGATAGGCGTAGGCCTGGCCGGCGATCCCGGTCGTATAGGTGAAGCGATCGGCGGCACTGGGGACGCTGGTGCCGGTGGGGACGGTGACCGTGACGTCGACCGTCCCGGCGCTGCCGGCCGGTGCCGTGGCGCTGATCTGGGTGGCGCTGGCGACGGAGAAGCTCGCTGCCGCCGTGCCGAACTTGAGGGCGGTTGCCCCGGTGAAATTGACCCCGGTGATCGTCACCACGGTGCCGCCGGCGGCGGCGCCGCTGGTCGGGCTGATGGCGCTGACGATCGGGGCGGAGGTGTAGGTGTAGCGATCGCCGGCGCCGGTGGCGCTGGTGCCGTCAGGGGTGGTCACGGTGACGTCTACTGCCCCTGAGGCGCCGGCCGGTGCCGTGGCGATGATCTGCGCGTCGCTGTCGACGGAGAAGCTCGCCGCCATGGCGCCGAACTTCACGGAAGTGGCGCCGGTCAGGTTGCTGCCGGTGATCGTGACCGAGGCGCCGCCCGAAATGGCGCCGTTGGCCGGGCTGACGGCGTTGACGATCGGGGCGGCAGTGTAGGTGTAGCGATCGCCGACGCCGGTGGTGCTGGTGCCGCCGGAGGTGGTCACCGTGACGTCGACGACACTGGCGGCACCGGCCGGCGCCTTGGCGGTGATCTGGGTCGCGCTGTCGACGGAGAAGCTCGCGGCCGCCACGGTGCCGAACTTCACCATGGTGGCGCCGGTCAGATTGGTTCCGGTAAGGGTCACCGCCGTGCTGCCGGTGGTCGGACCGGCGGTCGGGGTGATCGCGATTACCGTCGGCGCTGCAACATAGGTATATCCGTCCGCGACGCTGGTGGCGCTGGTGCCGTCCGGTGTGGTCACGGTGACATCGACGCTGCCGGCGCTGCCGGCGGGTACGGTGGCGGTGATCTGGGTGGCGCTGCCGACCGAGAAGCTCGTCGCTGCCACGGTACCGAACTTCACCGCGGTGGCACCGGTGAGGTTGCCGCCGGTGATCGTCACCAAATTGCCGCCGGACGTGGCGCCGCTGGCCGGGCTCACTGAGCTGACGGTCGTGACGGTACCGGCAGCAATATACGTGAAGCGATCGGCGGCGCCGGTGGCGCTGATCCCGCCGGAATTGGTCACCGTGACGTCGACGATCCCCGCGGCGCCGGCCGGTGTGGTGGCGGTGATCTGGGTGGCGCTGTTGATCAGGAAGGTCGCCGCAGTGGTGCCGAACTGCACCGCGGTGGCGTCGGTCAGATTGGTGCCGGTGATGGTGACCACCGTGTCGCCGGCCGCCGGACCGCTGGCAGGCGTGATCGCACTCACACTCGGTGCGGCGACATAGGTATAGCCGTCCGCGACACTGGTGACGCTGACGCCACCCAGCGTGGTCACCGTGACATCGACGCTGCCGGCGCTGCCGGCTGGGACGGTGGCGGTGATCCGGGTGGCGCTGTTGACAGTGAAACTCGCGGCCGCCGCGGCGCCGAAGCGGACCGACGTGGCGCCGGTCAGATTGGTACCGGTGATGGTCACCGAATTGCCGCCGGATACGGGACCTTCCGATGGACCGACCGAACTCACGGTCGGCGGTGCCACATAAGTGAATTGATCGGCGGCCGTGGTGGCGCTGATGCCGCCCAGCGCGGTCACCGTGACGTCGACCGTGCCGGCGGCGCCAGGCGGCGCCGTGGCGGCGATCTGGGTGGCGCTGTCGATGGAGAAACTCGCGGCCGCCACGGTGCCGAACGAGACGGCAGTGGTGCCGGTCAGATCGGTCGCGGTGATAATGACCGCGGTGCCGCCGGCGGTCGGACCGCCGGTCGGGGCGATCGCACTGACCACCGGTGCCGGGGCATAGGTATAGTCGTCGGCGACGCCGGTGGCACTGGTGCCGCCCGGCGCGGTCACCGTGACATCGACGGTGCCGATTGTCCCGGCGGGTACCGTGGCGGCGATCCGGGTCGGGCTGACGACCGTGAAACTCGTCGCCGGCACGGTGCCGAAGGCAATTGCGGTGGCACCGGCGAGCCCCGTCCCGGCGATCGTGACGGTATTGCCGCCGGCCGCCGGACCGGCCGACGGGGTGACGGCGCCTACCGCCGGCACCGCCAGGATCTCCTGAACCGTGCCGTCCCCGGCATCGGCGACGAAGACATCACCATTGCCATCGACGGCGACGCCTTCGGGATCGGCCAGGCCGCTGGCCAGCGTGGTGACCGTGACATAGTCGCCCGCCGCCAGGATTTCCTTGACCGCGCTGGTGCCCCCGTCGACGACGAAGACGTTGCCGCTGCCATCGACCGCGACGCCCTGTGGCTGGTTGAAGTTGCCGGTGGTCACGGCCAGCGTGATGACCGTGCCGTAGCCGCCCGCCGCCAGGATCTCCTTGACCGCGTTGTTGTGGCTATCGGCGAAGAAGACATTGCCGCTGCCATCGACCGCGACGCCGCGCGGCGCGTTCAACCCGCTGACGAGCGTATTGACGGTCGTGTAGCCGCCCACCGCCAGGATCTCCTTGACCGCGTTGTTTTGACCATCGGTGAAGAAGACATTGCCGCTGCCATCGACCGCGACGCCTTGTGCGTTGACACCGCCGAGGAGGCTGTTGGTCGTGGTGTAGCCACCCGCCGCCAGGCTCTCCAGGAGCGCGCCATTGGTGGGCTCGGCGGCGAAGATATCGCTGCTGCTGTCAAGCGCGATGGCCTGGGGGGAAGAAAAGCCGGTGGGGAGTGTGACGACCGTGCTGTAGCCGCCCGTCGCCAGGATCTCCGCGATCGTGCCGCGGAAGAAATAGGAGACGTAGACATTGCCGCTGCCATCGATGGCAACGTAGTTGGCGCCGGGGATCCCGCTGCCGATCGGGACCACGATCTGGGCTTGCGCCGGCAGGGTGCCGAGGCCGCAACCGATCAGGAGGAGTGCCGAGAGGAGACGCGCCAGACGGTTCATGAAATCGCGCGCCTACAAAGTACGAGGAATGCAAAAGCATTGAGGTTGGGCAGAGTGCTCGAAATACACCTTTCTGTCCACAGACTCTGTTATCCGATGATCTGATTGATCATTTTCCCGACGCGCGCTTCTTCTTTTTTTGATTATGCGGATATTACTCCGCCGCGACGGCGACGCTGGTCAAGTCCTGCAGGCCGCCACCGACACCCTTGCCGCGGACGAGGATGCGGGTATTCGACGGGTCGAGCGGGACCGCCCCCGCTCGCCTGCTCGGGCCACTCTTCAATCTGCGAGCAAACCCATTCAGGGGCCGATCGGCATGAAACTCCTGGGCTGGCGTTCGCCTCCTCCCACGCGGGGAGGAGGCGTTTGCACCGAATATTGCCTGCCGGACCCCGAGCGACCGGCGTTGCATCACTGCGTTTGCACGGCCACGCTGGTCTCGCCGCGATTGACATTGTCCGCGTCGAGAAAGCGGACATTGATCCGGTTGATCGCCGGCGCAAACGGGATCGTCCCCGTCCCGGTCGCGAAGATCCCGAAAGTCGGGGTCGCGTCGGCGGCGATCGTGGTCGTGATGCTGGACGAGGGAGTGGCCAGGCAAGCGCCGGTGACCGGGTTGGTCTCGCACACCTGGAGCGTCAGCGGCAGTGCTGCGTCGCCGGTGCCGGCGACCACTTTGATCGAGGCGCCGGCGCCGAGATTGACGCTGGCGACGACAAAGGCGGCGGATCCGGTGGTGCCGGGAATATCGAGGATGCCGCCGCCGCTGGGTGTCGCCGCCAGCGCGATGATGTTGGGCACCGGCGTGGCCGAGGCCGACATGATGAAGGTGTTCACCCCCGGTGTCAGCGCCGCCGCATTGGCATTGCTGCAGAAGAAGGCGAAATTGATCGTCTCGGGCACGAAGACGGCGTTCGGGGTCAGCGTGATGACGAAGTTCTGCGCGCCGTTGGGCGGAATATCGGCCGGGGTATTGGGCGTGCCGATCAGCTCGTTCAGGTTATTGGCGGTCTGGTAGCCGAAGCTTTGGGCGACGCCGTCGATCGGACTGATGGCGCAGGAGGTCGCCGTCGCGGTGCCGGCATTGAGGATGGTGGCAAAGGCGGTGGCGGCGGTCGGCAGGGTGACCGATTGGCTGCTCGGCAGGACCGCGGAAACCAGCAATTGGCCGTTCGTCACCGGGAAGAGCTGGCCGATGGCATTGCTGTTCGATTCGGCGAACCAGATGGCACCCTCCGGACCGACGGCGAGGCCCCAGGGCCCGCTATTCGCCGTGGGCGTCAGATATTCGGTGATCGTGCCGGCCATGGTGATCTGGCCGATCTGCGAGACGTTGTTTTCGGAAAACCACAGCGAGCCGTCGATGCCGCGGCGGAGATGAACCGATCCGCTGTTTGCGGTCGGGATGGGGTATTCGTGCAGCACCACCCCGGCCGTGCTCATCTGGGCGATTTTGTTGCTGCTGCCCTCGATGAACCAGATATTGCCGTCGAAGCCGCCGACGATGCCGTGGGGCGTGGTGCTGCCGGTCGTGACCGGAAATTCGGTGATCGCGCCCGCCGTGGTGATCCGGCCGATCTTGTTGGCGGCCTGCTCGGTGAACCACATATTGCCGTCTGGACCGAAGGCGATCGCGTTCACATCGGGGTTGCTGGTCGGAACGGGGAATTCGGTAATGATGCCGTCGGCCGTGATCTGGCCGACATTGCCGCCATTCTGTTCGACGAACCAGACATTGCCGTCCGGCCCCGTCGTGATATTGCCGGCGCCGCTGGCAAGCGTCGGGATCGGATATTCGGTGAAGGTGCCGGTCGTCGTCAGCCGGCCGATATTATTGCCGGTGAACTCGGTGAACCAGAGATTGCCGTCGGGTCCGGCGACGATGCCGGTCGGCAGGCTGCCCGCGGTTGGAATGAAGAAGGAGGTTGTGGCGCCGGTGGGCGTCATCTGCACGATCGAATCCAGCTGCTGGTCGGTAAACCACAGATTCTGATCGGCGCCGCGGGCCATATTATACGGCACGCCGCCGGCCGGAGCCGGGTATTCAGTGATGGTTTGTGCTCTGGCCGACGCAATCCCGGTCAGCAGAAACAGCGCGGCAAACGCGAATGCAGGGTACCGTGGGGTCATGGCTACCTCCGATCGAACGCCGATTGGGCAGATTGTCGCCGACAACCGACGATACTCCCAACTCTTTCTACGCGCGTTGCGGTCCTTCATCCCCAACCGGGCGGGCGATCTGTAACGTAACTCATAAGGCCAGAATCCACTCTAGCAGTATCAATGATTTAAGCTAAGAGCTTAGCGTGCCGAGACGCCGTTCTCGAAGCCCGGCGAACGCCCCCCGGAAGAGAAGATCAAAAGAGCCATGTCGATACCATATGTTGGTCTAGGCACGAGCAAGCTGATCGCAAGAATGACAAGCCTGCAGCGCGACCACGCGCGGTGGGCAGCCGAACCGATGGATTTGTCGCAAGTCGACGAACTGGCGCTTGGCGACCTTTGGGCCACAGCCCATGCCGCGGATCGATGGGAAGATCATCGGCCCGTTCAGAGCATCGCCGCCGACACGGCACGGGCTGTTTTGACCCTGCGACATAAGCTTGAACCGGTATTTCGGGGCTCGGCCTGCAGGGATTATCTCGAACTGCTCGCGCGCCGCGCCGAGGAGGAGCCGGCCAAGGTCACTGGGCTTGGCTCGAGCTGGCATTGGCATCACGCCTGCTTCGTACTAAATCGGTGCATCGAGCTGTCCTATGACGGTTTGCCGAGCGCCGCCCGACGCTTCCTCACCGCGATGCCAGAATGGCGTGTGGCGCCGCATATTGCCTTGGCATTGGCACGTCTGGTGGATTCCTCATTCACGGCTACAGCCCTCGAACGGCTCGTAGCGGAACTCGCCGACGACCCGCTCCTGGCCGATGAGCTGCGGATCGCTGCCGAGCTGGACCTACCATCGGCGATCACGCTCGCGTCGGTCGCGCATCCGGACCCGGGCCGCGCGGAGCTCGCGGAGGGCGAGCCGGACCACCGACTCTCGGCAATGCTGCTCTACGCAGAATTTGCTGAAGCGGCGTTGTCGCAGGCGGCCGAGCGGGTACGGGCGATCCACGCTCTGACATTGCCCTACTTCGCTGACAAGGCCTTCACGCTTCGGGAGTCCTCGGTCATCGCCCGTGCGGCGCGCGTCGCGCTGGACCGCGATGAGGCTTGGCTGCCGCCGATGCTCGACGAACTGTTCCTGAAGGTCAGCGTGGCGCCGACTGCTGCGAAAACGATGCCCTCGCAATCCGTCGCGATCGCGCTGGGCCATGCCATCGAGGCCTTCCCCACACCGGAGACCGTAACGAGCCTGCGCAATGTCCTGCGGACTCTGCGGCATGCCGGCGTCGAGAAGAAGTTGCAGCGCAATCTCCGTGGCGCCGAACGCGGCTTGGCCGGACGACCCGAAATCGCGCTGCGGATGCCGCTCGATCTGCCGATCACCAAGCCGCAGCTCACCACGCTCGCGCGCTGCCTCGAGGCGGGCTTCGGGACGAGCCTGACGCTCGGATATGAAGAGTGGAGCGCGCGATTGGCCTCGCACCCGTTTGCGAAGAGCTTGGCCGGGTCGTTGATCTGGCGCGTCGAGAGTGCCCCGGGTGATAGCATCGTCATCCTGCCGGTGACAGGCCGCGGCGGGCTTCAACTGCACGATGTCGTAGGCAGGCCGGTGACGACCGCACCAGACGGTCGCGTTTCTCTATGGCACCCATTGTCGGCGACTGCCGACGAGCGCAGCGCGTGGCGCGACCGCGTCGTGGCGTTGCAGCTCAAGCAGCCCTTCAAGCAGGTCTTCAGAGAACATTATGTTCTCTCGATCGACGAGGGGGCACAGCAGGAGACGGAAATGTTCGCCGGACATGTCGTGTCGATCCGGCCCCTGCTCGGACTGGCACGCCGCGAGGGCTGGCAGGTCGAACACGACTGTGGCTTGGCAAGGACAACAGGCCGGTGGACGATCTCGTTCGGCCTGGCCCACAGCATCTATCCGGGCGCAACCGGCTGGACGACGACTGGCAAGATCAGGGTGTGGGCGGGGCACGGCAGGAGGGCACAACGTGCTCGGCTATGCGATATGCCGATGCCGGCGCTGTCGGAAATCCTTCGATCAGTGGATTTACTTGTGAGCACGAGCGGATTTGCGATCGCATCGTCTACAGATGGTTCGCCCGACGACCCGCATCGCCTGAGGCATCTGGAACGTCTCGCAGAAAAGCCACTCGGCCCAATGGCAGAGATGCGCAAGCACGCGCTCGAACGAGCTTTGCGAAACCGGGACGAGGGCGACCAATTCGTGTTCGACGCGCGGCACCTGCGGGTTGGTGCTTACGCTATTCATCTCACTACCGGCCGGGTGACCCGTGACGGCGAGCCTGTTGTCGTCGACCTCCCGGAGCAGTCGAAATTGGCAGCCGTGCCTTGGTTGCCCTACGACGAGCGCCTTCTGGAGACCATCGCTTATACGGCCTTCGAGCTGGCGCGGCGCGGGACATAATGCGTCCCGTTTTCCGGACAGGGCTGAAAATGCTTTGTCCGAATTGGGGTAGAAGGCGCCGTCACCTCGAATGCGGGACTGCTAAGAATAAGAGAAAGCTGTGCAGCTATTTGCGAGCGCAGCGTGGCGCGCTACAACCTCCACTTTAGTTGGATAAACCGGAGCGGTCGGGGAGTGGAATGCAATTCTCGGATGTGTTGAGCGAGGTCCTTCGCCGGGTCGACATTGTCGATATCGCGCGACGTCTGGGCCTGGTGATTGGTAAGCGCGAAGCGCAATACACCACGGCTCTTTGCCCGTTCCATAATGACAAGACGCCTTCGCTGGCCCTCTATCGGCAACCCGGAAATCCTCATTTTTACTGCTTCGCCTGCGGCGCGCGTGGCGGTGTGCTGGATTTGGTCGAGAAGCAACATCGAGAATCACGAACAGACAGCTTCAGGTGGTTGGCCCAGGAGGTCGGAGTTGATCTGCCGGATGGCATGCGCCGCGGCCAAGCCCGCGATCTCGGCTCCGCCACTTTTGGCGATTGGATGGTGCGGCATAACAGGGACGACCTTCTTCGGGACTTCGCCGACCGGCGGAATCTCGACATGGCTACCCTGGCGAGCGCGAATGCATTCGCTGTCGACCTGAACGAACTCAAGGTCGACGATCTAACACCCGGAGAGCGTACTGCGATGGAACTCGCCGGAGTGCTGACGCTCCGGCGGGAAAAACTTGTGCCCGTGGCGACTGGACGGCAAATTGTCTTTCCCGTCGAGGCCGAACAAGGTTTCATCTTCCGAGCGCTTAACGATTCGGCGGAGGGCGGGAAATCTAGGCGCTACCGATTCTCCAAAGGCTTCCGCAAGTCGGAAACCCGCCAACTGTCGGACTCGTTAAGGGCACACCCGCGACCGGAAAGCCCTGGAGTGGACCCCTAAAGTGAGACAGATAAATTCGGACAGTTCAGCCCGACGGGTTTCCGGACAAATAGATTGATGGTCGGGTTGCCGGACGTTGGCCGTGGCTTGCGACATCGTTGAACCGGAGGGAGAGCCCGGCGATACCGTCTAGTCTCCGGGGCGGCTGAGTAGAATCGGAAAAGGCAAGATAAATCAAGCGTTTCTAGCTTATGGGTTACAGAGTTTCCGGACAATTGCGTTAATTTCTCGGTTTATGCGTTACGTGACAACGTCCAACGACAAGCCCGTTGCAATTTTCCCGAATCCGTGAAAATCATAATTCGTATTCGGTTTTGTGATGGCCCGCCGCTGCAATCGGCCGGGGAGGCAATGTCAGTGACCCTCGAATTCGACTTCTACTTCTCGTTCCGCAGCCCCTATTCCTATCTGGCGGTGCCGCCGATCGCCGCGGCGCTCGAGCGCTGGGACATCGTCGCCAATATGCGCATCGTCTATCCGATCGCCGTGCGCATTCCCGGTTTCTTCAAGCGGGTCGACCCGCTTTGGCCGCCCTATCTGATGCGCGACACGCGGCGCATTGCCGAGATGGAGGGCATTCCCTATCGCTGGCCGCGACCGGACCCGATCATCATGGACCTGGCCAAGGGCGAGGTCGCCGCCGAGCAGCCCTATATCCACCGCGTCTCGCGGCTGGGCGTGCTGGCGGCCGAGGCGGGACGGGGCTTCGAGCTGGTGCGCGCGGTCAGCCGCCTGATCTGGTCGGGCGAGACCGATAATTGGCACGAGGACCGGCATCTGGCGCCGGCGGTCGCGGCGGCCGGGCTCGATCTGGCAACACTCGACCGCCAGATCGCGGCCGAGGCGGATCGCCTCGCCGATGTGCTCGAGGCCAATGCCCAGGCCCAGCGCGGGGCCGGGCATTGGGGCGTGCCGCTCTTTGTCTTCAAAGGCGAATGCTTTTTCGGCCAGGACCGGATTGCCCATCTGCTGTGGCGGATGGGGCAGCACGACCTGTCGCCGCGCCAACCGGGCTAGAGCAAGATGATTTTGCTGACGCTGCCCGTCGGGTCGGGTGAAGTCACCCGAAATCCGAATCTTGCTCTGCTTCATATGTTTGGAGCCCGATTCAGATTTCGGAACGAAATCATCGGGCTCTGAGGAGGACATTCCCATGCGCCGCAACATCCTGTTCATCACCACCGACCAGCAGCGCTATGACGCGCTCGGCTGCAATGGCGGGCGGATCGCCCGCACCCCGGTCGCCGACCGCTGGGCGGCCGAGGGCATCCGCTATACCCGCGCCCATGTCCAGAACGTCGTCTGCATGCCGTCTCGTGCGACCATGATCACCGGCCAGCATGTCTCGAGCCACGGTGTCTGGGCCAATGGCGTGGCGTTGCCGGCCGAGGCGCCCAATGTCGCCGCCTTG
>Ga0302314_10004854_pt1 | contig 24657 bp, 16 predicted proteins | sample III_Palsa_N2_3_FD_200533 | JGI IMG/M metagenome (GOLD analysis project Ga0302314, IMG submission 200533) | Peat permafrost microbial communities from Stordalen Mire near Abisko, Sweden - III_Palsa_N2_3 | ecosystem: Environmental > Terrestrial > Soil > Palsa > Peat permafrost | place: Sweden... | reverse complement strand
ACCACTTCGGCGCTCGGTATCGCCGGTAGCATGGCGTCGGGCATCATCGAATATCTCGCGGAAGGCACCTCGACCAAGCGCATGCACGCTGGCTGGGCTGCGCAGTCCGGCATCCGCGCCGCATTGATGGCGCGCGGCGGCTTTGCCGGTCCGCGCTCGGTGCTCGAAGGCACGCACGGTTTCTTCAAGGCATTCGCGCCGTCGCGCAAGCCCGACTTCAACCCGGTGCTTAACGATCTGGGCAAGACCTGGGTGATGGACACCATCGCCTTCAAGCCCTACGCATGCGGCACGATGACCCAACCGTATATCGATTGCGCGATCGCGCTGGCCGAGCGCGGCGTGCGCGCCGAGCAGATCAGCAAGATCGTCTGCGACACGGGCGAAGGCATCGTGCATCGCTTGTGGGAAGAGTTGGCCGTCAAGCATCGGCCGCCGACCGCGTACGCGGCGAAGTTCAGCACACCGTTTTGCATGGCAGTCGGCTTCTTCGATCGCAAGGCCGGGCTCACCCAATTCACCGAAACGCGGATCAAAGACCCGGCGGTGCTCGAACTGGCTGCCAAGATCAGCTACAGGATCGATCCCGAGAACGAATATCCGACCAACTTTACCGGCCACCTGCGTGCCACGCTGGTCGACGGCACGGTGGTGGAAACGAGGCAATCCCATATGCGTGGCGGCGCGCGCGAGCCGCTGCCGGCCGCTGAACTTGAAGCCAAATTTGCCGATAACCTACGTTATGGCGGCTGGGACGACACTCTGGTCGAAGCGGCGCGGGTCTGGTGCAACGAGCTCTTCGATTTGCCGTCGCTGGCTGATGCGAAAAGTTTCAGGCGATGAAGGCCACCCGCGATGCGCGGCCTGTATGCCTGAGCTGTTTTCAGCCACATCCGATACATGGAATCCTATGCGCAAAGCGGAGCTTAAAACGTGAACTCCAATAACGCGAAGTTGACGCTGCGGGTACGTATCGCATTGACGATGACGTTTCTCGCAGCACTGATGGTGGCGATTGGCGTGTTGGGCCTGCTCGGCACTTTGCGGGCGAATCAAGCGAACCGCGATACCTACGAAAACAAACTGACAGCGGCGACCAATATCGGCAATGCCGAGATCTATATTGCCCGCACACGCTTGGTGCTGGATCGTGTCGCATTGCATCCGGACGATCCCACTGCCGCTGACCAGATCAAGCGCGCATTGGCGTTTTTCAACGACTCGGACACCTGGTGGCAGAAATTTGTCGATCAGGCGCACGAGCCCGGTGAAACGCCGTTGATCGAGGATGCCACCGCGCGTCGTCGAGCGCTGCGTGCCGAGATGACCGAACTGATCGCCGCGCTCAAGGCGCAGAATCGAGAGCAGGTCGACAACATCTCGATGACCCGGCACAGCTACAACGACATGAACGCGAGCAACGAAAAGCTCAAGCAGGCGTTGTACGCCAATGCCAAGGCGAACTACGACAGCTCGCAGGCGAGTTTCAAAACCTTCTTCGTGCTGTCCATCGCGATGATCGCAATCGGCGTGATCGCGGCGGCGATGAGCTGGCTGGGGCTGCGTCGCGCGATCATGACACCGCTGAACGCGGCCCTGTCGCATTTCGATGCGATCGCGGCCGGCGATCTCAGCCGGCATATCGAGGTACGCACGGCCGACGAAATGGGCCTGCTGTTGCGCGGCATCGCCAAGATGCAGCTGAGCCTGGCCGATACAGTGCGCGCGGTGCGAGCCAGCAGCGAGTCGATTGCGACCGCCACGCGCGAGATCGCGTCGGGCACGATGGATTTGTCGTCGCGCACCGAGGAGCAGGCGGCCTCGTTGGAGGAAACGGCGGCCAGCATGAGCGAGCTGACGGCGACCGTGAAGCAGAACGCGGATAGCGCGCAGCAGGCCAGCTCGCTCGCGGACCACGCTTCGATTGTCGCAGCCAAGGGCAACGATGTGGTCGAGCGCGTGGTCGGCACCATGGGCGGCATCGATACGAGCTCGCGCAAGATTGCCGATATCACCGGCATCATCGAAGGCATTGCATTCCAGACCAATATCCTGGCGCTCAACGCGGCCGTCGAGGCGGCGCGAGCCGGCGAGCAGGGCCGCGGCTTCGCGGTCGTGGCAACCGAGGTGCGCAATCTTGCACAGCGTTCGTCGACGGCCGCCAAGGAGATCAAGGACCTGATCGCCGAGTCTGCGCATACCGTGACGCTGGGCACCGAACTGGTTGCCGACGCGGGCAAGACGATGCAGGAAGTGCTGCACGCGGTGCGTCAGGTCACCTCGCTGATGAATGAAATTGCTTCGGCCGCGCATGAGCAGCGCAGCGGCATCGAACAGGTGGATATTGCGGTCAGCCAGATGGATTCGATCACGCAGCAGAACGCCGCGTTGGTCGAGCAGGCGACGGCTGCGGCGCAGGCGCTCGATGAACAGTCGCGTAGCCTGCACGCTTCGATCGCGGTGTTCCAGTTGTCCGCGGAGCCGTCTCGGTCGGACTTCGCTCGCTTTACGCGTGACGAGTAAGCAGGACGAATAAGCACGACGAATAAGCACGACGAATAAGCGTGCCAACGAAGCGCCGATGGGGTCGCCGCGACCCGCATGGCGATTTCTCGATGCAGTTCCCCGCAGCGTGGGGAGCGTGCAGGACAAGCCGGGGAGGGGACATGACAATCATAAAAATGCTGAAGCAACTCGGGTGGGCGTTGGGTTTTACGGCGTTCACCGTATCGGCCGCGGTGGCGCAAGGAGCCGACGCAGTTCAATATCCTGCTGCGCAAGAGCACGACTGGGTAGAGCCCGATTTCCACTTCCATACGGGTGACGTACTCCCTCAACTGCGCGTGCACTACACAACAGTGGGCGACCCTACCGGCGAACCTGTGCTGATCCTGCACGGTACCACCGGGTCCGGTGACAGCATGCTCACACCGGCTTTCGCCGGCAAGCTTTTCGGTCCCGGCCAGCCACTGGATGCGCGGCGCTATTTCATCATCCTGCCCGACGCGATCGGTACAGGCCGCTCCAGCAAGCCGTCCGATGGCCTGCGCGCCCGATTTCCGAACTACGACTACGACGACATGGTGAGCGCGCAGTACCGCCTGCTGACCGAACACCTGGGATTGCACCACGTCCGCTTGGTACTCGGTAATTCGATGGGCGGCATGCAGACATGGATATGGGCCGAGAAGTACCCGAGCTTCATGGATATCGCCGTGCCGATGGCCTCCTTGCCCACGCCTATGTCGGGGCGCAACTGGATGCTGCGCCGTTTCATCATCGATTCGATCCGTAACGACCCGGCATGGATGGGCGGCAACTACACGACACAGCCGCCCAGCGCGCAATTTGCCTCGGTGTATTTCGCCATCGCCACCAACGGCGGCAGCCAGCACCTGTACAAAATCGCACCGACTAGCGAGAAGGCCGACCGTTTTATCGACGATCGACTTCATGCGCCATTCGATGGCGACGCCAACGACTACCTGTATCAGTGGGCTTCATCGCGCGACTACGATCCTTCGCAGGGCTTGGGCCGGATACAAGCCGTGCTGTTGGCGATCAACTCGATGGACGACGAGCGTAATCCGCCGGAACTGGGTGTGCTGGCCCCATCGATCAAACAAGTGAAAAACGGCCAGTTTTACTTGATACCAGCGAGCGGGGATACCGGCGGTCACGGAACGGCCGCTCAGGCGAAATTCTGGTCGGACAAACTGGATGACTTGCTGAAGACGGTAAAGCACGGCTCATCTTGATGCGCATGCGGTCGCTGTAGGCGTCGGCGCGAGGTCGCCCGGCGCCCACCTGTGTCTATTTTTAGCTTCATTTCAGGCGATACATGCGCTCGTAACTGGTCCTGCCCGCGGCTGCGCGGTCCACGACGTAGAGCAGATGACGCGTCGGATCGATCGCTACGCCGCGGGCGTCATGGAAATCGCCCGCCAGAATCGTGACCGCGCCGTTCGATGCGATTTGACACACGCTATGCGTGTCGCACTTCGTGTGTAGCGTTGCGTTCTCGTCCACGGCCATCAGATCGGGATCGTTTACACGCGCCACGATGTCGGTTGGCGCAATAGCTTGAGTCGAACGCAGCAGCGCGGCCAGACTCGCCCCGACGATCGTGTTGTCGGCCTGATCGGACACGAAGACTTGGTCTCCCAACACCGCGACGCCGATGGGTTTGCCCAGGCCGCTCATCACGTCGCGTTCTTGTGCCTTGCCCGATGCCGCATCGTAAGTGATCAGGCTCAGACCGCCCTGTGCCGGATGACCCTCGTTCTTGACGAACCAGGTCGACAGAAATTGCCCCGGCCCGACGACGGCCAAACCGAGTCTGCGACGCGTCGGATCCAGACCGGCTAGTGCGCGTGTCGTGTCGATCGCGGGGATTTCGAATACGGTGCCCGTCGTACCGAATCCGAAACGTGCGACCAACAGCACGCCGGAATTGGCAAACGCCAACTGGCTCACGCTGTTTGGCTGACCTGCAACAACGGGGAGCGCAGCATAACGAGCAAAGAGCTTTCCATCGCTTGACGACAATACGGTGTTGCTTACGTCGTCCGCGATGAACACGGCGCCGTCGGTCGGACGGATCGCAATGCCGTTTGGCCGTGCGTCCACCGCAATGCGCTGCAGCGCGATGACCGCCGGTGTGGTAACCACCGCCGGTGTCGAAACGCAACTTGCCAGCGTAGCGAGAAGCAGCCACGAAGCGGCCAAGCGGGTGCACGGGAGTGACCGACGCATAGGTCTCCTGTAGGGGTGCCGGTGGACGCGCCAAGCGTATGATAGTTGACGCATTGTCCACTTTACGCTTGCAGCGTCGATACCATGCCCGAGAACGTTTCTACCAGGACCGCGACAACACCAGCCGGCATCCATGCAAGCTCGGTTTGCGCGGCGCGGGTCAGTGAGCTAATGAGCGGTGCAACCGACGCGTATTCGCCGGACGCGCTTTTGTTTGCAAAACTCATTGCCGCACGCGAGGTGCGCGATGAGTTGCCATTGTTTGGGATTGCGTACGATCGCCTAAACGCCTTATTCGAACGCCATTTTTCGCGCGCTCGTCCGTTTTCGTCCGCTAATGAAATCGAGCCGATGACCACGAAGCTAGTGGCGCTGAAAGCCGTGGAGCACGTGGAGTTTGTTACGAAGCTGCGTACGCTGCTGCTGACAAAAATCGGTGGATCGGTACACGAGGACGACGCCGAGTGCCTCGCGACGATCATCGCGAACGCGTGCTTGCGTCCTGACCATCTTTGGCGCGACCTGGGTCTCAATGGCCGAGAAGATGTCACGCAGATGTTGGAGCGCTATTTTCCGGCGCTTGTGGCGCGCAACGTCGATAGTTTGCGCTGGAAGAAATTTCTGGCGCGCGAACTCGCGCTGTCGCTGGGTTTGGAGCCTGGTCCTGCACCGGGCTGTCCGGGCTGCGAAGATTTCCGGCATTGCTTTCCGCGCAATTAGCACACCCCGATGTACATATCGCGAAATATTGTCCTATGATGAAATCTCCGGATATAGCTGGAGGTCTGTCTCATGCTCAACATGACTCGGCGACAGTTTCTCAAGGTCTCGGCAACGTCTCTGGCGGGGTCGAGTTTGGCTTTGATGGGCTACTCCCCAGCTCCGGCGCTCGCCGAAGTCCGTCAATACAAGCTCACACGCACCACGGAAACGCGTAACACGTGTACCTACTGCTCGGTAGGTTGCGGCATTTTGATGTACAGCTTGGGCGACGGCGCAAAAAACGCGAAATCCAGCATTATCCATATCGAGGGCGACCCCGATCACCCGGTCAATCGCGGCACGCTATGCCCCAAGGGCGCCAGCTTGCTCGATATCATCCACAGCGAAAGCCGCCTGCTATACCCGCAGTACCGCGCACGGGGCTCCGACCGATGGCAGCGCATTGCCTGGGAAGACGCCTACGACCGCATCGCGAAGCTGATGAAGCAGGACCGTGACGCCAATTTCGTCGAGAAAACGGCCGACGGCAAGACCGTCAATCGCTGGGTGACCACCGGTATGCTGGCCGCTTCGGCCGCCAGCAACGAAGTAGGCTACTTAACCCACAAGGCGATGCGTAGTCTTGGGCTACTGGCGTTCGACAACCAGGCACGTGTCTGACACGGCCCGACGGTGGCAGGTCTTGCCCCGACGTTTGGCCGAGGTGCGATGACGAACCATTGGGTCGACATCAAGAACGCGGACGTGATTCTGGTCATGGGCGGCAATGCCGCCGAGGCGCACCCGTGCGGTTTCAAATGGGTGGTAGAAGCCAAGGCGCATCGCAAAGCGCGCCTGATCGTGGTCGACCCGCGCTTTACGCGCACCGCGTCGGTCGCCGATTACTACGCGCCGATACGCACCGGTACCGATATCGCGTTTCTGGGCGGGATAATCAATTACCTGCTCACGCAAGACAAGGTGCAGCACGAGTACGTGCGCAATTACACCGATTTCAGCTTTATCGTGCGCGACGATTTCACGTTCGAGAACGGTCTGTTCTCCGGTTATAGCACTGAGCAACACAGCTACGACAAGGCCAGTTGGGACTACGAGTACGGCGACGACGGCTACGTGAAGACCGATGCGACGTTGGCTCATCCACGCTGCGTGTATCAGCTGATGAAGGCGCATTACTCGCGCTACACGCCGGAGATGGTCGAGAAAATCTGCGGCACGCCGAAGGACAAGTTCCTGCACGTGTGCGAGATGATGGCCAGCACGGCTACACCGGACAGGGCCGGCACGATAATGTATGCGCTCGGCTGGACCCAGCACTCGATAGGCTCGCAGATGATTCGTACCGGCGCGATGGTGCAACTGCTGCTGGGCAATATCGGCATCGCCGGCGGCGGCATGAATGCGCTGCGCGGGCACTCCAACATCCAGGGCCTGACGGACCTGGGGCTGTTGACCGACTCGCTGCCCGGTTACATGTCGCTGCCGATGGAAAGCGAACAGGACTACGAACATTACATCGGCGCGCGCGCACTCAAGCCGTTGCGCCCGAACCAGCTCAGCTACTACCAGAACTACCGCGCGTTCTTCGTCAGCTTCATGAAGTCGTGGTGGGGCGATGCGGCAACCCAGGAAAACAACTGGGGTTACGATTACCTGCCCAAGCTCGACAAGTCCTACGACTTGCTGCAGGCGATCGAGCTGATGGTGCAGGGCAAGCTCAACGGCTATATCTGCCAGGGCTTCAACGTGCTGGCATCGGCGCCGGACAAGGCGAAGTCCATCGACGGCCTCAGCAAGCTGAAATGGCTGGTGATCATGGATCCGCTCGCGACAGAGACTTCCGAATTCTGGAAGAACTACGGCGAGCACAACAATGTGGATTCGTCCAAGATCCAGACGGAAGTATTTCGCCTGCCGACCTCCTGTTTTGCCGAGGAGGACGGCTCGATCGTCAGTTCGTCGCGCGTTCTGCAGTGGCATTGGAAGGGCGCGGAACCGCCGGGCGAGGCGCGCAGCGACCTCGATATCATGTCGGGCATCTACACGCGCATCCGCACGATGTACACGCAGCAGGGGGGTGCCTTCCCGGCGCCTATCGTCAACCTGAGTTGGCCGTACGCCGATCCTTTGAGCCCACGTCCCGACGAACTGGCGCGCGAATACAGCGGCCGCGCGCTGAGCGCTTTGACCGATCCGAAAGACCCGACCAAGGTGCTCGCGAAAGCCGGCGAGCAGTTGCCCGGCTTCGCGCTGTTGCGCGATGACGGGAGCACCGCATGCGGCTGCTGGATCTTCAGCGGTGCCTGGACCGAGGCGGGTAACCAGATGGCGCGCCGCGACAACAGCGATCCGACCGGCATCGGCCAGACGCTCGACTGGGCATGGGCGTGGCCGGCAAACCGCCGGGTTCTGTACAACCGTGCATCCTGCGACGTCAACGGTAAACCGTTCGACCCGAGCCGCAAGCTGATCAGCTGGAACGGCTCCGCCTGGAGCGGAGCGGATGTTCCCGACTACAAGGCAGACGAGGCACCCAATCTGGGTATGGGACCGTTCATCATGAACCCGGAGGGTGTGGCGCGTTTCTTTGCCCGCGCTCGCATGCAAGAAGGACCGTTCCCCGAGCACTACGAGCCGTTCGAGACGCCGTTGGGCTACAACCCGTTGCACTTGGACCATCCTGAGGCCATCAACAATCCGGCGGCGCGCGTGTTCCCCGACGATCGCGCGAATTTCGGCAAAGCCGCGCAGTTCCCGCATACCGCGACCACCTACCGGCTCACCGAGCACTTCCACTTCTGGACCAAGCATGCGCGTTTGAATGCGATCATCCAGCCGCAACAATTCGTTGAAATCGGCGAGGAGTTGGCGAACGAGGTGGGCGTCGTGGCGGGCGACATGATCAAGGTCTCGTCCAAGCGGGGGTTTATCGTCGCGGTCGCGGTGGTGACCAAACGCATCAAGCCGCTGATGGTGGATGGTAAAAAGGTGCAGACCGTCGGCATGCCGCTGCATTGGGGGTTCAAAGGCCTGACCAAGCCCGGTTATCTCACCAATACGCTTACGCCATCTGTAGGCGATGGCAATACCCAGACCCCGGAATTCAAGTCGTTCCTGGTCAAGGTCGAGAAGGCATAAGGAGAGGATATGGCCCTACAATCGCTGGATATCAAGCGCATGTCGGCCACCACGGTGCAGCCTCCCGTAGTGCGCGAGCCGGTGACCGGCACGGTCGCCAAGTTGATCGACGTCTCCAAGTGCATAGGCTGCAAGGCGTGCCAGACTGCCTGTATGGAGTGGAACGACCTGCGCGATGAAATCGGCATCACGACCGGGATTTACGACAACCCGCGCGACCTCAGCGAGCATTCGTGGACGGTGATGCGTTTTGCGGAGTACGAGAACCCGAACGGGAACCTCGAATGGCTGATCCGCAAGGACGGCTGTATGCATTGCGAAGACCCGGGCTGCCTGAAAGCGTGCCCTTCGCCGGGCGCAATCGTCCAATACACGAACGGCATCGTCGACTTCCACGAGGAAAACTGCATTGGTTGCGGCTACTGCATAAGCGGTTGCCCGTTCAACGTGCCGCGCATTTCAAAGAAGGACAATCGCGTGTACAAGTGCACGCTCTGTTCCGATCGCGTCGCGGTCGGCCAGGAGCCGGCCTGCGTGAAGGCTTGCCCGACCGGCGCAATCATGTTCGGCACCAAGGAGGACATGACGCAGCAGGCGGGCGACAGGATCGTCGACCTCAAGGAGCGCGGCTTCGAGCATGCCGGCTTGTACGATCCTCAGGGGGTCGGCGGCACGCACGTGATGTACGTGCTGCATCATGCCGACCAGCCCTCGCTGTATCACGGCTTGCCGGACAATCCGCGGATCAGCCCGATGGTGCGGATCTGGAAGGGCGTGGCCAAGCCGCTCGCACTGGCCGCTCTGGCATTGACCGCGCTGACGGGTTTCTTCCACTACACCCGGGTCGGCCCGAACGAGGTCGATGAGGTAGACGAGCAAGCCGCTGAAGACGAGGCGAAGCGTGAGCGGGAGAATGAGCGGGAGCACGACAATGAATAAGGACGATACCCAGTACGATACTGAACACCGCGAACTCATCGAGCGCTATAACGCCAACGAACGCACCAATCACTGGATCACCGCGATCAGCTTCGTGCTGCTCGCGTTGTCGGGGCTCGCGATGTTCCATCCGGCGATGTTTTGGCTGTCTGCGTTGTTCGGCGGCGGTCAGTGGATGCGCATCCTGCATCCGTTTATCGGGCTGGTGATGTTCGTGTCGTTCGCGCTGCTGGCGCTGCGCTTTTGGCGTCACAACGTGCTCGACCGCGATGACGTCCAGTGGCTCAGGCAGATCGGCGATGTGTTGAACAACCGCGAAGACAATCTGCCGGAAGTGGGCCGGTATAACGCCGGCCAGAAGCTGCTATTCTTTGTATTGATCGTCTGCCTGCTGCTGTTGCTTGCCAGCGGCATCGTGATCTGGCGGCGCTATTTTTCGGCGTATTTCCCGATCGGCGTGATCCGCTTTTCGGCTGTGGTGCACGCGGCGGCGGCCTTTGTGCTGATCGCGAGCATCATTGTCCACATCTACGCGGGGATCTGGGTCAAGGGTTCGATAGGCGCGATGGTACGCGGCACCGTGACGCTCGGTTGGGCGCGCAAGCATCATCGGCGCTGGTTCCGATCTGTCGTCAAATCGTCGCCGCGCAATTAGGACCGCTTGGGGTTGGGCGGGGGTGGGCAATTAGTCGCTGCCCCGACCGACGGCGCGATTTGCCGCGGGCGGCGAGCCGATCGGATCGCGTCCGGTTTTGTTGAGTGGGAGCTGATTTGCAACGTATTCTCGACCCCGACGAAATACAGACAATCGACCACTCGGCGATCCCGCGAATACGGCTGCCGCAGCGCGCCGATCTGTTCGCCTCGCGCGCGCAGCGCTTGCGCACGCTGGCAACCGATACTCATCCGATCGGCGACTACCTGCGGCTGATGGCCAACCTGGCGCAGGCTCAACATGACACGCTCGCCCGATTCACGGCGCGTGCGGTCGATGCGCAGTCGATCGCTCTCGCCCAGCAGCACTCGATGCCCATCCTGCCGGCACGCACAACGCAACGCGATCCAGCTTGGCGCGACGTGCTGGCGTCGTTGTTGTCGCATCTCGAAGCGAGCAGTGAGATCCCGCCGCTGCTCGCCGCCACGTTCGCGCGACTGCGAGCGCTCGATCCAAGCGCGCTCGAACGCGAAGCTGACGCACTGCTCATGCCCGGCGGCGAAGTGCTCGACAATGCGTGCGCGCCGTTCATCATGGCCGCGCTGCAGGTGGTGTGGACCGATCTGGCAAGCCGCTTGACGCAAGCGCAGGTGCCCTACCTCGACACCGTCGGCCTGTGCCCCGTCTGCGGTACGCACCCGGTCGCCAGCGTGGTGCGCGTCGGTGGCATTTACCAGGGCTACCGATTCGTCGTGTGCGGGCTGTGTGGAACTGAATCGCACGTGGTACGCGTGAAGTGCACACACTGCGATTCGACCCATGGCATCGTCTATCACGCGATCGACGGCCAGCCCGACTGGGCCAAGGCCGAATCGTGCGAACACTGTCACACCTATCGCAAGATTTTCTACCAGGACAAGGCGTTCGATGTGGAGCCTTACTCGGACGACCTGGCGAGCCTGACGCTCGATCTGCTGATGAACGAAGCCGGTTATCGCCGCAGCGCGCCGCATCCATTCTTGTGGCCCGCAGCCGGGCAGGAAGACGACACATGAGCAAGGCCGGCACGCATGTCGACGATGTTGTGCCGATGCGAGCGTCTGCGCTTGCGTCTGCACCGGCATCGACGCTGGCGCGCGTACCTTCGGTCGAGCGGCTCATGTCCGGGCAGGCTTGTCGGAAATTAATCGAGGTCTACGGACGCACGCAGACGCTCGCAGCGGTGCGCGCCACGCTCGAGGCACTGCGCGGCGCACTGCGCTCGGGCGCGCAATCCGACGTGCCCGACGGTCCGGCCTTGGCCGAGCGCGCCTGCAGCGTCCTGCAGGAGCGTGCCCGGCCGCGCTTGCGCTGCGTTTTCAACCTGACCGGCACGGTACTGCACACCAACCTCGGTCGCGCGCTGTTGCCCGAGCAGGCGGTGCGAGCGGTGGTCGATGTGCTGACACGTCCGGTCAACCTCGAATTCGATCTCGGCAGCGGCGCGCGCGGCGACCGCGACGACTTGGTGGATGAGGTGCTGTGCGAGCTGACCGGGGCGCAAGCTGCGACCGTGGTCAACAACAATGCTGCGGCAGTGTTGCTGATGCTTGCTGCGCTCGCGCCGCGCCGCGAGGTGATCGTATCGCGCGGCGAGCTGGTCGAGATCGGCGGCGCGTTCCGCATTCCCGACATCATGTCGCGCGCGGGCGCGAAGCTGCGCGAGGTCGGCACCACCAATCGCACGCATCTGCGCGACTACGAAGAGGCGCTCGGTGCGCGCACTGCGCTGCTGATGAAGGTGCACACCAGTAACTACGCGATCCAGGGTTTTACACACAGCGTCGAAATCGAGCAGCTCGCGCCGCTCGCGCGCGAACACGGCGTGCCGCTGGCGGTCGATCTGGGCAGCGGCACGCTGGTTGACCTGGGCACCTACGGACTGCCGCGCGAAGCCACCGTGCGCGATACCCTCGCGGCCGGTGCCGACCTCGTCACCTTCAGCGGCGACAAACTGCTGGGCGGCCCGCAGGCTGGCCTGATCGTCGGCCGCGCCGACTTGATTGCCAAGATCAAGAAACACCCGCTCAAGCGCGCGCTGCGTGTGGGCAAACTGACGCTGGCAGCGCTCGAACCGGTGCTGCAGTTATATCGCGCGCCCGAACTTCTGCGCGAACGGCTCACCACGCTGCGGTTGCTGACGCGCCCGATCACCGAGATGCAGGCTGCGGCCACGCGCCTGCAAGCGCCGCTGCAGCATGTGCTGGGTAGCGATTATGTGGTGGAGCGCGCGGCCATGTTCAGCCAGATCGGCAGCGGGGCGCTGCCGATCGATCAATTGCCCAGTGCCGGCTTGGTGGTGCGGCGCGCCGACGGTAAGCCGGGCGGGCGCATGCTGTCGCGACTCGAAGGCATGCTGCGCGCACTGCCGCGTCCGGTTATCGGCCGCATCGCCGACAACGCGCTGCAGCTCGACCTGCGCTGCCTTGAGGCTGGCGAGGAAGCCGAATTCGCGGCACAACTGGCGCAGCTAGGGCAGTTGCGGCAATGATTATCGGTACGGCCGGTCATATCGACCACGGCAAGACCACGCTGGTGCGCGCGCTGACCGGCGTCGATACCGATCGTCTGAAGGAAGAGAAGGCGCGCGGCATTTCAATCGAGCTCGGTTATGCCTACACGCCGCTTGCCGGCGGCGAGGTGCTCGGCATCATCGACGTGCCGGGGCACGAGCGTTTCATCCATACGATGGCGGCGGGCGCCAGCGGTATCGACTTCGCGCTGCTGGTGGTGGCAGCCGATGACGGTGTGATGCCGCAAACCGTCGAACACCTGGCGATCTTGGGCCTGCTCGGCGTCGACGCGGGCGCGCTCGCACTGACCAAGGCCGATCGCGTCGATACAGCGCGGCTCGCGGAGGTACATGCACAGCTCGACGCGCTCCTCGCCGGCAGCGCATTGGCTGTTGCGCCGCGTTTCGCGCTGAACGCGAGCGCACCGCAGGACCCCGGTGTCGCCGCATTGCGCGCGCATTTGTACGACACCGCGGGCCACGCACAGCAGCGGCGCGACGATGGACTGTTCCGCCTCGCGGTCGATCGTGTCTTCACGCTGGCCGGGCATGGCACGGTGGTTACCGGCACCGTGTTGGCCGGGCGCGTCGAGCAGGGCGATACGTTGATGCTCGCGCCTGCCGGACTGCCGGTCAAGGTGCGCAGCATCCATGCACAAAACCGCGCCGCGCAAAGCGGCCACGCCGGCCAGCGCTGCGCGCTCAACTTGAGCGGGATCGAGCGGCAGCAGATTGCGCGGGGCGACTGGATCGTCGATCAGTGGGCCGCGGCCACTTCAACCCGCATCGATACCGACTTCACGTTGCTGGCCCATGCCGGTGCACCGTTGGGTCACTGGGCGCAAGTGCATGTGCACATGGGTGCGGCACATCATCTGGCTCGCGTTGCACTGCTCGAGGGCGACGTGCTGGTGCCGGGGCAAACCGCGCGCGTGCAATTGGTGTTCGAAACGCCGCTTTGCTGCCAGCCTGGCGATCGCTTTATCGCGCGTAATCCGCAAGCCACACGCACTGTTGGCGGTGGACGCGTGCTCGATCCGTTTGGACCGGCGCGCAGGCGCCGCACACCGGCTAGACGGGTTTGGCTCGATGCACTCGCAGCACTGCTCGAGCACGGCTCTCTCGCGGCGCTGCTGCAGGCGGCACCTCATGGATTGTCGCGTGACTTGGCGATGCATCTCAGTGGCTTGCCGGCGCAGCGGCTGAACCTGCCTGCCCATACTCACACGATAGTCGACGCCGCCGATGCTCGGCTGTTTCTTCCCGCACATTGGGAGGCGCTCGGTGCCGAGATCGTCGAAGCGCTGCGCGGGTTTCATGCGTGCTCACCCGACGAGCTGGGGCCCGCCAGCGCCAGACTGCATCGTATCGTTGCACCGCTGCTGCCCGAGCCGATCTGGCGCGCGCGGCTCGATGCGCTGCTCGCGCAGGGCACTGTGCAGCGCAGCGGTGCGTGGTTGCATTTGCCCGAGCATCTGCCCACCCTGAGTCAAGCCGAGCGCGCACTTGCCGACGCGTTGCTGCCGCTGCTTGTAGCGGGTGGCTTTGATCCGCCGTGGGTGCGGGATCTATCGAGCGAGAGCGGTGCAGGCGAGGATGCGGTGCGCGAGACCTTGCGCAAGCTTGCGCGTCAGGGTGAGCTGTTTCAGGTGGTGCGCGACTTGTTCTATAGTCCTGATGCGGTGCGTATGTTGGCCGACATCATTGCGCAACTGGCGGCACAGCGGGAAAGCGGCGTTAGTGCGACGGCGTTTCGTGACGCCACTGGGCTAGGCCGCAAGCGCGCGATCCAGATCTTGGAGTTCTTTGATAGGGTCGCCTATACTCGTTTCTACAGCGATTTGCACTGGCTGCGAACTGACAGCCGGAGCCGGGAACACGGGTTCTGGCGGTAGCAAAACAATAAGCAGCCGGTCGCAAAAGCCATCGTGTCCAATGCGCGATCGCCGGCGCGAATCAGAGGAAGGCATTCGTATCCGGTGGTGCGGCTGGGCTTCAAACCCAGTTGGGGGCGTCAGCCGCTCCCAGGTAGGTTCGACTCCTGCTGCCTTCCGCCAGTCAAGGCTTCCCAGGCATTTCGATATTTCCCGCAGATGTCACGTAGATCGTTGATTTAAAAGCGATTTATGGATGACGACGTGCTTCCGGCAAGGTCCCGCACAATTTGTCCACGAAGTATGGGTAGGAAGATGGGTAAGTGGGTAGCTGTCGGCGAATGGGACGAAACGTCCGATATATGTTTGCTATCGCGAGCATTTAATCACTCAATTTGCATAGGCACGACCTATCGCCTAGTGTTAATGAGGGAGATGCTATGGCTACGACGAGTGCACGCAGGCGGGAGATCCCTTCCGCGTGTTCATGTCCGAGTGTGACCATGCACGAGGCCTGCGCGCTGCGTCCGTGATTCGGCCTATGAGGAGACGCCATGATCAAGATTGTCGGGACAGTGCTCACCGCTTATGAGCAAGACGGTCAATTGGTTGTACGTGCACTTGAGCGCTCAGAGTATCCTCCCGAACTAAAGGAAAGATTGCGCTCACCCAGATTTGGCAACTGCAGTGTGTGGTGCGCACTCGATTCGACGACGTTTGAAAATATAGAACAAGGCTGTGAACCAGGAGATTGCACCGACGAATGCGTGCTGATTACTGGCTTTATTGGAAACAAGCAATATTGGTCGTGCAGTTGCGTTGCCGCATCCTTTAAGCCAGACGGGAAGGTCGTTGCCCTACGAAAGGCGTCACCCAAGTGCTCCATGAAATAGCTGGATCGATGCACGGTACGACATCCGTCATCGGATCAAGACCACGCACGTCGCGTGACAGCAGTGGTGCACCAAAAAGAGTCCATCATGTGATTTCCCGGTAACTCCGCCGGTGCGGAATCGGCGATGCAACATCCAAGCCAGGCCTCAGAGTAGAACAGGCCGTGGGTACGTCCTCTCAAGGAGATAACGCATGTCAAGCGAAGCAAAATGCCCGTTCAAGCATACCGCCGGCGGCGGCACGGCGAATCGTGACTGGTGGCCGAATCAGCTACGGCTGGACCTGCTTAGCCAGCACTCCAGCAAGTCCAACCCGTTAGACAACGGCTTCAACTACGCCGAAGCCTTCAAGAGCCTCGACCTGGCCGCGGTGAAGAAAGATCTCGCCGCGCTGATGACCGATTCGCAGGACTGGTGGCCGGCGGACTTCGGCCACTACGGTCCGTTATTCATCCGCATGGCCTGGCACAGTGCCGGCACTTACCGCATCGGCGACGGCCGCGGCGGCGCCGGGCGCGGCCAGCAGCGTTTCGCGCCGCTCAATAGCTGGCCGGACAACGTCAGCCTCGACAAAGCCCGCCGCCTGCTCTGGCCAGTCAAGCAAAAATACGGTCAGAAGATTTCCTGGGCCGACCTGTTGATCCTCGCCGGCAACGTCGCGCTCGAGACCATGGGCTTCAAGACCTTCGGCTTCGGTGGCGGTCGCGAGGACACATGGGAGCCGGACAATGACGTGTACTGGGGCAACGAAAAGACCTGGCTGGGCGGTGACGTCCGCTATGGCAAAGGCGCCGCAGGCAATGAGGACGACGGAGGCGTGATCGTTGCCGACGAAGCAAAGCACGGGGAAGAGGTGAGCCGCGACGACAACGGACGCAACCTGGAAAGCCCGCTGGGCGCCGTGCAGATGGGCCTGATCTATGTGAACCCGGAAGGTCCCGACGGCAATCCTGACCCGCTCGCCGCGGCACATGACATCCGTGAAACCTTCGCACGCATGGCCATGAACGACGAGGAGACGGTCGCGCTGATCGCCGGTGGCCACACCTTTGGCAAGACGCACGGCGCCGGTCCTGCCGACAACGTGGGTCCCGAACCCGAGGCGGCCGGGCTCGAGAGCCAGGGGCTGGGCTGGAAGAACACCTTCGGCACCGGTAAGGGCGCCGACACGATCACCAGCGGTCTGGAAGTCACGTGGACCACCACGCCGACGAAGTGGGGCAACGGTTTCCTCGAGAACCTGTTCAAGTACGAATGGGAACTGACCAAGAGCCCCGCCGGCGCCAACCAATGGGTCGCCAAGGGCGCCGACGAAACGATCCCGCTGGCTCACGATCCCTCGAAAAAGCAGCGGCCGACGATGCTCACCACCGACCTCTCGCTGCGCCTTGACCCCGTCTACGAGAAGATTTCGCGGCGTTTCCTGGAGAATCCCGACCAGCTCGCCGATGCCTTCGGCCGTGCGTGGTTCAAGCTGACTCACCGCGACATGGGGCCGCGCGCCCGCTACCTTGGGCCGGAAGTGCCGGCCGAAGAGCTGCTCTGGCAGGACCCGATTCCGGCCGTCGACCATCCGCTCGTCGATGAGAAGGATATCGCCGCGCTCAAACAGAAGATTCTGGGGGCAGGGCTGTCCGTCTCCGATCTGGTGTCGACGGCCTGGGCATCGGCGTCTACCTTCCGCGGGTCGGACAAGCGCGGCGGCGCCAACGGCGCGCGCATTCGCCTGGCCCCGCAGAAAGACTGGGAGGTCAACCAGCCTGAGCAGCTGGCGAAGGTACTGAACGCTCTCGAAGGCATTCAGGGCGAGTTCAACAGCGCGCAGCGCGGCGGCAAGAAAGTCTCGCTGGCTGATCTGATCGTGCTGGCCGGCAGCGCCGGCATCGAGCAGGCGGCGAAAAACGCAGGTAGTCAGGTGACGGTGCCTTTCACACCGGGCCGCGGGGACGCCTCGCAGGAACAGACCGACGTGGAATCCGTTTCAGCCCTCGAACCGGTCGCGGATGGCTTCCGCAACTACCTGAAGGGCAAGTTCAGCGTGCCGGCCGAGGCTTTGCTGATCGACAAGGCGCAGTTGCTGACGTTGACGGCGCCCGAGATGACCGTGCTCATTGGCGGCTTGCGTGTGCTGGACGTCCATGCCGGGCAGAGTCCGCACAGCGTCTTCACCAAACGTCTGGGAACGCTGACCAACGACTTCTTCCACAACCTGCTCGACATGAGTACGGAATGGAAGCCGACCTCGCCGGCTCGGGAGGTGTTCGAGGGGCGTGGCGGCAAGGCCGGCGAGTTGAAGTGGACCGGCAGCCGCGTCGATCTGGTCTTCGGTTCGCATGCTCAACTGCGCGCCCTGGGCGAAGTTTATGCAAGCGAGGACGGCCAGGAGAAATTCGTCCGCGACTTCGTCGCCGCCTGGGTCAAGGTGATGAACCTCGACCGGTTCGAACTCGCCTAAGCGGGTGCGTGGTCCCGCAAGGGCTTTCACCCTGACGGGGCTTTGCCCCGCCGTGCGAAAGGTAACCTTCCATGTCGCGGTGTGACTCCGGTTGTATCGGAGCCGCACCGTCTGTTTTCGGCCGGTGCTGTTTGCAAAAGTTGCTGACCGTCTCTTTCGCATGGTTCACATCGTCGCATGCCGCATCTCATGTGTCTCTACGCGGCCTCTCGCCCGTTCGTGAAGGTGCTGGGCGGAAAGCTACTGCCCGCGTCAACCTGCCAGCGCGACAAGAGCTTGAAGTAACGACCAAGCAAGTTACATTCAAAACGCGGAATCCCTGGCTAACGGGGCCGGACCACCGAGTATTATTGAGGCAACACAAGGGAAACTCCGTAGAGCGGCTCGCTCAGCGGAAGCGCTAGACTGAAAACAGCATGGGTCTAGCCGCCTTGGGGTTCCATCATGAATCGGCTGTTGGTCCGGTCTCCGCTTCGCACCATTGGCACCGTACCACTCGTGTGGTGGCTCAAGTGGGTATTGCTGGTCGCTTTTCTGTCAGCCATTGTGATCGCGGGTCGACTCGTCCAGATCGAAGTCGAAACCTCCCGGCTGCAGGCGACTTATCTGTCCGAGCTGGGGAATAACATCGACTTCGCCGTCGCCGACGGCCCCAGCGACAGCATCCGGTTTCCCGTAGGGGGGCCCTACGACGAGCGTCTCGGCTATGCGTCGTTACCCATCTTCGAAAAGCGGTTGCTCGAGCGTGGCCTCATTGTCACCGCGCAGGCGCATGATTCCGCGACGATGGCGTCTGTGGCCGACAAAGGCCTCTTTCTACCGTACGACGAAAAGGATCAGGCGGGCCTCCGACTCTTCGACGAGACCGGCACGCTGCTTTATGACGCGCGTTATCCGGCGCGGATCTACGGTAGCTTCGACGCGGTTCCCCCGTTGATCGTGAACGCGCTGACATTCATTGAAGACCGCAATCTACTCGATGCGGATCAGCCCAACCGCAACCCGGCAATCGACTGGGGCCGCTTTGGCCACGCGCTGCTCGACCAGGGTGCGCGGCTTGTCGATAAACAGCAGTCGGCGCCAGGCGGCAGCACGCTTGCCACCCAGATCGAAAAATTCCGCCATTCGCCGGGCGGACGCACCGCGTCACCACGCGAAAAACTGCGGCAAATCGCCTCCGCGTCCGTGCGCGCCTACCTTGGCGGAGCGCAAACGATGCCGGCGCGTGAGCAGATCGTGGTGCATTACCTGAACTCGGTGCCGCTGGCCGCGCAGCCCGGCATCGGCGAAATCGCTGGTATGGGCGACGGCCTCGCCGCCTGGTATGGGCGTGACTTCGACGAAATCAATCGCCTCCTGATGGCGCCCGCTTTTCCGGGCACCGGCACCCTCGACGACCAGGCGCTCGCATTCAAGCAAGTACTGTCGTTAATCATTGCGCAGCGCGCACCGTCGTACTTTCTGCGCCACAGCAACCCTGCGCTGGAGCGCTCGACAAACAGCTATCTACGCCTACTCGCTACGAACGGGATCATTTCGCCGGCACTGCGCGACGCAGCACTCGCGGTCCATCTGGAGCTCAAGCATGCGACGCCTGCGCGCCCGGAAACGTCTTTCGTCACGCGCAAGGCACTCACCGCGGTGCGCGCAAACCTGCTCGCCGCGCTCGGCGTGCCGAGCTTCTACGCGCTCGACCGGCTTGACCTCACCGCTCGGTCGGCGCTCGACAACTCGGTGCAGCAGGCAGTCGGCGAACGGCTTACACGCGCGGCCACCCCCGGTGGCGCGAAAGCGGCGGGCCTGTACGGCTTCGAAATGCTGCGCACAAAGGACGATCCGTCGAAAATCGCGTACAGCTTCACACTGTTCGAGCGGCACGACGGGGCAAACCTTGTCCGTGTGCAAACCGACAGCGTTAATCAGCCGTTCGACATCAACCAGGGAGCGCGCCTGAATCTCGGTTCGACCGCAAAACTGCGCACGCTGATCACCTACCTGCAAATCATGACAACGCTGCACAAGCGCTATGCGGCGATGAGTGTCGATGAGCTGCGCGCCGTCAAACCCGACAAGCAGGACATATTGACGCGCTGGGCGCTCGATTATTTGTCGCACACGTCGAACCGCTCACTGAGCGCGATGCTCGAAGCGGCCGTCGAACGCAAGTATTCTGCAGGTGCTGGCGAGACGTTTTATACGGGAGGTGGCGCGCAGACTTTCACCAATTTCGAGGCAACGGACAACGGCCGCATCCTGACCGTGCATCGCGCGTTCCAACATTCGGTCAACCTGGTGTTCGTGCGCCTGATGCGCGACATTGTGCATTACGAAATGATCCAGGCCACGGGCCCGACATCGCAATGGCTCGATGACCCAGTGTCGCGGCGCACATATCTCACGCGCTTTGTCGATCAGGAAAGCCGCGTCTATGTGCATCGGTTCTACACCAAATATCGCGGCAAGACACCCGATGAAGCGCTTGCCGCGCTGCTGCTCTATGTGCGCAAGTCGCCGCCAAAGATTGCCACGGTGCTGCGCAGCGTGGCTCCTGATGAATCCGAGGCGTGGTTCGACGCACATATGCGCGTCGCGCTGAAAGGCACGCCGGCAGCGTCACTGTCGCCCGAAGACCTCGCAAAGCTCTATGGGAAATACGGCATCGACAAATTCAATTTGAACGATCGTGGCTATATCGCGAGCGTGCATCCGCTCGAGCTGTGGGTGGCTAACTATCTGCGCGATCACCCGAACGCGACGGAGCAGGAAGTGCAGAGCGCCAGCGGCGATGCGCGTTTCGCTTCGTATTCGTGGCTCTTCAAGACACGTTATCACGCAACGCAGGATCGCCGAATCAAACGTATGGTCGAGTTGCGCGCGTTTGATGAAATCGGCAAATCGTGGCGCGCGCTTGGCTATCCCTTTGCAACCGTTACGCCGTCGTATGCGGCGGCGATCGGCGCGTCGGGTGACCGGCCTGCGGCACTCGCGCAACTGATCGGCATCATTGCGGACGGTGGCAAGACGCTGCCATCCCCGATCGTCACGGACTTGGAATTCGCGAAGGGCACGCCCTATGAGACACATTTCGCGCGATCACCCGACACCGGGCGCGCAACGCTGCCACCTGAGATTGTCGATGTGGTCCACGGCTTGTTGCGCGACGTAGTGCTGGGTGGCACTGCAAAACGGCTGGCGGATGGCATGCCGATGTCGAACGGCCGCACCCTCGATGTGTACGGCAAGACCGGGACCGGCGATCAGCGCTTCGGCATATTCGCACGCGGCGGCCGCCTGATCGAATCGCGCAAGGTCAACCGGACCGCGACCTTCGTCTTCGTGATCGGCGACCGCCTGTTCGGCGTGATCACCGCGTCCGTGCACGAGCCGTATGCGGCGCGGTACGATTATACGAGTGCGCTTGCCGTGCAGTTACTCAAATCGCTGGCGCCGGCGCTAGCGCCGCTCATCGATCGCGACGCCCGCGAGGCGACGGACTCGCCCGCCAAGCCGATTAGTTAGCCGGATACGCCAGCCCCTGGAAGTGAGGGATCAAATAAATCAGCGACTTAGGCGATATTCTGCGGGATTCTTTATCGTCGGTTATCCCACATTTTCATAGTCACTGTGCCACCAGTGTGCCGGGGCGCGAACCTTTGATCAAGTTCATGATGTCCTTTTACCCAGAAGGACACGAACTCAGGATTGAGGAATGTCTCAAGTGCGCCAACCTTCTTGTCGAATTCCACGTCGGTAATCGCCTCGCGTGCATGCTGTGACAAAAGCTCTGCGCTTGCGCCGTCGGCAAGCGAAAAGGAATAGCCGCGTTGTCCGCCCAACGCGTGCCGCGGACATCTTTAGTGCTCGTCCTCGGCGAAAGAGCACCTTTTAGCGGCGATGCATCGCCACTGGCACTATCGAACGTGCTCTTCTGGTACTTAGCTGTCGGCTATATAACCGGCACGATATAGAAGTTGCCAGGGGAGTTGCCATGACTACAGGCTATTCGGTCGATGCGGTCCGCAGCGACGTGTCCATGCCGTACGATCCACTTTACGATCCGCTTGTTTCGCCCATCGCCGGGCGGCCGATGGACTATGCGCCCACGTATTGGGTAGCCACGGCCGGTACACCGCCCGAAGATGACGGCCCGCTACCGGGTGATGCGGACGTGGACGTGTTGATCGTCGGCGCAGGCTTCACCGGCCTTTCCACAGCGCTCTTTCTGGCCCGCGAGCACGGCATTCGGGCGACCGTCGTCGATGCCAATCGAACCGCATGGGGCTGTACCAGCCGTAATGGCGGCCAGGGACAAAACGCGAGCGGCCGGCTTAGCCGCTCGCAATGGATCGAGCGGTGGGGCAAGGCGACTGCGCTTAAGCTCGACGCGGAAATCCGCGAAGGCTTCAATACATTCAAGCAACTGATCTCTGAAGTCCCCTGCGATCCACAAAAGGGCGGACACCTCCACATCGCGCACCGTGAGCGGAAGATGGCCTTTCTGGTCAACGAATGCACGGTAATGCGCGAAGTGTTCGGCTATGACGCACGCATGCTCAGTGCTCGCGAAGTTGCCGAATCGTACGTCGATGACAAAGAAAGCTGCGGCGCGTTACTGGAGCCGGACGGGATCGGCGTGCATCCGCTCAAGCTCGCGTTCGGTTATCTTCGCATGGCCAGAGCGCATGGCGTGAAGGTGCATCCGGGCACGCCGGTGCTCGGCGTCGAGGTGGTGCGAGGTGTTCATCACGTGCGTACGCCGCGCGGCGTAATTCGCGCGAAGGCGGTCGCGTTCGCGACGGGCGGCTACACGCGCAACGACATGCATAGGGAACTGGCCGCGAAAATCATGCCGATTCTCTCAAACTCGCTGGTCACGCGTCCGCTCACCGCCGACGAAGTTGAATCCACCCACTTTCGCACCCATCAGGTGATCACCGATACGCGGACGTTGCGCCACTACTATCGCTTGTTGCCGGATATGCGGCTGCAGATCGGCAGTCGCAGCGCGATTACCGGTGCCGATGCCGCCAATCCACGGCACATGGCTTCGCTAGTCGAGGGGCTTCATCGGAAATTTCCGTCGCTCAGGGGTATTGGCGTCGATTATTCGTGGTGGGGCTGGGTCGATGTCAGCCATGACATGATGCCGCGCGTGGCGCAACCCGATCCGTGCCAGAACCTATTCTATGCGGTGGGCTACGGCGGAAACGGCGTGTCGTTCTCCGCGCACGCGGGACGCCGCATGGCCGAGCGTATCGCTGGCAAGTGGTCAGGGCACGACGACCTGCCCATTTACGATTCGGTTCTGGAATATCCTAACGTGATGGGCAAGGTGCGTTGGAAGGGTTTCGCACCATTTCGCCGCGTCGGTCAGCGCTTTCTCTATCAGAGATACTTGGCGCAGGACGAAAAGCGCTAGGCACGCCATTTCGCCGATAGCTGAACACAGGCTTCGGCTCGAATCGACTTTCAACCCGCAACCAGAGTCGCATCACCATGAGCCAATCGAACCAGGACTACCTTCACCTCCTCGAGATCTTCAACGATGCATGGAATCGCCACGACATCGAGGCTTTGATGAATTGCATGGCGGACGACTGTGTCTTCCACGGCGTGGCGGGCCCCGAGTTGCTGGGGCGGACCTTCAGCGGAAGGGACGAGGTGCGCAAGGGTTTCATGCTTGCGTGGGAGACGTTCCCCGATGCCTCGTGGACCGAGGGGGAGCACTTCGTGAGCGGCGATCGTGGCGCCTCCGAATCGACCTTTCGCGGTACCAAGGCCGATGGCTCGCGTGTCGAGGCGCGCATGGTCGACGTGTTCACATTCAAGGACGGCAGGATCGCCGTGAAGAATGCGTATCGGAAGGATCGCCCGGCGCTTTGAATCGCTGCTCGCGCTCAATGCGCGAGAATGCCCATCGCGCGCTTCTTCAAATCGAGGAAGTGCGGGTCGAACGTGACTTCCGGGGTGCGAGGCCGCTCAAGCTCGATCGGCACGTCAATCTCGACCCGCCCCGGTCGCGCCGACAGCACGATAAGGCGCGTACCGAGAATGATCGCTTCGTCGATATCATGGGTAATGAAAACGATGGTGCACCGCAGTTGTTCCCAGAGCGCTGTCAGAAACGTCTGCATCGAACTGCGGGTCTGCGCGTCCAGTGCCCCGAACGGCTCGTCCATCAGCAACACCTTGGGCTTCATGACCAGCGCGCGGGCGATCGCCACGCGCTGCTGCATGCCGCCAGACAACTCGTACGGCTTGTGCTGCGCGAAACCCTCCAGGTCGACGGTGCGCAGGATCTCGGCCGATGCCTGGCGGCGTTGCTCCTTGGGCACCGAATGCAGCGAAAGCCCGAACTCGATGTTGTCCTCGACGCTGAGCCACGGAAACAATCCGGCCTGCTGAAACACGACGACGCGATCCGCGCCAGGCTGATCCTTGATCTTGCCGTCGACATAGATATTGCCGCTCGTCGGCAACGTCAGGCCAGCCAGCAGATGAAGTAAGGTGGTTTTGCCACAGCCGGACGAGCCAAGCACCGTGACGAACTCGCCTCCCTGAAACTGCAGATTGATGTTTTCCAGCGCCGTGGTTGCGCCGAAGGTCTTGTACAGGGAATCGATGACGATAGTCACATTTGTCTCCGGCTGGGCGGAACATCAGCTCAATGGGCG